>Ga0208459_1000481_pt1 | contig 44099 bp, 31 predicted proteins | sample AD_UKC087_MetaG_FD_184433 | JGI IMG/M metagenome (GOLD analysis project Ga0208459, IMG submission 184433) | Active sludge microbial communities of municipal wastewater-treating anaerobic digesters from USA - AD_UKC087_MetaG (SPAdes) (version 2) | ecosystem: Engineered > Bioreactor > Anaerobic >... | reverse complement strand
TACAACAGCTTTGTACTATTTCACAACCAAACTACGGCCTGATTACCAATGTCGGAAAAGCTCATCTTGAAGGGTTCGGAAATTTTGAAAATGTGATTAAAGCCAAAACGGAACTTTACCGTTACCTTGAACAACAAGACGGCCTGGTTTTTATCAACTTCAACAACGCTACCCTCAAGGCCCATGCCCATAACATCAGGCAGTATTCCTACGGCACAAACCAGCAAGCCAATATCCACACAACTTTTATTGTGGCCAACCCCTATGTAAAACTATACTGGGAAGATAAAAAAACCATTATTGAGTCAAAACTGATAGGCAAATATAATTTTGAAAATATCTTATGTGCCATTGCGGTGGGAGATTATTTTCAGGTAAGTCCGGCACAGATAAAACATGCCGTGGAAATCTACTTTCCTTCCAACTCCAGGTCGGAATTTATTCACAAAGAAGATAATACCATTATACTCGACGCCTATAATGCCAACCCCACCAGTATGATTGCCGCGCTGGAAAATTTCAACCTGATGCAATCCACCAACAAAGTGGTGATGTTGGGTGATATGCTCGAGCTGGGAGCCTACAAAAAAATGGAGCACGAAAAAATCATCGAATTTTTGAACAATTCTAATTACAACCAGGTTTTTCTGGTGGGCTCCAACTTTTATGAGGCAAATACCCGTAACGACTTTCTGACTTTTAAAAGTTCCCAGCTGTTACGAGACCATCTGAAGGCACATCCATTGCACGACGCGCTGATTTTGGTAAAAGGCTCCCGCGGAACCCAGATGGAACATGTTCTTTCCGCTTTATAATTCCGGACATGACAAAAACATATCATGTTATCGGCTTAATGTCGGGCACATCACTGGATGGACTTGATATTGCCTATTGCCGCTTTGAGTTTTCGGCAAACAAGTGGTCGGAAAAAATCATCAAGGCCAGCACTATTAAATACCCGGAAGTGTGGAAAAACAAATTATCGCAGGCAGCCTCCCTCCCGGCGCCCGATTTTATGTTACTCCACAATGAATACGGAAGATACTGCGGCCACCAGGTAAAAAAGTTCCTTTCGAAAAACCATTTCACCCCTGATTTTATCAGCAGCCACGGCCATACTATTTTCCACCAGCCGGAAAAACAACTAACCGTGCAGATTGGCAGCGGCGCGGCGCTGGCTGCCGAAACCGGAATAACCACCGTGAGCGACTTCAGAATAACTGATGTTGCCCTGCACGGACAAGGAGCTCCCCTGGTGCCCATTGGCGATGCATTACTTTTTGCCGATTTTGACATCTGTCTGAATATCGGAGGCATTTCAAATCTATCGTATCAAAAGAAATCACAACGAATAGCTTACGATGTCAGCCCGGCAAATATGGTATTGAATTACCTGGCACGCAAAGCCGGAAAAGATTATGACGACGGCGGAAAAATGGCTTCTACGGGCAAAGTATCCCTCCCCCTGCTCACCATGCTGGATCAGCTGGACTATTACAAGATCGAACCGCCCAAGTCTCTCGGTAGAGAATGGATAGAAACTGCTTTCCTCGCTCTTTTGGACAGCATGCCGGAAATTTCCCTGGAGGATAAATTACGTACCTGTACCGAACATATTGCCGGCCAAATTGCGCGCCAGATAAACGCCATAAAAGCCGGTAAAGTACTGGTAACAGGCGGTGGTGCGTTAAATAAATTTTTAATGAGCAGGATAAAGCAGCAATGTAAAGTCGATATTGTTATCCCTGGTAAAGAAACAGTGGAGTACAAAGAAGCATTGATTTTTGCCTTCCTTGGAGTGTTACGTATGCGTAATGAAAACAATTGTCTGAAAAGCGTTACGGGCGCCAAAAAAGACAACTGCGGCGGGACTGTCTTTTTGCCTTGAAGTTCTCATCAAAAACACAACAAAACCATGGCCATTACCTGGTGGCCGGCTGTTGAAAAAAATATTTTTGAATAAATAGATTTTGAGGTCATTGTTGATTTATATTTGCCGTTTTATTATTAAAAATGCAGGATAACAAATCTGTCAAATCCAAAGTTTCTTTTTTCAGTGTCATCATGACATTGGGAATAGTATACGGAGACATCGGCACGTCCCCGTTATATGTGATGCGTGCTGTACTTGGAAGCAGCGAGGCAATCACTCCCGGGTTCGTTATCGGTGCGATATCCTGTGTCATATGGACGCTCACCTTACTTACAACGTTGAAATATGTGGTTATTGCCCTGCGGGCTGACAACAAGGGTGAAGGCGGTATTTTTTCGTTGTTTGCACTTATCAGGAAAAAAGCACCCTGGATCTTTGTTTTTGCCATTATTGGCGGTGCCACCGAACTGGCCGATGGTGTTATCACTCCCTCCATCACGGTGGTTTCCGCGACCGAAGGTTTATTATTGGTAAATTCCCATGTTCCTGTTATTCCAATAGCCCTGCTGATCATCCTGGCACTTTTCAGCTATCAGAAATTTGGCACCAAAGTAGTGGGCAGTTCCTTCGGGCCTATCATGCTGATGTGGTTTACCATGCTGGGCATCGTCGGCACGATGTATGTTGTTCGTGCTCCATATATTTTCAAGGCGTTTAATCCTTATTATGCCATTGATTTTCTGATAGGGCATCCGGGTGGCTTTGTCCTCCTCGGGGCTATTTTTCTGGCTACCACAGGAGCCGAGGCCTTGTATTCCGATTTGGGACATTGCGGAAAAAACAACATAAGAATCAGCTGGATGTTTGTGAAGTTGACGCTCATTCTGAATTATTTAGGGCAAGGCTCATGGATTCTACTTAATATGGATCAGGTTACTCATACCACGAACCCATTTTTTGGCATGATGCAGGATGTTTCATTTCTTATTCCGGCCATTATCCTGGCTACCCTGGCAGCCATTATCGCCAGCCAGGCCCTGATAAGCGGTGCCTATACCCTCATTTCGGTCGCCATGTCGCTTAATTTGTGGCCCCGCCTCAGGATATCTTATCCCACCAACATCAAAGGGCAGATGTATATCAGTTCGGTAAACTGGGCCTTGTGTATTGCCTGTTTTTTTGTCGTGCTATTTTTCAAGGAATCCAATAACATGACTGCCGCCTATGGTCTGTCTATTACCATTACCATGCTGATGACCACTATTTTGCTCAGCTATTATCTTTTAAGGATTGTAAAGGTTCATATCCTGGTGGTTGCTTTATTTATGATGACATTTCTCACCATCGAGGGTAGTTTTCTGATAGCCAACCTCCACAAATTTATGAGCGGCGGATGGTTTACGATAATGATTGGCGGATTTTTATTCAGCATAATGTTTATCTGGCAAAAAGGACGGTCGTTAAAAAACAGATTTATTGAGTTTACACGAATAGCCCCTTTTGCAGAGCTCCTGAAGGATGTAAAAAAAGACACTACCATTCCAAAATATGCCACTAACCTGGTATATATCACCAAGGCCAACCATGTCGGCGATGTGGAAACAAAAATTATTTATTCTATCATCAACAAACAGCCTAAAAGAGCCGACCTTTACTGGCTGTTACACATCAACATTACCGACGACCCTAATACCAAAGAATTTAAAGTTACCACAATAATCCCCGACACCCTTATAAAAATTGATTTCAACCTCGGTTTCAGAGTACAACCGAGGATAAACCTGTTCTTCAAGCAAGTGGTCGATGAAATGATTCGTAATAACGAAATTGATATGATATCGAGGTATCCCTCCCTACAAAAACACCATGTGCTGGCCGATTTCCGTTTTATTCTCATCGATCGCATTCAGAATTATGACTTTGACTTCCCCCCGTTCGAACAGTTTGTAATGGATATCTATACTTACCTGAAAAAAATCGGCATTACCGAAGTTCGGGCTTTTGGACTTGACACCAGCAATGTCGTCATAGAGACGGTGCCTCTTTCGTCAATGAAAAACCCTAAATTTGACCTGAAACGCATTCGTGATTTAAGTTGATAATAGCAATCAACTCTTACTAATACATTCGAATTTTGGTTCTTACTCGACAAATTAAACCCAAATAAACCATACCAATGACACAAAAAGCTATGAGACACCTGTTGATTGTGTTGACAATCATTTTGTCCCTTCCTTTTGGCCTGACAGGAGAAACACAAGCCCAACCCAGCGGAACTGATTTATATAATAAACTGAAATCACTGCCGGGCGTGCAGGAAGTTCAGGCATTAAAACACTCAACACCGTTTAAAGAAAAGTATCTTGTATTGTTAAAACAATGGCTCGACCCCATGGATACAGCCGCCGGCACTTTTGTGCAACGGGTTTTTGTTTCGCATTATGCTTTTGATGCCCCTACAGTGCTGGTAACTGAAGGATACGCAGGCACCTATGCCGAACGCGAAGATTACACCGAAGAACTTACCGGTCTTTTCAAGACGAACCAAATTCTGGTCGAACACCGTTATTTTGGGAAATCTACGCCGGCTATTAAAGACTGGAAATACCTCACGGCAACCAATGCCGCAGCAGACCACCACCGTGTGGTATCCCTCTTCAAAAACGTTTATAAAAATAAATGGATAAACACCGGCATCAGCAAAGGAGGGCAAACGGCCCTGATACACCGTGCATTGTATCCCGGTGATGTGGATATTTCGGTATGTTATGTCGGGCCATTGTGTTTTAATGTGGAAGACGGCAGGCACGAACCATTCATCAGCAGCAAAGTTGGCACAGCAAGTGACCGGCAAAAGATCCAGGACTTCCAGATGGAAGTACTGAAAAGACGCAACAAAATTTTCCCCCTGTTCAAAAAATTCTGCAATGAAAAAAAATACGTCTTCCATCTGCCATTACAGGAAATATACGACTATTGTGTGCTGGAATTTTCGTTTTCGTTTTGGCAATGGGGTTGGAAGCCATCCTCCATTCCTTCAACAAGCGCCTCTGACAGCGATCTGTTTGATTACCTCATCCGGGTGTGCGGTCCCGACTATTTTGCCGATGATGGTCAGGACTATTCGCAATCTTTTTTTGTTCAGGCTGCCCGGGAACTGGGTTACTACGGTTATGACACCGAACCTTTTAAAAAATACCTGAAAATAAAAACGGCAAAAGGTTATCTCGGGAAAATATTTTTGCCGGAAGGTTTAAAAATTGATTTCGACAGCACCCTTTCTCTCAAGTGTCAGCATTTTCTGGACACCCAGGATGAAAAAATGATTTTCATCTATGGCGGATACGATCCCTGGTCGGCACCGGCTGTGGAATTCAGCGGAAAGAAAAACATGTTCAAGGCGGTGTGTCCCGGAGGAAGTCATGCCACCCGCATACGTTCTTTTGGCGAAAAAGAAAAACAGGAAATCATCGACCGCATAAAAACCTGGCTCGAATAATCAATCATGAAAAAACACCTGCTTGTTATTTTACTGATTTTCACGGTCTTGCTGGCCACGGGACAGCAAAAACACGTCGTCACATATCCTGATGGCAAGGTACATTATGAATACGAAACCAAAAACGGATTGCTCGACGGACCCTTTGTCAGTTATTATGAGAACGGCAACAAAAAGGCCGAAGGAAAATACGTATTAAACCAGCGCAAGGGACAATGGAAAGTATGGGACTCCCGTGGCCTCAGGAGGGCAGAGAGGGTTTATGGAAATTCTTTTGACTACCGAATCACAGGCCTTTGGGACAGCACCGGAAATAAATGCAAAGTAAGACAGAAGGCCACCAAAAAGTATTCTACAGTCGATCCTGCATTTGGCTACGTACCTTATTACCCCGTTACCGAAAAAGAAGTGCTTTGGTGCAAAAGGCTGTGGCGCGAAATACCTGCCGACAGTCTGATAAACCAGCAACTATTCCTGAACAACAGGCTGTTCGGCCTGATCATGGAAGCAATCATGACGAATAAGATTTCGGCCTTCCGTGATGAAGAATATGAGCATGCGCTCCCGTATGATTCGGTGCAGGAATATAAGAACCTGGAGGTAGCCTGCTACAGGATAAAAGAAGATTTTTTTTTCAACAAGACCCTGAGCCTAACGGAATACCGTACCATTGGAATAGGACCGGCCATGAAAAAATCAGGCAAAACAAAGACACTTTTCTGGCTTTATTACCCTGAAATACGCGGCTTGCTGGCATCGCAACAACCTGAGACAGAGACACCCAATACCATGATACCCAACTATGAGAGCCTGTTTTTCAAAAGATACTATCACAGCATTATCTATAAGGAAAGCAATGTTTATGACAGAGAAATCAAGGATTATAAAAAAGGCAAAGACATAGGAAAAGAAGCCGAAATCATCGAGCTGACAGCCATTGACCTTGAATTTGAATGGTGGTACAATAATACTTGCCCCTGTAAAAAATAAATCGCCACTTGCAGCGTTGTAATATTAACAACCGCGTGTTAAAAAATAAACACCCTTTACCACTACCATCATAGGCAATTCCGCTACCTTTACATATTTATAAATATTTTTTTATGCTTGGAATAATTTTGCAAATCACCCAATCGGGAACCATTGCGGATACAGCGGCAGCTGTAGCACAACAGGCACAACAACTGCCGCAGGTTGCTGCTCCCACATCAGAAACCCTTTCGATATGGGAATTAACAATGAAAGGCGGATGGATCATGATCCCTATTGCTTTACTGTCGGTATTAGCCATTTATATTTTTATCGAAAGATTTATGGCCACACAAAAAGCCGCCAAAGAAGATCCCGGGTTTATGAATAATATCAGGGATTTTATCCATCAGGGCAAACTTGATGCAGCACTATCCCTTTCCAAAAACACCGATACACCGATTGCCCGGATGCTCCATAAAGGATTGCTGCGTTTAGGCAAACCGATGAGCGATATTAACGTGACCATAGAAAATGTAGGAAAACAGGAAATTGCAAAACTTGAAAAACGCATTACGCTGCTTGCCATGGCTGCCGGAGGCGCCCCTATGCTGGGATTTCTGGGAACCGTAACCGGTATGGTGAGAGCCTTCTATAATATGTCCAAGGCCGGCAACAACATTGAAATTGCCACCCTGTCAGGAGGTATTTACGAAGCCATGATAACCACGGTGGGTGGTCTTATCGTTGGAATTATCGCCTATTTCTGTTATAACATCATCGTCGCCCGAATTCAGAAAATTGTGAATATGCTCGAATTAAGAGCTTCCGAATTTATGGATCTGCTTAACGAACCTGCCAATTAAAAACATTCCGACTATGGCAATACAAATGCGCAACAAAATTAATCCGGAATTTAGCTTGTCATCCATGTCTGACCTGGTATTCCTGCTGCTGATATTTTTCATGCTTACTTCCACACTTGTAAGCCCAAATGCCATAAAATTACTTTTACCCAACAGCAACAGCAAAACCATCGCCAAACAGACCACCACGGTATATATCAACGACCAGTATCAATATTTCATTGAAGACAGGCCCATGGCCGAAGCAGCACTGGTTCCCGCCATTGAAGCCAAACTGGGAGGCCAAAACGACGCCACCATTGTGCTGAGAACCGACAAGAGTGTTCCCGTGCAATATGTGGTCAATGTCATCGATGCAGTGAACCAGATTAACGACAAAAACAATTCAAAACACAAAGTAATCCTGGCCACACAACCAAAAGATTAATTTTTCGTATAAAAAATAAATACGAACAGCCATGAAATTAGATAAATATCAAAAAGGAGGAATTGCGGGCACCCTATTGTTTCACGCCCTGCTTTTGGTGTGTTTTATATTTTTTGGCTTTACCACGCCCCTGCCCCTGCCCGAAGAAGAAGGTGTGGAAGTTAACCTCGGATACAGCGATGATGGAATGGGAGACATAGAACCAACAGATCCCTTCTCGGAAAAATCTGTAAGCTACACCAACCCAAATAACGCCGACGAAAATATCACCCAAAACACCGAAGAAAGCGCTACCCTGAACAATAAAAACAACAACAAAAATACCACCCCTCAGGAAGAAATAAGGATTGATAAAAACATAGCTTACAACAAGAATAAAAATTCCGACGGAGGGTCGCAGGGAATCACAGGAAAGCCGGGCAACCAGGGGAATCCCAACGGCAATCCGAACTCTGACAACTACAATGGCAACAGTCCATACGGTGACGGTATTTCTTTTAAACTTTCCGACCGCAAATCCAAATCTTTGCCCAAACCAAACTACAACTCGAAAGATGAAGGGTCGGTAGTAGTAAACATTTGGGTGGATAAACAGGGCAATGTAACCAAAGCACAGGCAGGCGCCAGGGGTACCACCACTACCAGTACCGCCCTGTGGAAACTTGCCGAAGATGCCGCCAAACGTTCGAAATTCGACACTAACCCTTCCGCTCCGGAAGAACAAAAAGGTACCATTACCTATAATTTCGTAAACCTGAATTAAAAAGGATTACTTAGTGTAGTGCACGAAGTGCTTTAAGTACTATCGTGTCTAAAATGGGTTCCCCTAAAATCGTCATTATACGATTTTCTGCTATACAGCGACTAAGTGTTTATAGGATTTGCGATATATAAACCTTGAAAGAAAATCTAACACACACTAAGCCAGGGTTATCCCGGATTTCAAGACTTTGAAAAAGTAGAATAAAACATCTAACTTTTAAAATGATTGTGTATTGATTTGGACGTTCATTTCTTTTGCTTGTGCAAAAGAAATGAACCAAAGAAAAAGACAGCCCAGACAATGCTTCAGCCCGCTCTCAGAAAATATTGAAAATCTAATCAAAGTAGGCCCGACGCCATGCGTCGGGAAACCCCGCAATCTGCGGGGCCTTTGAAGATTTTCAAATATTTTCTGATTCACGCCTTGGCTGGCCCGCCGTCTGGGCAGGCCAACGCACTTTTTTTCTACGAAAAAATAAAATGTTTGAATAACTACAGATCATTCATTAAATTTTGAATTTAGTGAAATATAGTTAGTTTTATTAAGGTTGATGAAATACAACGGTCCAGCTAACACACTTGTCATTAGCGATCATCGTTTCTAGTGACAAATCCGTGTTTAATTTAGTACATAATTTTGAACGGTAATGGGCAGATTGATGTAATTTTGCATTCCTGAATTACAAATAAATGACCACTTACGAGAAAACCGTTGCCTACATGTTCGACTGCCTGCCGATGTTCCACCGTATAGGAGCCGCTGCATACAAAGCCAACCTCGACAATACCCTTGCACTCAGCAAACTGTGCGGAAAACCGGAATTGGATTTTCCCTCCATTCATATTGCAGGCACCAACGGCAAAGGGTCCGTTTCGCACATGATTGCTTCCATCATGCAGGAACAGGGATTAAAAACAGGCCTGTACACCTCCCCGCATCTGAAAGACTTTCGCGAACGCATCCGTGTCAACGGAAAAATGATACCCAAACATAAGGTAGTACAGTTTGTAAACAAACACAAAAAAGATTTTGAGGCCATACTACCTTCATTTTTTGAGATCACTTTCGCCATGGCTATGGAATATTTTTCGGAACAAAAAGTCGATATTGCCATCGTAGAGACCGGCATGGGAGGCCGCCTCGATTCCACCAATATTGTTAGTCCGGTGCTTACCGTAATTACCAACATTGGTTATGACCACACCCAGTTTTTGGGCGATACGCTCCCAAAAATTGCTGCCGAAAAAGCCGGCATCATAAAGCCCGGAATACCTGTAATTATTGGAAAAACACAGGCAGAAACCAAAACGGTATTTACCGAAACCGCTTCAAAAAATAACAGCAAAATTATCTTTGCCGATACACTTCTGCACCTGGAAAATTTTCGTTTTATGCAGGAGCCTCCGTTCGGAAGCATCAGCAATATCCGGTTTAGCGAAAAACCTTTCCTGAATGAAGTTTACTGCGCATTGAGCGGTATCTATCAGCAGGAAAACATTAAGACCGTGGTAGCCGCCTGCCTGGAATTAGCGGAATGCGGATACCCTATTGATGAAAAAACCCTGCGCAATGGATTGAAAAATGTTGTGAAAAACACCGGTTTGCAGGGACGCTGGCAGGTATTATCCACAACCCCCCTCACCATCTGCGACACAGGACACAACAAAGACGGGCTGACACAGGTAATCCGGCATATAAACCTCATTAAACACAATAATTTACATTTTGTTTTCGGACTGGTCAGCGATAAAGATGTGGCAGCCATACTCGGGCTGTTGCCTGCGGACGCCACGTATTATTTTTGCAAACCCGATATTCCACGGGGCCTGGATGTAACAACACTAATAAAAGAAGCAGAAAAACAGGGCCTGAAGGGAAAAAGTTTTGATTCGGTAGGACAGGCTTTAAAATCAGCACAAAACGCTGCGAAAGAAAACGACCTGGTATTTGTGGGCGGAAGCACTTTTGTGGTGGCCGAAGTTTTATGATCGTGTTTTTTAATCATCCGGATGGACAAGTGGAAACTAAACTTTTATAAACTATTTTATAACGCTGGTTTTAAAAGGATTTTTGGTATTTTTATGCGTCCGGAAATAATAAAAAACCATGAGAAATTTTCGTCTTGTACTTTTGCTGATTATCAGCCTGATAATATTAATTGCCTGTCAAACCCTTTCATATTCACAGGTAGCCTCCTTCCCCTGGAGCAACAATAACGGCATACCGTACCACAAATCGTTCGACCGCTGCACAGGGTTTGAGGCCTTTATTCCGGTACAACACAAAAAAATCGCTTTTCTTTTAAAAGAAGAGAGCGTGATAAGAATTTTCGCTTCAGAGAAAAAACTGAAACATCAGGATATTGCCATAAACGCACCTGCTTACGACTTTGATTATCATAAACAAAAATTCTTTCTTTTATCTCCCGGTGCAGTTGAAATCATCGACCTATCGAAAGGCACCCGCCAGCTTATTCCCATGAAAACCTCACCGGTATTTTTTTCAAAAATCAAAGTCGTTGGCGGAAAAATTTTCTTGTTCACCAATAATCAGGAGACCTATGAGCTGCAACCTGAAACAGCTAAAATTCAGAAAGTACCGGACCAGGGTATGATAATGCAAGAAGGTGTTTCTCTAAGATCGGTAAAAAATTCAGAAAACAGTTTCTCAATAAGTATCAACAATCACACGAAGACTTACAACACCACCCAAAAATTAGCTTCGGCTCAAATAGCAGGGTATCTTGGCTCCTGCATATTTGTGGATGTGCAGTACATCGTTCATGAAGTCCCCTTGAAGGTGGCCCGTGAAATATGGTCAATTAAAACTGGTAAAAACGGCATTATCCGTGAGCCGGTGATCCGGAAGGTCCCAAACTGCTATTACATATTAGCAGCCAGCGACATCAGCATCACACCAACAAAGGCATATTATGCCCTTACGGACCCCGAAGGAGTGAAAATATTCAATCTGAATGCTAACACAGAAATTACTACAAAAAAGGAATTTCTGGATATTCATTTCAGTAGCAACACGATGCCTGCGCCTGAGTTACAGGATATTGGTCATGCGGTGAAGGCAGAAGACTCTATCAGCCGCCCGGAGATCATTGCCAATGCGGAACCTTTTGCCACTCACGCATGGTATTGCAATGCCGGCAATATCTATGACAACGTAAGTTGCGGTGGCACCACCATTAACACTCCTTCCTGGATAACAACAGGCCCTAAGACCTCTATTCCCTATTGCTGGGGAGGCTGGACAAGCCTGACCGTGTTTGATGCAGAACTGTTAAACAATAAATCTGCAGGCGACGATGCTACATCTTACAGCTCTTCAAGTCCGCAATGTGCCGTAGGAGTTGATTGTTCGGGATTTGTTTCACGGGTGTGGGAACTTTCTTACAAACGTGGCACCTCCACACTGCCGAATGTTTCCACTGCCTATGCCAGTTTCAGCCAGCTTTTACCAGGCGATCTGATTAATTACGCCGGCAGCCATGCCCGGCTGTTTCATTCCTGGAACCTGAGCGGAACAATGCACATCATTGAATCTTCCGCTTCGGGCACTAACTGGCGCGTCGGATATAACGACTATACTGCCGCTCAGCTTCAGGCTAATTATATTCCGCGGTATTATAACTATATTATCAATTCGGTTCCTGCGCCCCAGGACACCACGCCTCCACAGACCTCCATTACAGCAGGCACCTGGCATACCGGAAATTTCAATGTGTCGTTCACCGATACCGACGCATCGGGAATACAGGAAAGATACTGGCTTCCTGCATCGCTGAACAACAACAACTGGCATGCCAGCACAGCCGACGGATTTTTATATGAGGACTACACCGATACCGTTAATGTCATCTGGACGACGATTGAACCCTCCTGGAACATAATTTCAGGCGCCCTATGCCAGACAAATCAGGCATTAACCCAAAACAACGCGTACACTTTTCTTAAACAAGACAGCAACAACAGCTACCTGTTTAGCTGGAAGATGAAAGTAAGCGGCACCAGCAGCGACAGAAGAGGAGGTATTTATTTCTTCAGCGACAGCGGAGCAATGCTTCAACGCAACAACGCCTATATGGTGTATTACCGTGCCGATTACGACAAGTGTCAGATTTATAAATCCGTAAACAACGCCATCACCCTGATGACAGACGACGAAGCCGTCATCGATGAAAACGGATGGTTTGATTGCGATGTTACTTATCAGCCTGCAAGCGGGCTTATCTCAGCTTATCTGAATAAGGAATTGGTTTCTTCATGGGTCGATCCTGCGCCCCTGACTTCGGGACGCTATGTTTCGCTGAGAACGGGAGCCTGCCAGGGATATTTCGACGAAATCAGAGCGTACAAAAGCAGGGCAAACTCTTCGCTGGTTACGGTCGGACCAGGGAAAATGATACCGGACCAAAATCCCAACCCCTCCACCCCGGCCTGCCGCATCCATTCGGTGGTGATTGACTCGGCTAACAATATGTTTTCAACTTTTTCCGCCACCAACATCGACTATACGCCACCAACACCTGTTCCGGCAGTGGCAGACTATCATCCCGGCGATGCCGACACCACCTCCGAAGCATCGAACTTGAATGCATACTGGAACCCTGCAACAGATTCAAACAGCGGCATATCGCAGTACTTCTATGCATTAGGAACCACTCCGGGAGCCTGCGATGTAATACCTTTCACCCCGTTGAACGATACTTTTGCGGTATGTAATAACCTGAACCTGCAAAACTTTCAGATGTATTATTTTTCAGTAAAAGCCAAAAACATGGCAGGACTGGAATCTGACTTTACTACCTCCGACGGGATATTTACCGACATTCTTTATACTTCAGCCGGTACCCCTGCCGACAGGCCATTCCAGATCTTCCCCAATCCGGCCGGAAACTACCTGAATATTTATGGTACGGATCCCGGCACGAAACTGCAATTCCGGTTGACCGACGCGATAGGCCGCACGGTTATTTCAATGCCTTTGCAAAGTAAAAATCAACATCAGATTAACCTGAGCGATATCTCCGAAGGCATTTATTTCTATTGTATCACGGATGGAACACAACAAATGGACAAAGGCAACCTCCTGATTATTCGCTGAACCTATTGATTCGTAATAAATAAGAAAAAAAGAGAACCTGACATATAAATTTGCCGGTATCAGAAGCGCACAGCAACAAAAAAAAGTGCGGATGATCTTCAGAATTTTCTGAATAGTTATATTTATTTTTTTCTCCAAAAATATCCCGGGAGTGGTTTTCGTTATTACAGTAATTTGCCGCCTGTTATCCCTATCCATTTATTAAATTCAAGCTTATGAAAAAGTTTTTTTTGATATGGGTGTTAATCAGCTTCCACAGCACAATTTTCGCCCAGTGCAACTATGTTTTTACCATTAAGAACACCCACGGTCAGACTATGCCTGGCATAGAGGTAACTGCAAAAAACATTGAAAAAAACATAATCTTAAAATCAAAAACAAATAGCCTGGGGACCGCCACATTCACCCTTACTGAAGGAGGAACGTACACTTTCAGCTATCTTGAAATAAATGAAGCAGCCACCTTGAACCTTCCCGAAGGGTTTAAAGGAAAAGGCGGCAAAACAGTGACCTACGACCCGGAAAAAATATTTACAGAAAAAACAAAATCTGACCGGACCGGCATCAGCTTTACAAGCCGGTATCCGCAACAACTAAAAGGCCAACCCAATGTGGTGAAATTTATGATCGACCTGCGGAAAAACAACGAGACAGCCATACCAAACACAGCGGTGGAAATTGTTGACTGCAAGGACAAGGTCAAGTACAAGGGAACTACCGATGCCGGTGGCATAGCCACTTTTTATTTACCTGTAAATAAAGCATACGAGGTTGACGTCGACGGCAATCAGGCGGTCCATACATTTACTGTGCCCGATAAAACGAATGCCGAATTCAAAAATGTGGTGTACTTCGAAAGAACCCGCGTAAAAGAAACCTCAAAAGGCGACACGATAATTCAGGCAAACATCACACAGACCCAGGGAACATCCACGCATCTGCTGTTTACCATCAGCCTGGTGGGCTTTGATGACCAGCCACTGCCCAATGAAAAGGTTTATCTTGATGCGGAAAACAGCAGAAAGGTTTACGCCGGCACTACGGACAAAAATGGTTCCTGCAAGTTTATGCTTGAAAAAGGCACTAATTACCTGGTAAACCTCACCTATGAAAACGGCATCCACCTGGTTGAGGCGCCATCCAGCCTGGGTTTTGCTGCGGCCTCCATCACCCGGCGCTACAGAGGAACGGCTGCCATAAAACAAATGATGGCTCAGAGGCATGTCAACGAGAAAGGTTTTGTGGTTAATCATGAGCAAACCCCGGTACGGGCGGCCAAAAGACCATCCAATTATTTAAAGATCACTAACCAGGGTTTCGACATTGACTTTGCCACCTCGGGACCCATAGGCACTTCAACCATTGCCGGTAACAAATTATTCACTCAGGAAGGTTTTTACTCCCCGAATTTTTATTGCCTGCAAGCCCTTACAGGAGAGTATCAGTGGGGCATCGAACTGGGCGAATCGGGGGCCTCGCCGATAGTGTACCACAACGGAGTGCTTTTAATCAACACCTATTCCTGCACATTATATGCTTTTGATGCCTCCACAGGCAAAATGCTGTGGAGCAAATGGCTGGCGGGCACTATATACTCCACGCCTTCGGCAGATAGCAACAGCGTGTATGTAGTGTACAACAACGGATACGCCAATCCTTCCAATCCTTCCGAAAGTTTTGTTGTAACGAGTTTTGATCTGCGCAGCGGAAAAATGAACTGGATCAACTGGATCGACAAAGAAGTTATCGCTTGTCCCGTGGTGGAAGGAAATGAGGTGCATGTGGCCTCACAAAGCGGCAACTACTATGTCTTTGACAAAGTGTCGGGTAAACAAAACCTGTTCTCCAATAACATCAAGGCTGTATCCTCTCCCACGCTTACGCCTCAGTACATCTATGTAACGACGTCCGTCAACGGCAGGGAACAACTGGCTGTGCTCGACAGAAAGACCTTACAGCTACAGAGAAAATATCCCACCCCGCTTGCCACAAAAAAAATCAGCAACCGCTACTCCTGCTATGAACAGATGAACTATAACGGAGCCCATCCGGTGGTCTATAAAAACAAAATTGTAATCATCACCGACAGTACCAAAGTGGCAGCTTTTGATGCCAACAGCGAAAAAATCCTCTGGCAACAAGCTGTGAGCACCCATCCCAACCAGATGCCCCTGGTTGCCGACGAAAAACTGGTTTTGGCAACAACCACCGGAGAGATAAAGACTTTCGACCTGGCTACCGGCACCCTTCTGAAAACCCAGCAGCATAAAGGCGCTATTGACGGACAGCTTTTGACAAACAAAGGGTATATGTATGTGGGCTCCGATGGCGCTCTGTCGGCCGTTAAAGAAAGCAGGGATATGCAGTGGAATCAATGGAATAAAGACGCCCGCCACAATATCTATTACAAGTAACAAAAGCGCACTTCTCTGATGTTTTTTTAAGAAAAATCCATCTCCAGGATATTTTCCATACTGTTATAGTTGTATCTTTGACTCTTTCAGGAACTTATCCTTTGGAACATGAGCACGAAAAAAAAAACAGATAAAAAAACAGCGGCTTCTAAAGCTCTGGCCGTCCATCCGGCTATTCGTTATTCATTATATGTTCTGGTGCTGGCAATTAGTTTTGTGTTTTTTACACAAAAAATTGTATTTATCAATGCCGACCTGGGAAGGCACATCAAAAACGGTGAAGTTATTTTAAACACCGGCAAAATCATTCCTGCCAATTATTATTCTTACACGGAGCCTGATTTCCCCGTTGTCTATCATCATTGGGGCAGCGGCGTTGTGTTTTATCTGATTCGGAAAACTATGGGGTTTACAGGCTTATCGATCATTTATTGCCTGCTATCGGCTTTGGCCGTATTCCTTTTGTACAAAACCGCCGAAAACAAGAGCCATCCTTATGTGGCCTTCCTGTTTTTTATCCTGTGTATCCCGCTGATTGCCATGCGCACCGAAATAAGGCCCGAGGTCTTCAGCCTGCTCTTTATGGCCATTTACATTTATTTGTTTGAACTTTTCATATCCTCAAAAATTCACATCAGAACACTATTGATCACCTTGCCACTGCTACAGTTGTTATGGGTCAACCTGCACATCTTTTTTGTATTTGGATTAATCATCGCCGGCGTTTATATTGCCTATATCTGGTGGCTCCGCAAAAATAAAGAAACAAACAAGTGGCTGCTATTACTGTCAGGACTCCTCATAGGCGTATGTTTTATCAACCCTTACGGACTTCAGGGCGTGTTAACCCCGCTGACAATCTTTAACAACTACGCCTATATGGTGGCCGAAAACCAGAGTGTGTTTTTCATGCAAAACCGTTTTGGCAATGGTGTATATATCCATTATGAAGTGGTAACACTCCTCACGGTGCTGCTGATGCTATGGTACCTGAAAAAATCAGGATTCAAACCCGGTACGGTGTGGTTTGTTCTTGTGTTACTGCTGCTTTTTGTGGCATCCGGATATAAGGCAATCCGCCTGATACCTTTTGCAGGAGCCATGCTGCTTGCTTTTGCTCCCGGTATTTTTATGCCACTGACAGCCAATTCAGGTGCAGGATTCAAAAAAAGCCTGACAATACTAAGTCTAATAGCAGCCATCGTATTGACAATGGTGTATTTTGCAAAAAAAGACACCTACCTGTCGTTGAAAAAGTCAGGCCGAGGATTTGGGATATATAAAGGGATAAACAACTCAGCCGATTTTTTCAAAGCAAACCATTTCAAAGGCCCTGTTTTTAACAATTACGATATTGGTGGCTACCTGATATACCATCTGTTTCCCGAAAACCGTGTTTTTATCGATAACCGGCCGGAGGCATACTCCACCGATTTCTTTGAGAAAGTATACAATCCCATGTTAGAAAAAGAGACCGTATGGCAACAGTTCGATAAGAAATACCAATTCAACTGCATATACTTTTTCAGGTTAGACGAGACACCCTTTGGACAGCCATTTATCATTAAAAGGATCAACGACCGTGGCACGTGGGCGCCGGTATATGTAGATGACGCCGCTATCATACTTTTAAAAAGAAATGCCCGTAACCAATCCCTCATACAGCAGTATGAATTACCTCCCGAAACCTTTGTGGTGACGAAAAATTGAAATCCGGAAGGGAGTAAGTGGCATAATAGGCCACCACGTTCCTCTTGCACAACTCGGGGGTTATCGAAAAATATATTTTCTCATTTTTTAATTCATTCAAAACATTATACTACTTTTGATTTCTTATGGTATGACATTTATGTAAGCCTACGGCAAAGTACATGTTTTTTTTAAACCAGCAAGGGTTTAATTTTGCACAGGCAGAAGTTCGTGCAACATGTTTGCAGGGCAATCAGGCAGGATAGTAAGGATTTCTTTGAGCCACGCGTGGGGTTCGACATTATTGATTTTACAAGTGGCCAACAAGGAATAAATCATTGCGGCATTTTGTGCTGCTTCATGGGAACCGGCAAAGAGATAATTCTTGCGACCCAGCGCCACGGGGCGAATGGAGTTCTCGATTAAATTGTTGTCGACCTGGAAACGGCCGTCTTCGATGTAGCGGATGAGTCGTGACCAGAGATGCAGCGTATAAGCGATTGCATTGCCAAGCGCGCTCTTTGGTAAAACCGTCAGCAGGTGTTCATCCAGCCATGCCTTTATTTTTTCGAGCACCGGTTTTGCTTTTTGTTGGCGCAGTTCTTTAATCGCATCGTATGATAAGGATGTTTCTCTTGCTTCCCGCTCGATGTCGTATAGTTCGCCGAACATCTTCAGCGCTTCATTGACAAGGGCCGGCTCGTTGTCTTTGGCATGTTCGAACTTGCGCCGGGCATGCGCCATGCAGGCCAACTGGGTAATGTTCGCTTGATTTTTCAGATTATTATAGGCATTGTAGCCATCGGTTTGCAGATATCCGGAAAAGTCTTTGAGCAATTCATCGGGACCTTCTCTGCCGCGGCTTTTCTGATAATCAAACAACACTAATTTCCGGAGAGGATCGTAATAAACCCAGTGATAGCCTTTGTGCGTGGATCCCGGCTTGTCATTCGTCAGCACGGGAATCGGCGTTTCATCGGCCTGCAAATAATCGCAGGAAAATATTTTGTTCTTTAATGCTTCATAGAGCGGTTCGATGAGTGTGCAGGTTCCCTTAAACCATCCGCCCAACGTAGATTCTGCGATCTGTAATTGCTGACGCTTGAAGATTTGCGCCTGTCGATAGAGCGGCAAATGATCCACATACTTGCTGATGATAATGTGTGCCAACATGCTTGCACCTGCATTGCCCTTTGGTATCGGGAGACTTGGTAATTCTGCAACCACAATGCGGGTTTCCTCATCATTCTGTTCAATAATATATTTGGGGCGGATGATCTGACGAACAAAAATATTTGCTTCTTCGTATTCCAGGTTCTCTGTAATCAGTTCGCCGATTTTTTTTGCTCCTTCGGGAAGGTTTTCGGGCTCGATCACTTCCGTTCTGCGCGGCAGATGGGCCGGGATCTCCATGCGTAAGGGCTGCTTCTTTTTCTGCTCAGGTTTCTTGCGCGTTACGGTTTCAAATTCTGCGGGCTTTTCATTGCGCTCTTCTTCGGGAAGTTCAAACAAGGTGGGTTGATTGGGATCTTGCGGCACGAAGCGCTCGCTCTTTACTCCAAAAATTCTTCGCTTGAGATCCTCAAGTTTATATTTCAGCCAGGCGTTTTCGGATTCCAGGCGATCACTTTTCGATTTGAGCTGCTCAAGTTCCTGTTTTAAAATCGTGATTTTTTCCTCGCTTGACATGAAACAAAGGTATAAATAAAACCCTTATCAGACAAGCATTTCAGCGTTATTTATCAACATTTTTCTGTTCACAAAGCGCTTTCTTTTTACTGTATTTTTTATCGAGATTCCGGTGATGATCATAGCCAATTCACCATAGTCAATCTGACTTGATAAACTTCCGTTTTTTGACGCCGGCAACTCAAAAGTTCCACGTTCAAGTCGTTTATAAAACAATACAAAACCGCCGGGTTCCCAGCGTAAAAGCTTAATCCGGTTGCGCGGCTTATTCACGAAGATAAAAACATCTCCGCTCATCGGGCTTTGTCCCAATCGCCCGCTTACCAGCCCGCACAGTCCGTCAAAACTTTTACGCATGTCCGTTGCTTCCCGGTAAACATAATACCTGGCGTTACCTAACGAAAACATTGCACTTAATAATTGATCAATGATTTTATAGCGGATGCGGGTGTTTGTGCGGGCAGTGTCAATTCAACACCATTCGGATAACGGATGCTGATTCCGCAAGATGAAGGGAAACCGCCCAATTGAATGAAGTCAGCCGAGCCCTGCGAATGACGGTGTTTCTGGATCCAGTAACGAAATTTTACGAGTGTAATATTTTGTGATTGTGCAAATGCAGCCTGGCTCATCCCGCTTTCCTGCCACTGCTCAACCATGCCGAACATCACGGCTTTCTTCTCTTGTTTGGTCATGATTTTTTTGACCGCAAGTTGCGTATCTTTGCTCAGGCGGGCAAGATGTAGTTTGCCGGAGGGTTACAATTGATCAATGATTTTATAGCGGATGCGGGTGTTTGTGCGGGCAGTGTCAATTCAACACCATTCGGATAACGGATGCTGATTCCGCAAGATGAAGGGAAACCGCCCAATTGAATGAAGTCAGCCGAGCCCTGCGAATGACGGTGTTTCTGGATCCAGTAACGAAATTTTACGAGTGTAATATTTTGTGATTGTGCAAATGCAGCCTGGCTCATCCCGCTTTCCTGCCACTGCTCAACCATGCCGAACATCACGGCTTTCTTCTCTTGTTTGGTCATGATTTTTTTGACCGCAAGTTGCGTATCTTTGCTCAGGCGGGCAAGATGTAGTTTGCCGGAGGGTTACGCTTATTGAGAATTATCAAAAAAATTTATTGAAATCCGGCACTTTTGGAATTAAAATTTATCTTTGAATTCATAAAATTCCAAATCACAGAAAAAACAGGATTATCCGGATGATCAAATACCTGCCATACAGCGAGATAAATAAAAATAAATGGGATGCCTGTATCGGAAATTCTGTCAACGGGAATGTTTTTGCATACAGTTGGTACCTCGACAGTGCCTGCGAACGCTGGGACGCACTGGTAGAAGATGATTACAGCTTTGTGATGCCGCTGCCCTGCCGGAAAAAGATGGGGTTCCTGTATATCTTTCCGCCTTCGCTTATCCAGCAACTGGGGGTTTTCTCAGCCAGTAATATCACATCGTCCAAAGTGGAGGAATTCGTGAAGGCCATTCCGCCAAAATTCAAATATGCCGAGATCCTCCTGAACCACGGCAACCCTGTTGAAACGCTGAATATCACCCGGAGTCAGCATACCAACCTGGAACTTGACCTCAACAGGCCTTATTCCGAACTTCAGCGGTCTTATTCAGAGAACCTCCGCCGCAACCTGAAAAAAATACCCGCGAATTATTTCAGCATCAAACAGGAAGATACACTTGAAAATCTGATAACGATATTCAGAAACAACAGTGAAGCTAAAATAGGTACCCTGCCGCGCGACTTCTATGATGTGCTGCGTAAGATTGCCGTGGCCGCCGGCAGACAAGCCTGCGGGGAGTTTTGGAATATTTACGCTGCCGGAGAATTGCAGGCAGGGATTTTTTTTGTTAAAGGTTGCGGACGGGCTGTTTTTCTCTTCTCCGCCAGCACCGGCGCTGCAAAAAAACAGCATGTCATGCCGTATCTTATCGATTTTTTTATCAGGACCTATGCCGGCAGCCAGCTGATACTGGATTTTGAAGGTTCGGACAATACAAGCCTTGCCCGTTTTTACCGCAGTTTTGGCGCCTCCGAAAGTAACTATCAAAAAATTGAAGTCAGCACTTTTCCTGATTTTTTAACTAAAATCATAAAATCTGTGTTGAAAATCATTAATGTCCGATAAAAATTAAACTTGTAATAAAGGATGTAAATAAAAGTATCCGTTTTTTTCCTCGGTCCTAAAGGAAGAATTGATTTTCAGCAATTTACATCCGCCAATTGGCGGATAAGAGGTAAAATAAATTGCTGAAAAGTAATTCACCCTTTGCTAAAAACATACCCCTATTGAATAAACATCCACGCAAAACCTCATTCCATTATGGCTTTTCATCAATTATTCAGATTTTTATCGGACAATAGGGGTTGAAAATAAAAAATAAATTACTTTAGCAAAGAAATAATACTTATTCCCATGGTAAGAAACTTAGGAGCAGAAAATTCTCTTGTAAATCAATACGTGGCTGAGATACGCGATGCTGAAATACAAAAAGACAGCATGCGTTTCCGCCGTAATTTCGAACGCCTGGGCGAGATCGTAGCTTATGAAATCAGCAAGGAGCTTGAATACGAGAAAAAAGAAATCGTTACACCCCTTGGTGTGGCCGAGGTTCCCGTATTGAAAAAATATCCGGTGCTGGCTACTATTCTTCGTGCCGGACTGCCGCTGCATCAGGGCCTGCTTAATTTTTTCGACGGTTCGGAAAACGCTTTTGTTTCGGCTTACCGCTACCATTATAAAGACGGGCAGTTTGATATCCGCGTGGAATATACGTCCAGCCCCGACCTCAACGACAAGGTGCTCATCCTGGCCGATCCCATGCTGGCCACCGGGGCTTCGCTGGTACTCACCCATAAGGCGCTGCTCGAAAAAGGCAAACCTACCCATACCCACATAGTCGCCATCATAGCCAGCTTCCAGGGCGTGGAGTATATCAAGAAGAATTTCCTGTCAAAAAATACCACCTTATGGGTTGGCGCCATTGATGACGAGCTGACAGCTCAGGCTTATATCGTTCCCGGACTTGGCGATGCCGGCGATCTGGCCTATGGAGTAAAAATTTAATATTTCTCTTGTTTATCTTCAGATGTTTTCATAATTTTGTCTTGAAATTATAGTTTTTTATCATTAAAATGACTCTTCTCCTCTCACTGCTACAAGTCGATACATTTTTCAAGGTAATACAAATAGTGGTGCTGAGCATTGCAAAGCTGATCTTTGCACCTCCCTTGTCGCTCGAAATGGGATTGGGTTACTTTGAAACGGTAGCTATTACTGCTATCAGCGGCATCATAGGGATATTCCTGTTTTACCATTTAAGTGGCCTTATCATCAGATTTTACAAAAGAAAAATAAGGCCTTATTTCCGCCGGATTTTCGCCACAAAAAACACGGCAGCCTCAGCAGGAAATAATACGTCAGGACTCGCCACCAGCGATAAAAATTCAAAATGGCAAATGAAAACTTACGTGAAAAAAGTACGTAATAAATGGGGGCTTTACGGCATCTGTATGTTTACACTGATTGCGATACCTCTGGTTTCATTTTTTGCCAACAAGTATTACCACAAAAACAAATATACGCTGGTATATCTCAGCGCTTCAGTGGTAATCTGGTCTTTTGTTGTTACTACGGTATATTTCTTTGCCTTTTAAAATCAGGCCCTTCAGGTATTTTTGGCGTTGAGTTCATCCAGTTCCCTGTTTAACTCCTCCCACTTATCTATTTCGTCTTTCAGCTGACTTTTGAATTTTTGATAATTATCAAATATTTCTTTATCATTCAGGGCTTCTTTATATTTTTCGGGGTCTGTAAGCACCTTATCCAATCCGGCAATTTCTGCTTCGAGTTTTTCGATATGCTGTTCAGCCAGGGTAATTTTGTTAACCAGCTTGCGTTGTTCGCGTTCAAAATCCTTTTTCTTTTCGCGGTTCAGCTTATTATCCGAAATGGCCGGTTTATTGGCGGCCGGCACTTTTCCCTGCACATTTCGCTCCAGTTCTTTGAGTGAAGAGATCTTTTTGGCATCCAGAAAATAGTAAATATCGCCGATGTACTCTTTTATGGTTTTGTTTTTGAATTCATAGACCTTGTTGGTAAGGCCTTGCAGAAAATCACGGTCGTGCGAAACAATAATCAGGGTGCCATCGAAACGGATCAACGCGTTTTTCAAAATGTCTTTTGAAACCATATCGAGATGGTTGGTAGGCTCGTCGAGCACCAGCAAATTAACAGGCGACAACAACATCTTAGCCAGAGCCAGCCGTGATTTTTCACCGCCCGACAGCACTTTTACCTTTTTGTCGATAGTATCGCCTCCAAAAAGAAAACTGCCGAGCAAGGCCCTGATTTTAGGCCTGATATCGCCCACAGCCACTTCGTCGATGGTCTGAAAAACTGTTTTTTCACCATCCAGCATTTCGGTTTGATTCTGGGCATAATACCCGGGGATAATATTGTGACCAAGAAGTATCTTGCCTGTATATTCAATTTGGTTCAGCAACATCTTTACCAGGGTGGTTTTTCCTTCGCCGTTGCGTCCTACAAACGCTATTTTCTCACCCCGTGGCACCAGGAGGTCAACATCCTTCAAAATTAGTTTCTCACCGTAACTTTTCGACACTTTGTCGGCCTGCACGCTCACTCTGCCTGAAGGTGGCGCCGGAGGAAACAAAAATCTGATGGCCGAAGCATCTGTTTCATCAATTTCCACCATCTCCATTTTTTCGAGCATTTTCACTCTCGACTGCACCTGCCTGGCCTTGGTGGCCTTGTAACGGAAACGTGTGATAAACCGCTCAATCTGCTCAATCTGTTTTTGCTGATTATTATAGGTGGCTAACTGGCTTTCAATGCGTTCTTCGCGCATCATCACATAATCAGAATATGAAGCTTTGTAGTCATAAATTTTCCCCAAAGAAATTTCGACGGTTCTCCGGGTAACATTATCAAGAAAAGCCCTGTCGTGAGACACCACGATGACGGCTCCTTTGTAAGATTGCAAAAAATCCTCCATCCACTGTATGGATTCGATATCCAGATGGTTGGTAGGTTCGTCAAGTAAGAGCAGCGAAGGCTGTTTTAAAAGCAGTTTGGCAATTTCGACACGCATTTTCCATCCGCCGCTAAACTCGGTAAGGTGGCGTCCAAAATCACCGGGTTCGAAACCCAGGCCGGTCAGCACCTTTTCCACATCAGCCTGGATAGTGTCGCCGCCAAGTATTTTATACTGCTCGCTGGCCCGGTTAAGTTTATCCACCAGGGCGTCGTATGCTGCCGTGTTGAAATCGGTGAAATTTGCCAGCTCTTCTGTGAGTTGTTTTATTTTTTTGCCAATATTTCTTACTTCGTCGAAAGCCGTCAGGGTTTCTTCCATAACGGTTTTAACACTGTCGGTAACCAATTCCTGAGGCAAATAGCCTATGGTGGTTCCGGATGGGTAGGCCACCGAACCCTTTTCGGGTTCCATCAGGCCTGCAAAGATCTTCAGCAGGGTGGTTTTGCCTGCACCGTTCTTGCCTACCAGCCCTATCCTGTCGCGGTCGTTGACAATAAATGAAACATTATCAAAAAGATATTCTCCCGTGAAATGTACCGAAATCTGGTTGACTGAAATCATTTATTGCGCTGAATTTGGCCGCAAAAGTACGTTTTTCCGCGGACATAAAAAAGAGGCTGCCACAAATGCGGCAGCCTCTTCCCTATTTCGGCTATAAAAGGTTATTTAGCAATCATAAGCTTTTTAACCACACTGCCTTTGGAGGTTTCTACTTTTACAAAGTAAATACCAGCGGTTAAGCCGGCAGTATTAACCGTAAATGTATTATCGTTGGCCTGTGCCCGATAAATCACGGCGCCAATCGAGTTGGTGAGGGTTATCACCGATTCTCTTTCGGAACTAACTACCGTAAATTGATCGCTGGCAGGATTTGGCATAATCATCATATCAACAGCAGCATCATTTTCATCAACACCGGTAGTTTCAGTAATACTGATATCATCCAGGAAAAGATTATACATATCAGCGGCACTGTAGCACTGCCATCCCAGGTAATAAATGCCGTCGGCGGGTACGGTAAAGTTTCCGTTACCGGCCACATACGACGTGCTGACAATACCTGCATGATCATTGATTACTGTAGTAAGGGCGGCAGGATCATTGGCATTGCCGATGGCCACTTTAAGGTTTTCCGGGTAGGTGGCGCTGGCAACTTTATAATAATACTCCACATTATAAGTTTTTGAAGCTTCCAGGTTTATACAGGAGGTAATGAACCAGTCGTCAGCAGCAGCTGCTGTATTCCATGAATATACAATACAGGCGGGGCCATTGTTGCCATTGGAAGCTGAAAGATACCAGGTAGTCTGGTCGTTGTTATTGTCCACGATAGTTGTGCCTGCAAGACCTGCAGTCTGTTCAAAATCAATGGTATAAGGCACCGCGTTCGGAACAATATTGGAAACGGTCAGTACCAGGGTGTCGTTAGCGGTATTCACATCACCAGTCAACATGGTGTACACGGCAATATCGTAATCGCCATCGGCAGATAAGTCGGCAGGAACGGCAAATGTAAAGGATACTGTTTGTCCCGAAGCAATCGGTCCGGGGATAACATCTGCAACGGCAGCGCCATTATTAATGGTATAGGCGACAGGCAGGTTGGTGATCGAGTTTGCGCCAAAATTGGTAACTCTGATTTCAATATCTTCAGAAGCCAGGGTGCAGCTCGAATTCAGGTTGTCGATACCAGCAACCAGTGCATCGTTGGCGGGAACGGCTACCTGGAAAGGAATAGCAAAGCCGGTCATTTCCATGCCGTGCATCAAGGTGCCAACCAGTGTAGTGGATCCGGCAGAGAGGTCGACGATTCTCATTTCACCAGCACCCGAAGTGTTGTTATATGCAACCATGTAACAAATTCCGGTATTCTGGTCTATTTCCATATCCTGAGCATAGGCCACATCAAACCCGAGAGCGCCAACGATGGTAGCAGTACCCGTGGTTTTGTCGATAGAATAAAGGTTGTCGTCAGAATTGCTCACGGCATAAAGCTGACCTGCGGGGGTGCAGGCAAGATTAATCAATGAAGTGGCAGCGCAGGTACCTACCAGGGTAGGAGCGCCACTGGCAGGATTGATGGTGTATAAGTTGGTATTTGTGGAGCCATCATACGACACGCCATACAGGGTTGAGGTGGTTTGGTCGTAAGCTAATCCTGACAGATTCAGTCCAATATTTCCAACCACGGTGCGGTCGCCTGTCAGCGTATCAATTGTAACCAGGTTAAATTCAGTAGAAACAGCGCCATACCATTTATTCAGAGGTCCCCAGGCACCGGCCGTGAGGTAATTCATGCTTGACTGGTCGGCTAATGAAACCACGATCTGAGGATTCTGCAAATAGGTATAGGCAGGGCCTTCGGGTAAAGCTGCGCCGTCTGGGTCATAGGCAACATATCCGTACACTTTGGTCAAATTCTGAACATCTACAATGGCGGTTATGGTATCATTGGCAGGCACCGAATCGGCTGCTAAAGTAGTATAAACCGTGACGGTTTTATTGCCAAGCGTAGCCGTCCAGGAATCGAAGGTAACCTGCTGGGTAGCGCCCGGATTGAGGTTGGCGACATTTTTTGTGGAAGAATAACCACCGGTAATTGTCATGGTAACGGTAAAGGATGTCGGCATAGTGCTGTTATTTTGAACGGTTGCCAAAGGTGCAGTGGCGCCAACGCCAATAATCGGGGCCATATCAATGCTGACAGGAGCTACATCCCACATATTCGAAACGGTAGTGGACAAGGTGTCATTCAGGGTGTTGCCATCAGCAGGATAAGAAGTATAAATCATAATGTCATATACATGTCCTGGTATTGAGAAGTCATACGGCTGAGAAAAAGTAAAACTCATATCCGTATTCCCAGGCAAAGTTGCCCATAAGGTATCACGAACCACAGCGCCACCATCAATAACATAATTTACAGGGATATTGGCATGTGCCACCGAATCAAAATTGCGGACAAGTACCCTGATAGAATCGGCATTTGTCAGGGTATCGGTACTTACCGGAGATTGCAGCGTGGTTACGCCCAGGTCGTTTGCAGCTACACTAAGTTCCATTAATTCAAGCCCCCACAATTTACCATTTTGAGCAACACCAATCAGCGCAGCGGTATTGGGTACCACCTGATTGGAAATGCACAGGCCGCCGGCTGAGTTGTCCTGGGTAAGTCCCGTAACAACAGTTGCTACATCAAAAGTGACGGCGGTAGGTGCACCGGTAGCGATAGTAACCTGTGCCAGATCGTTCACGTTGGTAGTTGTCTGACGATATAACCACAAATACGGGCCGCCCGGTGTATAACCATCATATGCAGAGCCATAGATATCGGTTTGCAGGTGGGTAGTGGCCGGAATAGTATTCAACAGGGTACCGGTCATGCTGATCAACGAAAAATCGGTGTCCCAGTTGCCGCACCAAAAGCCATTATTTACAGGGTCATAAGCAATATGCCTGACAACGGTTCCTGCAGGGCAGGTAATTGTTCCAACCAATGTGTTGGTCGAAAAATCCATTTTATAAATTATGTTCGAAGCACTGCCACCATAAAAATACTGGCCATCATAAGCCAGGTCTCTGATATTGCCGGCTCCTGTTATAGAGAAACTATCAACCAGAACACCGGTGAGGTTGTATTTGTAAAAAAGGTTGGCGTTCCAGCGGGTAACATAAAAAAACTGTCCGTCGGTTTCCACACCTGCAGTGCCGGTAGTAATAACAGGATATTCAAACAATAAATCAAACAATGCTTTTGGGCCATTCAATGAATTAACAAATCCGATGGTTGCACTGTTTTCGGCCTTGAGCGCTACGGGTTTAAATACACCGTTGGGGGCCGGGTTTTTACTGCCTTTGCTTGTCTGCGAAAAGGCAAATGTGCTTGATATGGCTACTATCAGGCACATACTCATCAATTTAGTAAATAGTTTCATAGTTTAGAATTTAAAATTTATTGTAAATTTTTGCAAAGCTATTACTTTTTCTCATTTTTCCCATAATAAATTATACCGAATAAAGAATTTATTCACAATAATCCCAGATTGAGCAATAGGAACGTAGTGAACTATTGCGCAGTGGGTGGCATCGTGCGCTGTATCTGCCTGCCCCGTAAACATAGTTGCGGGGGGTAATCCCGACTTAGAAAATGTTTCCGCTATGGCGGTATTACATTTTCTTTGTCGATTACGCATTAACGAATCAAATCATATATTATTGATTATTAGAAGATAACGATTGATTAGTCCTATTGCTACACGATAGAAATATTTAATGCGTAATATGGGGTAATGCAAATGTCAGGCATTATTTATAAAATTTTTTCCAGCTCGACATATAATTTCTGGGTAGGCAGGCCCATCACATTATAAAATGAACCTTCTATATGTTCGATACCGGCAAACCCTATCCATTCCTGAGCGCCATAAGCGCCAGCCTTATCAAAAGGCTGATAATGATTCACATACCACAGAATCTCTTCGTCGCTGAGTGTGCGAAAACTAACTTTTGAACAGGCATGAAAGCAATGGATGGTTTTTTTTGTTTTGAGGCATACACCGGTGTAAACCTCATGGCATTTTCCTGACAACTGTTTTAACAAACTGATGGCATGCTCCTTATTTTCGGGCTTGCCTATGATGCAGCCATCAAGCCACACTATGGTATCGGCTGTAATAACAAGAGTTTTAGGGCCAAATTCGTCAGGATTATAAGCAGCTGATTTGAGTTCGGCAAGATATACAGGGATCTCCTCTCTTTGCAAATGTTCGGGGAAAGTCTCCCTGGTTTCGCGCACCACTACTTCAAAATCAATGCCCAACCCTTTGAGCAGGCTATGGCGGCGCGGCGAGGCAGAAGCCAGTATGACACGGTAATCTTTTAATTTTTCGGGTAACGTCATATCAAAAATAAGAATAAAGCACCTGGGTTGATAACAGGCCGGCAACTATGATAATTTTAGCAAACATGCTTAAAAAATGAAATTCCGAAACATCTCTGGCCCTTTTTACCTTGATAATAAGGTAAACAAGCATGGCTTGTATCACCACAAGGTACAGGCTCAATGCGGTTTGCGTCGTAAAAAGCAGCGCCTGGCACACAGCCAGCAATATTATAATAATAACACTCAGCACCAGCACCCACCGCTGTGCTGCCGGCATACCTTTTTTTATTGGCAGGGTATTGCATCCAACGGCTTCGTCGCCGCGTACATCTTCGATATCTTTGATAAACTCCCGTAACAAGGTCAGCAAAAAGGCAAATACTGCAAATCCGAGTATGAAATAAGAAATTTCTTTTCGGGCATCTATAGTATGGATGTAGATGTAAGGGTCTCCGGCTTTGGCCAGCGAAAAAATGGCAAAAAACTGAAATAACCACACCGAAAACACAGCATATGCCGTCATCAGCGCCACAACAATATTTCCGGTAAGAAACTGCCGTTTATATTTCAACGAATAATAATACAGCGCCAGGGCAATTACCACAAAGAAGAATCCAAGCATGATGTAGCCTACCTTATAAGCGCAATAAAAACCGATGATGCCAGCCAGAGAGTTCATAATGATATTCATCCGGTAGGCATGGCGGCGCGGAATTTTATTTTCGAGCACATTTTTGCCGGGTTTGTTGATGCTGTCGGCTTCGATGTCAAAATAATCATTGATGGCATACCCTGCGGCAGCAAGCAGCAGATTGGCAAGTACAAAAAGTGCAAAATCAAGATGACTCATCTGCAACCCGCACGAATTTTCAGCCAGGAAAGGTTTGATGATCCAGAACAACATCAGGTATTGCGTAAGGGCAATAATAAGCAGGTTTACAGGACGGATAAGTTTAAAATAGTGTCGCATGCGGTATTTTTTGCAAAGATAATCTTATTTGAAAATTCTTTCTTATGATTCAAAAATCACAAGATGACAAAAAAACCTCCCGCTTCATGAAACATATTTTCCCACCACAGGCATTCTGCGGCCCATTCCAAAAGCCTTGGGGGAGACGCGCAGGATAGGTGCCGACTGATACCTTTTATATTCGTTGGTGTTTACCATTTTCAGCACACGGTGCACCAGGGCGGGATCGCAACCCTGTGCGATAAGTTGTTCGGGACTGAGACTTTGCTCGATATATCCGAAAAGTATTTTGTCCAGCAGGTCATACTCGGGCAATGAGTCAGAATCTTTTTGTCCGGGCCTCAGCTCAGCCGAAGGCGGCTTGATGATCGTATTCAATGGAATAATTTCCTTGTGACGGTTTACATAATTTGCCAACTCATACACTTGTGTCTTGTACACATCGCCAAGCACGGCCAGTCCTCCGCACATGTCGCCATACAGGGTTCCATATCCCACGGCCGCCTCACTTTTATTGGATGTATTGAGTAAAATGTAACCAAATTTATTGGAAATAGCCATTAATATCACCGCACGCAGGCGGGCCTGGATATTTTCTTCGGTAACATTAAAAGGACGGTCTTCAAAAACCGGCTTTAGCAGTTCTGATACCGTATGAAAAGCGGGGGCTATCGGGATAATCTCGTACCGGCATCCCAGGTTTTCAGCCAGGGCTATCGCATCGGCGACCGAATGTTCCGACGAAAACTGCGAAGGAAGCAATACGGCGAACACATTTTCTTTGCCCAGGGCTTCGGCAGCCAGCACCAGGGTGAGTGCCGAATCAATGCCGCCCGACAAACCCAGTATAGCTTTGGAAAATCCCATTTTCCCGAAATAATCTTTTATGCCCATAACCAGCGCATCGAAAATCAACTGTGTGCGCGTAAATGAACCAGCGGTTTCTTCGGGCTGGCCTGCCTGTTCCGTGTCAAAATAAGATACTTTTTCCTCAAAAAAAGGCATCTGCAATGCAATTTTTCCCCTCCTGTCCATCGCCATCGATCCGCCGTCAAAAATCAGTTCGGTTTGCGCACCCACATGATTGACATATACAATCGGAATTCCATATCGTGTAACGTTATTTTCCAACACTTCTTTGCGTTTTTCATGCTGTGTATAGGAGAAGGGTGAAGCGGCGATGTTAATGACAATATCCGGATTAAAACCGGCAAGCTTTTCCATGGGGTTTGCTACATAAAGCGGGTCGGGACTGATATTCCAAAGATCTTCGCAGATGGTAAGGGCTATGCGTTGGTTTTCGTATTCGATAATACCGAAACTGCGGTTTGGCTCAAAATAGCGGTACTCGTCAAAGATATCATAATTGGGCAGCAAGGTTTTATGCTGCATAAATTTCACCTGTCCACCGGCCAGAAAAAAAGCCGTATTGAATAAATTTTTACCGGCCGGATGAGGGTTTTTCGAAGGAGCGCCCACGATGGCGGCTATACCTTCGCATGCCGCTGCTATCTGCCTTATGGCCTGCTCACAGGAAGAGATAAAATAATCGTATTGCAGAAAATCACGGGGCGGATAACCGCAGACAGCCAGCTCAGAAAACACCACCAAACTGGCGCCTTCGGCTTTCGCTTTTCCGATAGTCTCAATAATTTTTTTCGTATTCAACTCAAAATTACCGATATGGTAATTGAGTTGTGCCAAAGCTATTTTCACAGTAAGGAATTATCTAAAGGCGGTATCAGAATAAAATTCCCACGTACATTTCAATATAATTGGCTTTAGCGCTTTCTTTTACCCGCTTGATGTTGGGATTGTTGCGGTAAGCAAGTTCCACCTCTTCGTTATAGCTGTCGCTGAAAACATTGGTAAAACCGCTGTTAAAGTTGATTCCGAAATTTATAGAAATAATTTTTTCAAACTTGTAGGTACCCCCCACGCCTATTATCAGCGATTCCCTGATAAACAAGGTGCTGTCGCCTATATTGACATTTTTCTGGGTGTACGATTTTTCCACATTATTCCTGACCACATACTCATCATCAGCACGTGCTCTGAGTTTAAAAGCTGTCCCTATGCCAAACTTGCCATAGATGGAGAATTTTCCCATCAGATCGCCCGTACTGCCAATCAATACTAAGGGTATTTCGAGGTATTGCAGTTTATACTTGCGGGACAGATTACTCTGAATAGTATCGATGACGATTCCGGTATTCGGGTCGCGTGCATAGTACACCGTAGGATATTTCAGTTTGCCGCCGTTGTAATTTACATTGACACCGGTACCTATTCCGATATTCGGGATAAAAAAGTAATTGAAATCAGCGCCATAGCCCATCAGAAAGCGTCCGCCGTTTTTTTCATATTTATAAAACTCCCCGCCATCCACATCAGGTTTCATCCAGCTAACATTGGGCGCGATATGAATGCCAAAATTAAATTTACGATCCTGCGCCTGGGCAGCAGCACTTAGTATAAAAATCATGAAAGTGCTTAAAATGAGGTATTTTACTGACTGTTTCATATTTTTTTTAATACAAAAATACTACATTTATGAATGAATTACTGCTAAAAAATGATATTTTTGTCAAAAAACTTCCCTAAAACAAGTTAATTTTGACTTCAAAAAAACTTTCCTGTATGAAAAAACTTCCTGATATTCTGATATTTACAATCATTATATCTGTATTTTTTTATTCCTGCACCTGCAACCGGAACCAGGAAGAAAAAAATTTAACTGAGTTGAAAGACACTACGGTGCAAATTAGCATCAAACGATACGAAAAAAGTCTTTTTAACCTGAAAAAAGAAGATTTGCAAAATGAATTAAAAAAAATAAAACCGGATTACAGTTTTTTTCTGGAGGGCGATCTGGATGATCAGAATAATATAGAGCAGATCCGCAGCTATCTGAACGACCCGCAGATGATTGAAAACTTTACGGCCAGTCAGGAAAAATTTGCGAACGTTACCAATCTTGAAAAACAACTTTCGTCCTCGTTAACCTATTTCAAGTATTATTTTCCTGATAAAAAAATCCCCGGGGTATATACTTATATCTGCGGTATGGACTACGAACACCCGGTGATTTATGCCGACAGCGTTCTTTTGATTGCCCTGGACATGTACCTGGGCAGCGGGTATCCGCTGTACCAGGCCCTGGCCCTTCCGCTGTTTATCCGAAAAACCATGTCGGAAGAATATATCGTCAGAGATTGCATGATGGCTATGGCCGAATATTACTGCTACCAGGAAATGAAAGATGCCACTTGTCTTGATCAGATGATTTATGAAGGAAAAAAACATTACTTCATCGATGCCATGATGCCCGAAATCAACGACACCATAAAATTCAAATATTCGAAAAAACAACTCGACTGGTGTTATCAGAACGAAGCACAGATGTGGGCATTTTTCATCGACAACAAACTTCTTTACAGTAAGGATGACCTTTCCTACAAGAAATTTTTTAATGAAGCACCTTTCACCACTTCGTTTTCGAAAAACTCGCCGCCGCGCACCGGAAGCTGGATTGGATGGCGTATTGTCAGCGCTTATATGAAAAAGACAAAAGCCACCAATCTCAATGAACTGATCCGGAACAACAATTCACAGGAAATCCTTACTCAGTCAGGATATAAACCCAAAAGACCCTAATGAAATACCCAACGGCATTTTTTTTCATTCTGGTAATCTCAACCGGATTTTTATTTTCACAGCCTGCAGATTTCACCTGCAAATCATACGATACGCTCAACTCTGATATTCCGGATATCGTGATAAAAACCGTTGCCATTGATAACGACGACAACATCTGGTTTGCTACGGGCGACTGCTTTTATGGGGGATTGCTGGTGAAATATGATGGTGCCCGCTACACTGTGTTTGATTCGAGCAATTCCGGGTTAAACGACAGGTTTGTTACGTCTATTTTAATCAGCCGGAACGGCGATAAGTGGGTAGGCAGCCGCTTTCACGGACTTTACAAATATGACGACAGGGAATGGATTAATTATACTCCCGCCAACTGTCCCCTGCCCAACCCTCATATTACCGACCTGGCTGAAGACCGGCAAGATGTTTTGTGGGTTGCCAGCGAACACGGGCTGGCCAGTCATGATGGGAAAAACTGGAATGTCTTCACCGCCGAAAATTCCGGACTGCCCTCCAATACGGTAAATGCGGTGTGCGTTGATGCCCATAACAACAAATGGGTTGCCACTGCCAACGGCTTTGCAAAATTCGACGGCCGTGACTGGCAGGTATTTAATACGGCTAATTCGCAATTGCCCAACAATCAGGTCAATTCCATTTACACCGATCAGTCGGGTGGTGTGTGGGTGGTTTATTGGAGCGGAATAATTAAAATAAACGATACCGGTTGGACAGTCTATAACCACGAAAATTCAGGACTACCGCAGTTTTGCGATTATAAGGTTACAGGCGACAAAAACAATGTCTTCTGGCTGGCTACCAACACGGGCCTTATCCGGTGGGGCGAAACGGGATGGAAATTATATACGCCGTTAAATTCATGCGTGCTGAGTTTCTTTGTGAATAAAGTAGCTGTTGACTCCAAAAACCGTAAATGGGTTGCTACCAACGACGGCCTGATGATGGTGGAATAAACCGGTAGCCATGAAAGAAACTCAGGATATCCTGCACTTTTTGCAAGAACACAGCAATCCTTCCAATGTGAAAGGTATGGCGCGCTTTGGCATCGCCACAGGACAAGCTTTCGGGGTGCCGTTGCCGGCGCTCCGGCAAAAAGCCAAATCGTACAAAAAAAATCGCGCCCTCGCCCTGGACCTGTGGCAAAGCGGGTATCATGAAGCACGGATCATGGCCACCATGATAGATGACTGCAAACAGGTAACAGAAGCACAAATGGAACAATGGGCGCATGATTTTGATTCATGGGATGTTTGCGACCAATGCTGCAGTAATTTATTTGATAAAACAGCGTTTGCCATCAATAAATCAACAGAATGGACTACCAGGCATGAAGAATTCGTTAAAAGGGCCGGTTTTACTATGATAGCCTGCCTGGCTGTTCATGCAAAAAAAATGGATGACCGGCAATTTATTGAATTTCTTCCGCTGATAGTAAGAGAATCCACCGATGACCGCAACTTTGTCCGCAAGGCCGTCAACTGGGCGCTTCGACAAATTGGAAAAAGAAACACCGCGCTGTACCCGGAAGCCCTGGCCGTGGCCCAAAAACTGATGCTTTCGGAAAACAAAACCGCCCGGTGGATAGGTACCGATGCCAGTAAAGAACTCCAGAATGAAAAAATCATCAACAGAATAAAATCAAAAGAAAAATAAACCTATGGACACCATCGACACTATTTTCAACCACCGGACCATTAGAAAATACAAAAGAAACAACATTCCCGAAGACTTGTTAACCGGGATTCTGCAAGCTGGAACACGGGCTTCTACCACAGGAAACATGCAGGTATACAGCATCATTGTTACACGCGACGAAGAGAAAAAAAAGAAACTTTGCGAATATCATTTCAACCAGAAAATGGTGCTGGAAGCGCCTGTGCTGCTAACCTTCTGTGCCGATTATCACCGTTTCAACCAATGGTGCCGCCAGCGCAATGCCGAACCGGGCTACGACAATTTCCTTTCGTTTTTTACAGCAGCCATTGATGCCCTGCTCGCCGCCCAAAATGTGGCCCTTGCCGCAGAAGCCAACGGATTGGGTATTTGCTACCTGGGCACCACCACCTACAATGCCGACAAGCTCATTGAGTTTTTTGGGTGCCCTGACGGGGTAGTACCGGTTACCACATTGGTCCTTGGTTATCCCGACGAAGAACCCGGACTTACGGATCGCCTGCCGTTGGAGGCCATCGTCCACAATGAACAGTATGAAACATATACCCCCGAAAAAATCGACAAGCTTTACAAAGAAAAAGAAGAACTGCCATTGACAAAAAGTCTTCTCATCGAAAATCAACTTGAAACCCTGGCACAGATATTTACCCGGAAACGTTACACAAAAAATGACAATATCCATTTCTCCAAAAGTTTATTAGACGTGATACACAAACAAGGTTTTATGAACAACGAATAAATCCGCCATAATTCGAGGTGCAGGGGTAACACAAACTGAAAAACCATACAAAAAAACCGGGTGACCACGTAAAAAACTTACGACGAACAAAATATCTCCAGACTTTTGATTATATTTGTTTTCAAATTGCATTGTGCATGCGGAAGTTTTCTCTTTTAACAGTTTTTGTGCTGATAAGTTGGGCCGCGATGTCCCATCCAAAGGATTCCATTAGTTCGGGAGACCTGAGGTTTGTTGAAAATAAAGGGCAATGGGACCCGCAAATTAAATACAAAGCAGACCTTGATGGAGGATATCTCCAATGTTTGCAGAATAAAATTCAGTTTGTATTTCGCGATCAGGCAAAACTCGACTGGCTGCTCAGTTATAAATTAAGAGCGAAAAATCAGCATCTGGTCGTGAATCCTGATGAATTTATTATTAATTACCACGCTTATGCTGCCAGCTTTATCAATGCAAACCCTTACACCGAAATCATCCCGGCAGGTTGCGGCAGCGATTATACAAATTACTATTTGGGCAACGATAAATCAAAATGGGCTTCCCGCGTACGCAACTACAAAATGTTGACTTATAAGAACTTATACGACAATATCGACATGGAATTTTTCGAAGAAAAATTTCTTTTAAAGTATCAGTTCACAGTGCACCAGGGAGCCAATCCAAACAAAATACTTATTGAATACCAAGGAGCCACCGATATTTCGATACAACAAAGCAACCTGATCATCAAAACCACGGTAAACCAGGTTACCGAACTAGCCCCTGTGGCATTTCAGATCATTGACGGAGAAAAAGTCAGTGTACCCTGCAAATTTGCCTTACAAAGAAACCGTGTCAGTTTTAAATTTCCCGAAGGATACAATAAAAACTACGACCTGATTATCGATCCGGTACTGATTTTTTCGACCTATACGGGTTCTTTGGCCGACAACTGGGGTTTTACCGCCACCTACGACGAATTTGGCAACACTTACTCAGGCGGAATTTGTTTTAATGACATAACCAATGGCTACCCGGTATCACCGGGAGCTTTTCAGGTCAACTTTGCTGGTGGCGAAGGCACCTATAACGGCGGCTGCGATATTGCCCTGATAAAATATGATGCCACAGGCCAAAACAGGTTATTTGCCACCTACCTCGGAGGAGACAGGAATGACCTGCCACACAGCCTGATAGTGGACATAAACAACAACCTGCTGGTGTTTGGCACCACGGGCTCAGCCAACTTTCCCATTGCCGGCAGCGCTTTTGACCCCACCTTTAACGGAGGCACAGATATTACTTACGACTATGTGCTGACTTTCAACCTTGGTGTTGATATGTATGTTTCCAAACTTAAGTCCGACGGCACACAACTTTATGCCTCAACCTTTCTCGGAGGAACACAAAATGACGGCAATAACTTTTTCGCACCGCTTTCACACAACTATGCTGACGGTGCACGCGGGGAAATCAACATAGATAAAAACAACAATATCTATATCGCTTCCACCACGGCCTCCACCGACTTTCCGGTTTCATCCAATGCGTTTCAGCCCGTTTATGGCGGTGGCCCCCTTGATGGCTGCATCACCGTGCTCGACAACAACCTTCAAAACCTCATCTGGGCATCCTATTTAGGAGGATCCGGAATTGATGCTACATACAGCATCGGTATCGACGACACACTGAATGTCTTTGTATGCGGCGGCACCACCAGCACTGATTTTCCCACCACGCCGGGTTCCTATCAAACAACATACAACGGCGGCGATGCCGACGGTTTTATCACCCGAATCGCACCCAATGGCAATGCTATTGCTGCTTCCACATATTATGGCTCTTCCTATTATGACCAGACTTATCTGATGGACCGCAGCAAACAGGGGTTTGTTTTTGTCTATGGACAAACTGCGGATCCCGGCTCTACATACATACAAAACGCGTTATGGAACCACCCCGGGGGCGGGCAGTTTATCACAAAATTCTATCCCGACCTCTCCAGCCGTTACTGGTCAACAGCTTTCGGCACCGGCAACGGCGGCCCCGACATCTCCCCCACTGCTTTCCTGGTGGACCTGTGCTCAAAGATTTATTTATCAGGATGGGGAGGCTCCCTGAACAGTACCGGAGGCACCAGCGGACTGCCCATTTCAGGCAACGCATTTCAGTCCACCACCGACAACAACGACTTTTACCTGCTGGTTATCAAAGATGACGCCTCAGCCATGGAATATGGAACCTACTTCGGCGGGGCCAATAGTTCTGAACATGTGGACGGGGGGACCTCCCGCTTCGACAGAAAAGGAAAGATATACCAGTCGGTGTGCGCCGGATGTGGCGGATGGGATGATTTTCCGACCACCGCAGGCGCTTATTCCAATTACAATAACAGCAGCAACTGTAACAATGGCACCTTCAAATTCGATTTTATGCTGCCGGTTACCATTGCAGACTTTCATCTGCCCCCGGTAATCTGTTTGCCGGATTCGGTGCATTTCATCAACAACTCCTATACCGGCGGCCCGGGCATGAGTTTTCTGTGGAATTTCGGTGATGGCCAGACCTCCACCGCCGAAAACCCAGTGCATTATTATTCAAATCTGGGCATTTATAACGTAACCCTGGTGGTTACAGACACAGGAACATGCAATTTTGCCGATACCATTTCAAAGCCGGTCCTTGTTTTATCGAACTCAAGCGATACTATTCCAACAAAATTCATCTGTCCCGGCGATTTCACACAGATAGGGATTTTGACACCCGGCGATTCTTCGCTTACATTCAACTGGATTCCGGCAACAAATCTCAGCGACCCGCATATCTGCAATCCCATTGCCCATCCTTCCACCACAACCACCTATACCCTGCTGGTTTCCAATGGTGTCTGTGTTGACACCCTGGTCCAGACAGTAGATGTTTTTATGATAGATGCGTTCCCCAGCATCGACACAAATACCTGTGACGGGCACATAACCCTTACAGCCAACTCGAGTGGCGGGGCAAATTTTTTCCACTGGTCGTCAAACCACGACTTTACCGATTGGCTCAACAGCCCGTCATCCAATCCCAGCATGTCAACAACAATAAACAATCCCGGGTATTTTTATGTAGAGGTCGGCAACGGTTATTGTTCTGTTGTCGATAGTGTTTTTGTTGATTTTGTTGTAGTGCTCGATTCACTCGAATATGCTCCGGTATCTTGTTATGACTCATGCGATGGCTGGGCAGCGGTTTCCGTTCACAGCGGACACCAGCCTTATACCTTTTTATGGAACACCGGCAGCGCCAACGACACTATTTTCGGCCTGTGTGCCGGCACTTACACGGTAACTGTTACCGATGCCTCTTTATGTATCTCTGTATCTTCTGTTGTTATTCCTGAACCGCTGCCACTCACAGCAAGTGCGCAGGTCAGCCACCTCCCATGCGACGAAGCGTGTGTCGGCTCTATCCTTGTATCGGCTTCAGGAGGCACACCACCGTACGCCTATACCTGGAGTAACGGACAAGCCACAAACCCTCTGACAGCGCTATGTGCCGGCACCTTTGAACTCACAGTTACTGATTCGAGGCTCTGTCCTTTTCAGAGTTCTTTCGCTGTCATTGTGGACTCCATTTTTGCTAATGTTAGTGTGTTTTCCGATAAGGACACCCTTTATCAGGGCCAATCCACCGGCTTACACGCCACCTCTGTCCCAAACTGCACTTATTCATGGTCCCCGGCCACTGGCCTTGACGACCCGTTTTCCCCCAATCCAACGGCCAGTCCAAACGTGACCACCACTTATTACCTCACTATTGCTGACAATAATGGTTGTGTTTATACCGATTCGCTGCGTATTGTGGTGTTGGATGTCTTTTGTGCCGATCCTTATATTTATGTTCCCAATGCTTTCACACCCAACGGTGATGGTAAAAATGACGTATTGTTTGTCCGAAGCAAGATGATATCGGAGTTTAATTTGCTGGTTTACGACCGTTGGGGCGAGAAGGTGTTTGAAACACAAGATATTAACAAGGGATGGGATGGAAAATTCAAAGGAAAACCATGCGATCCGGGTGTTTTTGTGTACTACCTCGATGCCACCTGCCACAACAAATTGCAGTACGTTAAAAAAGCCAATGTTACGCTGATAAGATAGCGGTATCTTTCCAGGGTAACTTATTGCATCACTGCATCTCAGCATCAATAAAAAAGAGTATTCCGGAGATTGGAAACCAATTATCAGATCAACTGATAACTATGCTTCTTTTCCGGAATACCCTTTCTGCAATTTCGAAGTCTCTCCTGCAGCAGTACTTACTGCTTCAGTTTTCTCACCGAATCCAGCACAGTACCATCGACCCACTTGATCACAGCCACAATCTCGTCTTCATATTCCACTTTTTCGGGAACACCGCATATCGCATCGGCTTCCGCCTTCAGTTCCTGGATAGTTTTAATAGGAAGCGATGAATTTTTCATTTTTTCAATCAGGTCGGTACGCAGGGGATTGATGGCAATGCCCCGTTCGGTAACTATCACATCTATCATCTCGCCGGGGCCGCACACGGTCGTTACGTTATCGACCAGCACAGGAATACGGTCGCGGAAAAGCGGAATCGGGATAATGACCGTTTTGGCGTGCAGGCAGTTTTGCCAGCCGCCGATACCATGAAGCAGCAACCCGTCGGAATGTGTTACCACGTTTCCGTTGAAATTAACATCAATTTCGGTAGCGCCCAGTATCATGATATCTGTCATAGAGGTGTAGTTGCCTTTGCTATGATAGTTATATGCCTGTAATACAGACAAATCAATATGATTGTCGTTTTCTCTTGCTGAACGTACTGCCTCCAGGTCGAAAGCCTGCGCATCGAGCAAATAATCAAGTGTACCGCCTTCCAGCATTTGCACTAAGTATTTGGTGCTGCCGCCGAAAGCAAAGCGGGCTTTTTCGCCGCGGGATTTAAGAATCTGCTCCATGTACACCCCTACCGCCAGGGAAGTTCCGCCGGCGCCCGACTGCATGCTGCATCCATCGTGCAATAAGCCGGCTTCATCACAAAAGCGGGCGGTCCATTCAGCCAGCAAAAGCCTGTCGGGACTTTTGGTAACCTCGGTAGTGCCGGAAACAATTTTTTCGGGAATGCCTATCTGATCAACCACCACCACATAATCCACATAATTGCCCTGTATCTGCATAGGCATACATGGGAAAGGAATGAGATTATCGGTCACCACTATCACTTTGTCGGCATACATATAATCGGCCAGGGAATACCCTAAAATGCCGCAGGCACTTTTACCATTGAGTGCGTTGGCATTGCCGAATGGGTCGGCTACGGGGGCTGCAATCACAGCAATATCAATATGCACCTCGCCATCCTGTATTGCCTGCACACGGCCGCCGTGCGAACGCAACACCGCACAGCCTTTCATACCGCCATAGGTGGTAAATTTTCCGAGCGGGCCGTTCATAGAGCCTTCGATACGGTTGATCGTGCCATCCTCGAGGTATTTTATCAACGGCTCGTTGCAAGGGAACGAAGCGGACGGAAACCATACCAGGTCCTTGACGCCCATATTGTGAGCAATATCGAAGATAGTATTGCTGACCAGGTCGCCGTCGCGCAGGTGATGGTGCGTACTGATGGTCATTCCGTCTTTCAGGCCACATTTTTTAAGGGCTTCGGCCAGGGAGGCCACGGTTTTGTTTCCATCGTCGGGATAATCAATGCATGTGGGTATGGGAGCAGCGTATTTCACGCCGGTGGGCCTGTGTTTTCTCAAACCCTTGAAAGGCACTGCAGCTTGTCCGTTGATTATGGTCGGAACCACACGTCCGATAGCATTGGTAACTAATTTGTCATATTTTTTCATTGGCTTCTTCCCTCCAGTTTTTCGAAATTTTTCCAGTTGATATTGCAAGGTCAATAGTTTTTTGGGCGCGTTTCACCACCGGTGCGTCGATCATTTTTGTACCCAGGGAGACTACTCCCAGTCCTTTTTCCTGTGCTTCAATGAAAGCATTTACAATTTTTTTGGCTTTTTCTATTTCGGCGGTATCCGGGGCAAAACTATCGTGAATAACCTTGATCTGACGCGGATGTATGCATCCCATGCCGTCGAAACCCAGGGCTTTTGATTTATAGACATTTTGTTTCAGTCCTTCCATATCGGCCACATCCGAAAATACCGAGTCGATGGCTTGAATGCCGGCCGCTTTGCAGGCGTTGACCACCATATTGCGGGCAAAAAATGATTCGGTAGCTTCTGCGGTACGTCTAACGCCAAGATCGGCAGTATAATCTTCCAGACCAATAGCCATGGCCACTACATTATCGGCTGCTGTGGCTATTTCGTATGCTTTGAGCACTCCGCAGGCACTTTCGATGATAGGCATCAGCCAGATATTGGATTTGATATTGTGTTTGGCCTTTATTTCTGAAATCCGCTGATTTACCAGCACTATCTGTTCGGCGCTTTCGCATTTGGGCACCAGAAGAAGATTAACATTATGAGGTACGACAAAATCAAGGTCGTCGAGGCCTCGCGGAACCTGATTTATGCGCACCATACGTTCAGCACCATAAAAATCCAGGTTTCTCAATGCATTTCGCACCATAAAACTGGCTTCGAACTTTTTGTCCGGAGCAACGGCGTCTTCCAGATCGAGAATGATGCCATCGGGTTTATGAATACCGGCATTAATCATGAGGCTTGCCGTATTGCCCGGCAGGTATAGCCTCGAGATACGGTTTCTGTCTTTAGCTGTAGAATAATTATTTTGTTCAAGAAACGGCAGCAAATACTCTTTTTCTGTGGGTTTTAACTTTTTGATAGCGGCCTCCATGCGAGCGGCAAGCACAAAAGGAAGTGCACCCGAATCCTCCACCAGGATCTTGGCATGCTTAATTTCATAAAAACAAAGGACATCTTCTATCACTTTGCGAATTGAATTTCCGAACAGAGCTTTCACCTTACTGATAAGCTCAATTGAAATTCCTCCTGAATCGGTAAGTTCCAGGGTAATCTGGCAGTCGGACCTGATACCTTTGCCCTTGCTGCCCACAATCACAGATTTATTTTGTTCCATGGTAAAGTTTTTTATAGGTATTGCAAAAATAGTCAATCATTCATTAATATAATGTGCCGGAATAATAAAAAATTAAAATACTTTTATGGTATGCTTTTTGAGTTGTTTCCAAAAAAAAATTGATATGAAAATCATCAGACCGATAATTACTGGAGTTGTTGCATTAATCGTATTTTTTGCTGTTAGTGTCCATAGTGTTTCAGCACAGTCGAGCGAAGCCGAAATCGCCAAAGAACCCTTCCGTTCGGATGCCATTATCAGCATGCTGCTTTATTATATGCCTGCCGGATGGACATTCAGTGATGTTAACGGGCATTTTATAATACAAAGAAATGATTCGATATGGGTGCTTGAAGAAAACACCATGAACACTATAAATGAAAAGAAAGAAGACAGAAACCGGCGTATTCAGGCCAAAGGTGAAAAAACCGTTGCCCAAATAGTTATTAAATATGAAAAAAAATGGGACTTTATAAAGGTACAGGAGGCGTCTTATAAGAATCTTTCCATTACAAATGAGATTAATGCTTTATCGAACAAGTACAAGATTGCGCATTTAAAGGATACCAAACAAAGTACCAAGGAAAAAATTGTATATACGCCGGTTTCGCATGAGGATGTTAAACTGATAGAAAACTATTATGCCGAAAAAAAACGGCTGGAATCCCAGTTGATACCCACTCCGGACTACAGCACGCAGCAGTA
>Ga0208459_1000480_pt1 | contig 44142 bp, 24 predicted proteins | sample AD_UKC087_MetaG_FD_184433 | JGI IMG/M metagenome (GOLD analysis project Ga0208459, IMG submission 184433) | Active sludge microbial communities of municipal wastewater-treating anaerobic digesters from USA - AD_UKC087_MetaG (SPAdes) (version 2) | ecosystem: Engineered > Bioreactor > Anaerobic >... | reverse complement strand
CATCTGTGGTTTATATCCAATCCAGTTCCAACCAGGATTTAAAGTAATTGGCTCAGCAACATTTACTGGAGCGCCAGATACAACTAAGGTTTTAGCAGATGCAAGTTTGAGTTGATACATTAAATTTGGATTAATAAACTCCAAATCACCATACCAACCAAAGCCATCAATAAAATCTGCAACAGCTCCAGGAGCCTGAATAAAGTCACCCTCAGCATATCCAGTATCACCTAAAACAGAGTTAAGATCATTACCCTCTAAGGGCAATACATTGAAGGAAACCCAGTTCCATCCTGAAACAAGATTCAGAGTTAATTCAGCTAATGGTGGTGCGCATGATCCAAAGCTTGCTACTGCTTTAATGTCGCCTGTGGCAAAAAAGAACTCATCGCCATCGCCATCGTATGCTTTCACACATACTTCGGTTGAGGTGGCTGTACGGTAGAATTTCCATTGAATGGCTTCTCCTTCAGCAAATCCACTTTTGTTTGGATCGTAAATATCATTACCGAAAGCGACTAACGCTACATTACCAGTACCAGTCCATTGGATTGCGCCTCCACATTCCAATGTACCATCGTCATCGTAAAAAGCGCCGATCCAATCGCCAGCTTGCAATGCGTCAACACCGCTAAAAGCAACGGTGGTGGGTATTGCATAAGTGGCAGATGAAGGGTTCAGAGTAAATCCCCATCCTGGGGGCAGGCCGGGAATTTGAGCGTTCCCAATAAAGGGAAGTAACATAAAGAGCATAATCCATACTCTTGATTTGTAAAACTTTTGAAACATGTAATCCTCCTTTTTTAAAGATTTGTATTAAAATTTGGGTTAAAAAATTCTGCTTTTTGCAAACACATAAAAATAACAATATTTTTATTATTAATGATTATTTTAACTTTTTTTAAAATAAATTCTCTTCAATAAACATCAAATTTAATCATTCTGCTTACCGAAACAACAAAACTCGAAAAGTTTCTTAAAAACATACAACTCAATAAAACATTGATTGTTAACTTACAAAATAATATTTTTTACTTTATTTATGTTTAATCAGTTCAATATTGATTGCAAATATAATTTATTTCCTCGAATCACAAACAAACTTCTTTAAAAAAAATGCTAAAAAAATAAAAAAAATTATCGGATAAAACTTACTTTTTCGGTAAATGTAAAATCGCCTATTCTAATTTTAATCAGATAAAGCCCATTTTTAAATTGACGGAAATCAATGCTCTTAATAAAATGTTCTTCGAAATAAATCTCAATATCATTTTGACTAAAAACTGAATGTCCATTTTGATCAAAGATCATTATTTCCATCGCCGTCTTATCAAATCCGCTTACCTCTATTTTCAATAAATCAGAAAAAGGATTAGGGAAAATTTTAATTTTTGGTTTGTGATAAAGATTCTTAATGGTTGTTACAGTGTCTATAGTTACTACTATATCATCCTCAGCAATATTAAGACAGGGATCATTTGGATGTGCTGACAGTGTAAGGGTCGCTCCGGTATTTTGAATGTCGAGAACGCCAGGGGTATAAACAGGATCAAGAATATTATAATTGCTAAAAATACCATCACCTGAAGTTGACCATAAAATGAAGAAATAATTAGAGGCAGCGGCATTCATCTGCACATCCTGCCCTTTAGCAATGGTAACATCTTCTCCTGCATTTACCGATGGATTCTTGACAATCGTAAGGCTAAGATCGTCGGAGACATTACCTGCACATGGATTAATTGCATAAGCAGTCAGGCTCAACACCACTTGTCCGTTGGTGATATCAGTTATTCCAGGATTATAAGTAGCGCTTAACGATGACGGGCTTTCAAAAAAACCATCTCCATCGGTTGACCACAAGATGAATGAGTAGTTTTCGGCAGATCCTGAAAGATTTGCAGCTTCAGATTGACATATTATAATATCTGTACCGGCTATTGCAGAAGGCAATTTTTGGATATTTAATATTTTTTGATCCGACACCGTGTCGCAAGGCTCAAGTGGAAAGGCTGTTAAAACAAGCACAACACTGCCCAACTCAATGTCAGTAGGGCCAGGTGTATAAACAGGATTTATGATTCCAACATCGTCAAAATATCCGTCGCCACCATTATTTGACCAAATAAGTGTTTCATAAAATTGTGCAGCAGCATCATTAATTACCAAAGTTTGGTTTTCACAAATAACAGTATCGGATCCGGCATCAATAACAGCGGGCTGGCATTCGTTAATAATAACCAAAATGCTATCGGACGACATGCCACACTCGTTATACCCGCTAAGAGCAAGAGTTACAGTACCCGATAAAATATCTTCTTCACTAAGGTAATATTCAGGGTTGACAATTGTGGAGTCATTAAAAATACCCGAACCCGAGGTTGTCCATAAAATATTATCAAAGTTAGATGCTGATGCGTCATTCAAATAAACAATATTGTTTGGCAAAAGAATAAAAACCTGCGGGAAGCCGGCATTTACCGCTGGTAAGGGCTTTACCAGAACATCGAAAGAACAGGAGTTTACACATCCGTTTTCGTCAGTGAAAATATAATTAATAAGATGTGTTCCTATGCCTGCAACCTGAGGATTGAAAATATTATTAGAAACCCCTGTTCCCCAATACACACCACCCAAGGGTGTTGCGCCGGTTAATATAAAAGGGGCAGTGTTATAACAAACCTCAATTTCATCAGGGCAAGTAACAACTGGCAAAGGGGTTACTATTATTGAAAAGGAGCAGGTGTTTTGACATCCAGTTGTAGGACTGGTATAAGTATAAGTAATAGGGAACACACCGATATTAGCACAATCAGGATAAAACACATTGTTTTCCACACCTTGACCGGAATAAGTTCCCCCGGGCGGAGTAGCAATATTTAAAGGTATTGGATTACTATTACAGCAAGTAACGAACTCAGTTGGACAGGTAAGTACAGGCAAAGGTTTTACTAAAATTTGCCCATTAGCGCTATTGGAGCATCCATTTGAATCGGTGTAACTATATACAACATTAAATGTTCCAGGATTTGAGGGGTTAAAAGTTACTGTAGGGGTTCCGTTTACAAAATATACTCCTCCTACAGGCAAACCACCCGTTAGAGTAATTGGAGGATCGCCGGCACAAAAAGTAGGAAATGGCGCCAAAGTAACGTTGGGTAAAGGATTTATAGTAAGAGTTAAACAATCGTTTGCCGCGGGGCAAAATAAGCTTCCAGTTGTTGTAAGACAAAGTTCGGCAGAGCCATTTTCAAGATCATTTGTGCCTGGGCTATAAATGGTATTTAAAAGCGAATTATTTGAAAAGGCTCCGTCACCAGAGGTTGTCCATAAAAAAGTTTGAGCATTGGTTGAAGAGCCTGAGAGCTGCGCATTTTGACCATAACATACACTTAGATCATTTCCGGCATTTGCTGTTGGCGGCAAATCAACATTTACAGTAATACTTGCCGTAATATTACTTGATCCGTTGGTAACCTCACAACTAAAAATTGTCGTAACTTGGGGTGTAACACTTGGATTAGGAATGTTAGAAGTAAAACCTTCCGGTGCGGATGTCCAGCTATAAGAATAATTACCTGAGCCACCTGACGGAATTGCGTTTAGCTGTACGGATTCTCCTTGACAAACATCTTCAGAAGAGGCTTCAATCACCAGATAAAAGCCGGAAGAATTAAGAGTTTCAAGACCAGATAGTCCATTTGCTATAAAATTAAGGCATGTTGAAGGTAAGGAATTATTACAGGTAACTATAGCATCGTAGGATCTTTGAACACTCCATGAATAAACTTTGTAATTGATTAGTTCATTATTTGAAAAACCATCCTTGACAGGGGTAAATGAATCGTTTCCAAAGGCAATAATACCGGTGTTTTGCGTAGCCGTCCATTCCACAGCGCCGCCACAGGAAAGGTTACCGGAATCATTCACATAAAAAACACCAATCCAGTCTCCAGCCTTTAATTGATATCCATTAATATTTGGTTCGGAAGTGAGTGGAATCGAAATAATATGGGTAGTAGGAGTTGGAATGTAATCCCATCCCGGCGGCAAGCCTTGGGATAACAACGCTTTTTGCAGTAATAAAAAACTAAACAGTATAAACGTAAATTTTACAAAACAGTTTTTCATCAAAATAAACGATTGTTATTTTTTTTCAAAATTAATCTATCTTATAAAATCAAACTGCTTTTCCAGAAAATAATTTAATAAAAAAAGGGGGCAAACTAATGTCAGCCCCCTTTTCAAGAATTCAATTTAATGATTAGTTGATAGTTACTCTCTTAGTTATTACGGTACCTTCTGTAGTTTCAAGGCGCACGAAATACATTCCGGGTGCATAATTTGAAACATTTATCGTGTACGTGTTGCTATTAACTGGGATGGTATTAACCGTTTGTCCTACATAATTCACCAGAGTGATGTTATTGATTGTATAATCAGAAACAACATTTAGTACATCATTAGCAGGATTCGGGAAAATACTAACGCTCATATCATTTGGTGTAACACCAATTGATGTAGCAGTCATTTTCATACCAATTACATAGGATACGCCAACTACTTCGAAAGTATTATCGTAGTTAGGATACTCGGTATCATAGGTGAAAGTAATATCGAATGTCTCATCAGTTGATTGACGATATAACTTGAAGGTCATATTTTCACCAACCTGGAGGCCATCAATATTATCTGACAACGGATCATCTCCCATAGCCAGAAGCTTCATAAAGCTATCCCTAGATGTGAATTCTGAAACTCCAACACACTGGTCGTATGAATTAAATACGCCAAGGACATCACCAGCTTGCAGTTGGTTAATAACCTGATCGGCAAACAGGATAAAGTGTACTTGAGATGTATTAATAACTTCATTCCATGGAGAGCTAAATGACATCACACTCTTTGTTGCAACTTTTGCAGAATGTCCAGCATTAGGATCAAAATCAGGGAATGTAACAGTGTATGGTGCAGTTCCAACTTTCCTAAGATACAAGTAAGCCTTACCTGGTAATAGATCAGTGAGATCCTGTGCTTGCTCTGCCCATAGTTTTGCTTCATTCCAGTCATAGATCAACATGATATCATCCAAATGTCCAGCAAACAAGTCTGCTATTGGAGTAACTACGTTGGTTAATACTGGAACGTAAGTAAACAATAAAGGTCCGCCAATTTCAAAGGTTAAGTCTGTTACTACATCGCCATAAATTGGGATACAGGTTTCTTTCTTGAATTTAGCTTTATAACCAATTGGTCCCCAATTACCGATTTGGTTAATTGGTGGTGTCGGCTCGGGCCAGAAATATTTACCGGCCTTATTCTCTAGAATTACAAGAGCATCGGATCCCGGATAAAGAACAGCAGGCTCCATTACTTCAGGTAACGGTGTTGCGCTCTTATCTACAAATGATGATATACCCCACCATGTAGGATCGTCAATAAGAATAAGCTGTGTTGGGATATAGAGTTCAATAGTTTCTTCGGCAACAAATTCGCATGAGCCAGGTCCAAATGCTTTGATTGTCAAAGTTATCATCTGAGCCCAGTTGTCGTTTGTTCCGATATTGTAGTTTGTAGAAGCAGCTGTTGGATCATCAAAGTAACCATCTCCGTTAGTTGACCACTGAACGCTAACGGCATTCTCAACATTAGCGCTGACCGGTATTGGCAAGAATTCTTCATTAACAAAATCGTAATCACTGCAAACAAGTTTGATCTCAGGCTCTACATCAATTGCTGGCTTAGGTACAATTACTAAATTAAGGCATGATTCAGTCTCATTATTAATACAACCGCCAGTACCATATACAGTTAAGCATAAACCTACTTCACCATCTGCGATATCATTTTCGCCTGGTTGATAAGTTGGGTTAAGAACATCATCTGATGGAACAAATACTCCATCTCCACCAGTCCACTTCACTGCGCTATATTTATCTGCAGTAGCAGATGAAAGCTCAAATTCATCACCTTCACAAATCGTTGCATCATCTCCAGCAAAAGCAGTTGGCGCAGGATCAAAGTAGAGTATCATACAATCTTCATCTGCTATTGTACATGGATAGAGTGGATAAACTGTAAGACAGAGCTCAACAGAACCAGCTTCTAAATCTGCTTCACCAGGATAATATACAGTCTCTAATTCGTTGTCATTTTCAAAGTATCCATCTCCCTTGGTTTCCCAATATACTCCGCTTGCATAAGTAGCAGTTGCTGAAGATGTTGTATAATTATCAGTTTCGCAAATAGTTATATCATCGCCAGCAAAAGCAACCGGCTGTGAATAAACCGTTACTGTGCGTGTTACCTCTTCTGCAGCATTACCGGCAGCGTCACTAACATTATAAGTAATGGTATAAACGCCAGGCACACTTGTATCAACAGGATTTACAACAACAATATTTTCAGTAATATTACCATCGCAATTATCTATAGCTTCAGCGCCGGCATCTTCATACTCATCGCCTTCGCAAAGTTCTATATTATCATCGCCAATAAGTGTAATAACTGGAGGTTCAGTATCATTAACAGTAATGGTCTGGACGCAAGAAGCGGTATTTCCATAAATATCAGTTACTGTCCAAGTTACTGTGCTTACACCAACTGGGAAGTAGAAATCTTGAGGAGCATTGTTGGTATATCCTTCAACACCGCAGTTATCATCAACTTGTGGCACGCCAAGATCTTGTACATAAGCTCCGCAATATCCAATATCATTAGGAACTGTAATATCGTCCGGGCATACTATTGTTGGAGGTTCATCATCGGTAACGGTAACTGTTTGTGTACATGTAGCTGTATTACCATGAATATCAGTTACTGTCCAAGTTACAATGGTTTGGCCTACCGGGAATGATTCTGGAGCATCATTTGTAACAACTTCTACTCCACAATTATCATCAACAACAGGCTCGCCAAGATCAGCTATTGTAGCAGAGCATAGACCTGCATCGGCTGTGTGTAGTATATCTTCAGGACATTCGATTGTAGGAGCTTCATCATCGGTAACGGTAACTATTTGTGTACATGTAGCTATATTACCATTAATATCACTTACCGTCCAGGTTACTGTGGTTACACCAACCGGGAATGTGTCTGGAGCGTCATTAGTTACATCATCTACTCCACAATTATCATCAACAACAGGCTCGCCAAGATCAGCTATTGTGGCAAAGCATTCGCCCTCATCGGCTGTCTGTACTATGTCTTCAGGACAATCGATTGTTGGCGGTTCATCTTCTGTAATGGTAACTATTTGTGTACATGTAGCTGTATTACCATTAACATCGGTTACTGTCCATGTTACAATTGTTACACCCACTGGGAATGATGTTGGAGCATTATTTATAACGGATTCTACACCACAATTATCATCAACAACAGGATTTTCAAGCATTTCTATTATAGCATAGCATTGGCCCTCTTCAACTGGCTCTTCTATATCATCCGGGCATACTATTGTTGGCAGTTCATCATCGGTAATGGTAACTGTTTGTGTACATGTAGCTACGTTATTATGAATATCAGTTACTGTCCATGTTACAATTGATACACCAACTGGGAATGTGGCTGGAGCATCATTAGTTACCTCAGCTATTCCACAATTATCGTCAACAACAGGCTCGCCAAGATCAACTGTAGCAGAGCATACGCCAGCATCGGTTGACTGTGCTATATCTTCAGGACATACGATTGTTGGCGGTTCAGTATCTATAACGATAACCATTTGTGTACATGTAGCTGTATTACCATGAATATCAGTTACTGTCCAGGTTACTGTTGTTATACCAACTGGGAATGTTTCTGGAGCATCATTTGTAACACCTTCTACTTCACAATTATCATCAACAGTAGGCTCGCCAAGATCGTCTATTGTAGCAAAGCATTCGCCCTCATCGGCTAACTGCTCAATAATATTTGGACAAGTAATACTTGGATCTTCATTATCTATAATGGTAACTATTTGTGTACATGTAGCTGTATTACCATGAATATCGGTTACTGTCCACGTTACAATGGTTTCGCCTACCGGGAAGAATAAATCTTCAGGAGCATTGTTGGTAGGTGTAACAACTCCGCAGTTGTCATCAATTACTGGATAACCAATATCTTCTATATAAGCTCCACATAATCCAGCATCATTGGATAGAGTTATATCATCCGGACATTCAATTGTAGGCAATTCATTATCAGTAACGGTAAGATCGAAAGTACACGTTGCAACATTTCCTGCTCCATCAGTTGCTGTCCAGATCACTGTATAATCACCAGGTTCAAATTGATAACCTTCAAGTGTAGCAAGGTCATTAATATTATTTATAATTTCTACATCACCTATGCAATTATCAAGTGCAACAGCATCAAATTCATCGCCATTTACAGTATAAAAACATTCGCCTGGGTCAGTAAATCTATCCTGATCAAGCACACAATCAATAGTAGGCTCTTCCATGTCTTCAACAACAACTTCAAAAGTACAAGTTAATGTAGCACATTCATTTTCAACTGTTACATATACAGTATGGGTACCAACTTCAAAGAAATAGGGTGAAGTAATCTCTTCGCCATTATATACGTAAGTAACGTTGATTGGCTCGGGCTCACCAGCAACTACAGCTTCAAATTCAACTTCTGCGCCGCATAACCCTTCATCATTATCAACAATAATATTATCCGGACAAACTAAAGTAACTTCTTCCCAAACTGTTATAATAGCTTTACAACGTGAGAGGAACTCTTCACCGGCAAAGCATCCGTTTGCATCTTCGATAGCAGTTACGACAACTTCATATACTCCGGGCTCATAAACTTGCGGTGCAGCAATATAGTCGCCGATTTCCAAATCAGTAACAACAATTTCAGGGCCGCTGTTAACGGTATAGGTAACAGTGTATGGCGCTGTACCACCGTAATAAGCATAAAGAGTTATTCCTATTTCGGTTCCGTAACAGTATTCAAACTCGGCATTCCAACCGGCTTCGATACCATTGAAACCAAAGCTGATCTTAGGTTCATCATTAACAAACAGAGTCATATCATCAGTAATTACAGCACCTACGCATTGTGGACTACCAATTGCCTCAATAGTTAATGTAACAAAACCTGATTTGCCAGGGAATGGAGTAAATGTTGGATTAACAACCGTCGGGTCATCAAATTCACCAAAATCAGCAGGATCGGCAGTCCAACGAATCTCTTCATAGTTTTCAGCAACAGCGTCTATAAGCTCGTATGATTCGCCTTCGCATATAGTTGCATCAGGACCGGCACTAACCACTGGATTTTTAATAATGAACACTGTCATATTATCAGCATCAGGATAAGTACATGGTTCGATGGGGAATGCTACTAAAATAAGTTCTACATAACCTAATTCAATATCTTCGGGACCAGGTGTGTATGTAGGATTAAGGATAAGCTTATTACTGAAAGTGCCGTCACCTTCACCAAGGAGTGCATAATCCCAGAATACGCCACTATGATTTTGGGCTGCTCCATCAAGTTGTACAATTTCACCTTCGCAAATTGTCTGATCCGGACCTGCATCAGCAATTGGGAAAGGCTGAATTGTAATAGTGATATCATCAGAATCGGAAACGGTACATGGATCACAAGGTATTGCTGTGAGTGTCAGAATTACTTGACCAGTAGCAATATCGCCATCACCTAATGTATAGGTTGCGGTAACTGATCCAGCATCATTAAATGTACCGTCGCCAGCGGTTGTCCATTCTGATCCACAAGCATTTAGAACAGCGCCTTCAAGAGGAACAGGAGTATTTGTCCATGGAGGTGTACAAAGTTGTTCGCAAACAGTTTGATCCTCTCCAGCGCTAGCTATTGGTAATAATTGAATATAAAGTGTCAATTCATCAGAAACATCGTCACAAGTTGCAAGACCCTCTACCTCAATTGTAAGAACAACACTTCCTGATTCTATATCTTCGGGACCTGGGGTATATGTTGCGGAAGCTAATCCAGGATCATCAAATGTACCATCGCCACTTGTTGTCCAAAGAATATCACCACCATTTTCAATCGTTGGGTTTAGAGTATAAGATCCATCTTCGCATATTGTAGCATCATCGCCAGCATCAACCACAACAGGTTTCTGGAAGCAAAGGTTCATAGAATCTACTGCAGTGATAGTACAAGGATCCAACGGAGAAACGTGAATGATAAGTTTTATACAGCCTTGTGGCCAATCAATTATAGCATTTGGCTGATAAGTTGGCTCTAGAATGGTTTCACCAGGAGTAAAGGTTCCGCCACCAGTAGTGGTAGCCCACTGTATTGCAGCATAATTACCAGCTTCAACTAAATCGGTAAAATCAAAAACGTCACCTTCGCAAATAGTTGCTGATTCAGGAATAATATTAACATATGGCAATTGCTGAATACCAATCTCAATACATTCTTCAACGGGTTCGGTGCATGGACCTATAGGATATGCAGTAAGGCAAAGTACAGCATGATTATTTGCAATATCTTCAGGGCCAGGTGTATATGTTGCAGTTAATGATCCAACATCGTCAAAAGTACCATCACCTTCTGTTCTCCATTCAACAGACGTATAGTACAATACTTCAGTTTGATCAAGAAGTATCGAACCGTCTTCGCAAATTGTAGGATACTGACCCAATGTAATTTGTGGAGTTCTTTGGATTGTAAGGGTCATTTCCGGCTCGAGAACAGTTTCGCTACATGTGCCGCATCCGGCAACGATCATCTTAAGATGAACTTCACCCAATATCACATCCGCAGCTGAAGGAGTATATACTGGGGTTAAAATAGTCTCATCATTAAATTCTCCTGTTCCATCTACTGTTACCCACTGAATATTGCAAATATTCTCGCCGGTTCCTTCTAACTGGGCACCATCGCCTTCACAAATAGTCATATCGGGGCCAGCGCTTGCTATAGGTTCAGGATCGAAACAGAGTACCATTTTATCCAATACATACATGGTACATGGCTCAAGCGGATAGCCTATAAGTACAAGGGTTACACATCCTGCAGCCAAATCGCCAGGGCCAGGGAAATACTCAACTTCCTGACAGGTAAAATCAGGACATTCAAAATATCCATCTCCTGTTGTTGCCCACATTGTAAATGATACATTTTGACATTCACCTTGAATTATGGCAGTACCATTTGAACAGATAGTCATGTCTGGTCCAGCATTAACATAGGGTGAATGCTCAATATAAAGATTCATTGAACCTGATGCGCCATCAGTGCAAGGTTCAATAGGATCTACAGTTAAGGTAAGGGTAACAGTCTGCCCATCGTATAAATGACTTGGATTAAAGGTAGTTACTAATGCTGTAGCATCAGCGAATGTACCAGCATCAGCAGGATTTACCGTCCAAAGGTATGGTCCATTACTATTTTCTACAGTTGGATTCGTAGTATAAAGCTCATTAGAACATACGGTAGCATCTTCACCAGCAACAACTACTGGGAGCATCTGGAAGCATAACTCCATAAAGTCTTCTGCCGAAACAATACATGGATTAATTGCCTCTGCAGCTACACCTAAGGTAATACATTGTTGAGGATAGTCAACAGTGGGACTTGGGCAATATTCCGGTTCTAGAATATTTTCATCATCATATTCACCACCTCCATTAGTTGTAAACCACTGAATTCTACTATAATTTGAAGCCTCTACCAACCCTTCAAAGTTCATGCATTCGCCTTCGCAAATGGTATAAGACTCAGGAATGATATTAATTGAGGGTTCTGCTTGAAGGAAAATTGAAGTTACTGAAACAACTTGCTCACAAGCTTCCTCAACATGAACAGTTAATGTAAAGGTAATCAAACCGCAATTTTCAAGATCATTCGGACCAAAAGAATAAGTAGGTTGTGCAATGGCAGGATCATCAAAAGAACCATCACCTGTGGATGTCCATAGTATTACCCTTGTAATGTCAATATCAAAATAAGGGAATGTAGCTTCATCTGGTGGATACCAACTATCAAATTCAACTACAGCGTTATCAAATGTATAGGTCGCAGTTTCGGCTGTTACACATAGTTCAGCAGGGTCTCCTGCAAACACATTTGTTGGCTCTACAAAGAAAAGGTACATAAAATCTTCGTCAGCCACCTCACAAGGATCAATAGCTGAAGCAGAAACTCCTAATATAACATAGCGCTGTGGTAAGTCAACAGTTGGTGAAGGATTATAAGTAGGTTCCAGCACGATTTCATTTGGCGTATAAGTACCTCCTCCATTGGTTGTAAACCACTGAATCATATCATAATTTTCAGCTTCCACCTTTCCGGTAAAATCGTAATTTTCGTCAAAACAAACGAAATCATAATCAGGAATGATATTGATGGATGGAGAAGCCTGAAAATCAAAGGTAACTGATTCAGTAAGCTCGCCACACTCTAAGGTTACAACAGTTAAAGTGAGCTCAACGCCTGCTAAGTCAGCTTCGCTAGGATAATAAACAGCATTTGCAATAAATGCATTGTCGAAAGTACCTGTGCCATTTGTTGCCCATAATAAAGAGAGGTGTGTTGGCACGACAGGATCGAGTTGAATTTCTAAACCTGGAACGGCGCAAAGTGTTGCATCATCGCCGGCTGAAAGATTAGAAACCTGTACTGTAACAAAAGCTTCGGCAGTCAATAAGCCTGAAGTTGCTACGACTTTAAAATTTGTCGTCTTGTCAACATAAACGACGAAAGTTTCACCAGTTCCAAGGCTAGTTCCGTTGTCAAACCACTCCCACGTATCAACAGGGTCACCAGCAAGTAGGGTTCCGGTTAATGTAACATCAGCGCCCGATCCGCATATTAATGTAGGATCGGCACTGGCTGCGATAGAAAAAGTTGGTCCCATCAAGCTGATAACTTCAGTAAAACCAAAAACAGTAAATGTTTCTGGTCCATCTAATTCAGCTTCACACCAGAAGTCATCTCCTCCGACATGAGCACGCCACAGGAATGACTCCAATGGGTCAAAACCATCTTTTTCAGATGTAGTAGGGTCATTTCCAAAAGCAGAAAAAGCATTTGCAACACCTTCGGTGTATTGAATGTTTCCTCCGCATTTCAAAACCCCGCCATCATTGTAAAATACTCCAACCCAATCGCCAGTTGAAATAGGTACGCCATCAATTTCCGGCGTAACGCTAGCTGGGATTGAGAGAACATGAGTAAACAACGTTTCTGTTGTTTCCCAACCTGCTGGCTGCGCGGTTGCCAAGAATGGCACCAGTAACATAGCCAGCAGGAATTTACACTTGTAAACTTTAGATAACATGTAATCCTCCTTTTTTAAGGTTTAATAATTAAATGATTAAAATAAATTATTTGCATATCAATAAAAATAAAGTTGCAAAAAGCGGAACAAATATACTATAAATTCTATTGGTAAGACTAAAACAAGAAAAAAAAAGCAATTTTTAGAATTTTTAACATTTAACAACTCTCAATGAAAAAATTATTGTTTTTCATTTTGCAAAGATAGAATTAATCTTTAAACAATCAGTTTACAATATTTAAATAATTTGATGTATGTAATCAACAAAGTAAGTATTGTTCTGAATGACACTAAATTAAGGTTGGTTTAATAAAATTGATAGTTCAACTTAAATAGACTTCCTATTGATTAATTCGGGTTTATATTTTCAAATTAACCTATTTTTGTCGTCTAACAAAAAAGATTTTTTTGGTATTATATTAATTTAAGGTGTATGTTCGAAAACTTAAGTGAGAAGTTAGACAGGTCGTTTAAAATATTGAAAGGTCAAGGAAAGATTACTGAAATTAACGTTTCCGAGACCCTGAAAGAGGTGCGTAAAGCATTACTTGATGCCGATGTAAGTTACAAAATAGCTAAGCAATTCACTGATGAAGTTAAAGAGAGAGCTTTGGGTCAAAATGTCTTGACAGCTATTTCGCCGGGTCAATTAATGATTAAAATTGTACACGACAACCTGACAGAGCTGATGGGAGGTGAACATACCGACATCAATATTAAAGGCGACCCTGCAATAATTTTAATTGCCGGCTTACAAGGCTCGGGGAAAACAACTTTTTCAGCAAAACTTGCTAATTATTTAAAACAGAAAAAAGGCAAACGCCCCTTACTTGTTGCCGGCGACGTCTATCGTCCGGCTGCCATTAATCAGTTGCAGGTATTGGGTAATACAATAGATGTAGAAGTCTATACTGAAGAGGGCAGTATGGAACCTGTAAAAATTGCCCGTAACTCTATCAACCATGCAAAAGCAAACGGATATAATGTAGTGATTGTGGATACTGCCGGCCGCCTTGCTATTGATGAGCAAATGATGGATGAGATTAGCGCTATAAAAGAGGCTTTAAAACCACAGGAGACTCTTTTCGTCGTTGATGCCATGACAGGACAAGACGCCGTGAACACCGCCAAAGCATTTCACGACCGGCTAAACTTCGAAGGTGTTGTTCTTACAAAATTAGATGGCGACACAAGGGGTGGAGCCGCTTTAACAATTAAAGCTGTAGTTAGTAAACCCATAAAATTTGTTGGAATCGGCGAAAAAATTGACGCATTAGACGTCTTCTACCCAAAACGTATGGCCGACAGAATCTTAGGGATGGGAGATATCGTATCGTTAGTAGAAAAAGCTCAAGAACAATTCGATGAACAGGAAGCCAGGAAACTACAGAAAAAAATTGCTAAAGATCAGTTTAACTTTAATGATTTCCTTGCGCAGATAAAGCAAATCAAAAAAATGGGTAACGTAAAAGATCTTATGAGTATGATACCAGGAATGGGCAAAGCAATAAAAAACCTCGATATTGACGACGACGCATTTAAACATGTAGAGGCTATAATTTATTCCATGACACCCAGCGAAAGAGATAATCCTAAAATCATCAACGGCAGTCGCCGTAAAAGAATAGCCTTAGGAAGCGGCACGGATATCCAGGAGGTTAACCGTTTGATCAAACAATTTGATGAAACACGCCGTATGATGAAAATGATGACTACAAGTGGTGGAAAGGGGATGATGAAAATGATGCAAAATATGCAGGGGGCAAAAAGATAAATATCAAATAGGAGAAAAATCGAATCGCTATGATTTTCAACATAAAAGTTACTCTGGCAAAATGAATGGCTTAATATGCAGAACTTACACTATAAAGAATTAAAAAGAATAAATATTCTAAACTCATTCAGTATTTAAACATCTTACAAAGAATTTCTTTAACAAAAAATAATATGCAAATTATTGACGGAAAAGCTGTAGCAGCAGCAATTAAAGAGGAGATCAAAGCAGAGGTTGCCCAGATCATTGATAATACTGATGAATCTCCACATCTCTCGGCTATCTTGGTCGGTCATGATCCTGCCAGTGAAACATACGTTGCAAGTAAGGAAAAAGATTGCAAATCGGTTGGCATGATGTCATCCGTGTATCGTTTGAGCGAACGTACAACTGAATCTGAACTTTTAGAAACTATTAATTTCCTTAATCAAGACGAAGAAATTAATGGATTTATCGTACAATTACCACTTCCACGCCATATTAATGTCGAGAAAATAATTGGATCCATTGATCCTAAGAAAGATGTAGATGGATTTCACCCATACAATCTTGGTAAAATGATGCTTGGACAGGAGAGTTTCTTTCCTGCTACGCCTTATGGCATTGTAGAGCTTTTGAAAAGATATAAGATTGATACCGCCGGCAAACACTGTGTTGTATTAGGACGTAGTAACATAGTAGGGACTCCGTTAAGTGTTATGCTATCGAGAAAAAGCGATCCGGGTAATTGTACCGTTACTATTTGTCATTCACAAACTCGTAATATCAAAGAACATACGACTCAGGCCGATATTCTTATAGCAGCTATTGGGCAGCCCGAATTTGTAACCGCGGATATGGTAAAAGAGGGAGCAGTTGTAATAGATGTGGGTATTCACCGAATAGCAGATCAGTCAAAGCGATCAGGATATTCCCTTACCGGCGATGTCAATTACAACGAAGTAGCCGCTAAATGCAGCTATATTACGCCAGTACCGGGAGGTGTTGGTCCTATGACAAGTGTTGCACTTCTTATGAATACCTTGAAAGCATTTAAAGCAAACAGAAAATAGTCATTTAAATCCACACCTTATTGTCGCATCATTTTCTTCAACGAAAAAAAACAGTATTACCTACCTGTGTTAAATCCAAAATTTATAAGTTACGAACAGAAAAGACATTTTGAAGAGGGCAAGCTTTTGCCTGTTATGGAGGCTTTTTATACACTTCAGGGCGAAGGTTACAACACTGGCGAGGCCGCTTTTTTCATAAGGATTGGAGGCTGTGATGTAGGCTGCCGCTGGTGCGATATCAAAGAATCGTGGAACCCTGAAATACATCCGCTCACAAGTACGCTTCAGGTGGTGGAACAAGCTGCCGCCTACCCTTCAAAAGCTGTGGTAGTTACTGGTGGAGAACCTTTAATGTATAACCTCAACTATCTTTGCGCCGAGCTGAAAAAAAATTCTATAAAAACTTATCTTGAAACATCAGGCGCTTACCCTCTCTCCGGTCAATGGGACTGGATATGCCTCTCTCCTAAAAAAAACAGCGCTCCAATTGACAGTATTACCTCTATTGCAAATGAGCTGAAAGTTATCATTTTTAATGACGGCGATCTGACGTGGGCCGAAAAATATGCTAATTTAGTGAGCAATAAATGTAAATTATACCTCCAACCCGAATGGAGCCGTTCAAAATTTATGACACCAGTTATCATCGAGTACATAAAAAAATATCCGAAATGGAAAATCTCATTACAATCTCATAAATTCATGAACATTCCATAGTCATTAAAAATGTTAGTTATGTAAATAAAACTCATTTAATAATAAGCGTACTGAAATATAACAAATTAAGACATCTCTTTTGTGCGGTATTTGGAAGTGGGACCTGTAAAACAAAAATTATTTTCCAACATTAAAAAAAACTCTGAAACACGGATTTATAACTTTTCGAGAAATGAAATCCTTTAAAAGGCTTTCCTAACAAGTAAAAATGGACAACACTACAATATCGTTTTTAAACAGCGGCAAAAAAACCATCGCTTCATCAGCGTTAGTTGTTTTGATAAACTCAAAGCGTATGGCTTTTTTGTATTTAAAATTAGCATCAATTATCAGATCTCTTTTGGTGGTTATTTTTTTAGTTTCAAGCATTTATGTAAGCTTGGCTCAAACACTTACAACTACATCGAAAAAAGCAATCAGGTTATATCATGAGGGGAGAAATCATTTTGCTCTTTTGGAATACGAACAGGCTGAACTAAAACTGAAAAAAGCTATTGGTACCGATAAAAATTTCCTTGAAGCTTACATGCTTCTTGGCGATATCTACCGAACACAAAATAAAAACATGTATGCTGTAGAAACATATAAAACAGCAATAGAAATCAACCCTGATAAATATCCTGAAGTCTTCTATTTTTATGGTATTCTTTGTTTTGAGATGCAGCAATACCAATTATGTATAGAACAACTTGAACAGTTTAAAAACTATAACATAATCAATGAGGCAAGGCAGAGAGAGGCCGATTATTACCTTGCCTCTGCCCGATTTGCACAACGATCGCTAAAAAACCCGGTACCTTTTCAACCTATTAACCTTGGAACAAATATTAATAGCGCCAATGATGAATTTATAAACGCAGTAAGTACAGATGAGCTTAAGATTTACATAACAGCTAAAGAGGCCGTACAAGGTTTGGTCGGCGTTTCCGACAGATTTTTCATTTCCTATCGTGATGATCTTAACTCGGCTTGGCAACCAATAGCATTGCTACCGCCACCGCTCAACTCGGAGGATACTCAAGGGGCGCTGAGTCTAACGCACGATGGCAGGTATCTACTTTTTGCAGGCTGCCAGTGGTCTGATGGCTATGGAAGCTGCGATATATATGCTGTTAAAACTGTTGGTAAAAACATTGGCAAGCCTCAAAACTTAGGTCATACCTTAAACAGCACAGCCTGGGATTCACAACCATGCCTTGCTCCGGATGGCAGAACGCTATATTTTTCCAGTACCAGAAAAGGTGGATATGGAAAATCCGATATTTGGAGAAGCTATCTGCAGGATAATGGCGAATGGAGCACACCGGAAAACCTTGGGGAGACAATAAACACCTACGGATCCGAAATGTCACCCTATATTCATGCTGATGGCAAGACGCTTTACTTCTCTTCCGACCGGCACCCAGGCATGGGAGGTATGGACCTCTTTGTGGCAAAAATGGACAGCGCCGGTAATTGGGAAAAACCTGTTAACCTTGGATATCCATTAAACACATCGGGCGATGAAATTAACATTATTGTAAATGCAAGAGGTGATAAGGCCTATATTTCAGCAAGACTACCTGAAGGAAACGGCGGATTTGACATTTATGAGTTTGAAGTCTATCCCGAAATAAGACCTAAGCCTTCGACCTACGTAAAAGGGATAGTCGTTGATGCAAAAACCAATAATCCGTTGTTATCCTATTTTACATTGACAGAGATAGATGCAGGGAAAGATATTATCACATCATTTTCTGACGAAAAAACCGGCGAATTTTTACTATGCCTTCCGATAAACAGAGATTATGCTTTAAATGTATCAAGGGAGGGGTATTTGTTTTTCAGTGAGCATTTTTCTCTGACCGACTACAAGGGAGTTTTCGAGCCATATCTGCTGAATATCGCTTTGAACCCTATAATCCCGGGCGAAGTTACAATAATGAGAAATATCTTTTTCGATTCCGGTAAAGCAAACTTAAAGGATGAGTCGTTAGCTGAATTAAACAAATTATACGAATTTCTTATTCAAAATCCTTCTATAGCTGTTGAAATTAGCGGGCATACTGACGACGTAGGAAGCGAGGATTACAATATGACCCTTTCTGATCAACGAGCTCAGGCGGTAACTGACTTTTTGGTTGCCAAAGGCATTGATAGCAACAGACTACAACACAAAGGATATGGTTTTACCAAGCCGTTAACCACAAACCAAACTCAGGAAGGAAGAGCTAAAAATCGCCGAACGGAAATAAAGGTCATTGAGATGCCAAAATGAGAATATAAAATTATCTTCATCATTTTAGTTCCTGCCTCAACATGTTAAGAGCGGCAAGAGCTGCTCTTCGGATATTTCGATCACGGTGTTCGCCAAAGTGGAACCTATGGGACACCACCTTTTCAGAAGTGGCAACTGCTATCCAGGTTGTTCCAACCGGTTTCTCTTCCGATCCGCCATCCGGGCCGGCAACACCGGTTACGGCAATTGAATAGTCAGTTTGTAAATTTTTACGAACACCCTCGGCCATTTGCCTAACAACCACTTCGCTAACAGCGCCATTATCTATTATTGCTTGTCTGGCAACATTTAATTGAGAAACTTTAACCTCATTTGAATAAGCAACTACTGATCCTTTGAAATAGAAAGAGCTACCCGGTATGCTGGTAATCAGATGTGCTATATATCCACCTGTACAGCTTTCGGCAGTACTTAAAGTTTTGCCTGACATCCTCAAAAGTTGGCCAACAACGCTTTCCATACTATCATTATCAAACCCAAAAACCAAATCAGAGATAATATGCAACAACTTAACCTGCTCCTCATTTAATTGATTTTCGAGTAATGATTTATTATTTCCAACTGCTGAAAGCCTCAGACGTACAACGCCGGGCTGTGGCAAATAAGCAAGTTTTATGTTCGATGGCAGGTTATCTTCCCATGCTTCAATAGTCTGAGCTAAAAAAGATTCACCAACACCATGGGTTAATATCGTTTTATGCAAAATGTAAAGGGTATTATTAACTTTTGCCAGTTTAGGAGCTATTTGATTTATAAATATTGACTTCATCTCAAACGGCACTCCCGGCATAGATATAAATATTTTACCATCCTTTTCAAACCACATCCCAGGCGCTGTTCCTTCAGGATTTGGGATGGGAGTACATGCCGCCGGTATAGATGCTTGTTGGCGATTAATTTCGGTCATCAAAAAGCCTCGTTGTCTGAATAGACGCTCCACATTTTCGTATGCATCCTGATTAAACACAAGATAGGTGTCAAAAAATTCGCAAAGCGCCAATTTTGTAACATCGTCTTTTGTTGGTCCCAATCCACCGGTTAACAAAATTATATCAGCGTGTCGGGAGACTTCGGTAAGGGTTTTTATTATCTCTTCGCGGCTGTCGGATATAGTTGTAATCTGGTGTACTTTTATCCCAAGGAGGTTTAACTGCTCTGCCAACCAGGCTGAGTTGGTGTCAACTACTTGGCCTATCAACAACTCATCGCCAATCGTAATTATCTCTGCTTCCATCTAATATTAAAGTCTGGATTAATATTACTTTTGCAATCTTTTTATTGCAAAATTAGAATTATTCGCTTGTGGGATATGAAAAGAATTAAAGATTCCGAATTAATCATAAATAGTGATGGTAATATTTACCATATTAACATAAAACCGGGCATTCTGGCTGAGAATATAATTTTAGTAGGTGATCCGGCCCGGGTTTCAAAAATTTCAAGACGTTTTAGCAAAATTGAACATCAAAGTCAAAATCGTGAAATAATAACAAACACAGGGATATACAATGGCATACCTATTTCGGTTGTTTCAACCGGAATGGGTACCGACAATATAGACATCATCATAAATGAGCTTGACGCACTTGCTAACATTGATTTTAAAACAAGAGAGCCGAAAAAATCGTTCACCAAGCTAAATCTGATACGAATTGGCACCTCTGGAGCCATTCAGCCCGATATTGCAATCCATTCTATTGTTGCCTCCACACATGGAGTCGGTTTAGATGGGCTTTTATATTTTTATAATAGCGATCATGTAATTGAAAAAGAGCTAACGAAAGAGTTTATAGCTCAAACCGGCAGCTTCAGTAATTTACCAAAGCCATATATCGTCTCTTGTTCCGAAAAGTTAATGAAAAAAGTCGGTCATGATCTGTTTCAAGGTATCACGGCAACAGCGCCAGGCTTTTATGGGCCGCAAGGGCGTACAATAAGGATTCCGCTTAGGCATGTGGAGCTATCGGAAAAAATCAAAAACTTTAGCTTTGAAAGACATAGGGTGTTGAATTTCGAAATGGAGACCTCAGCATTGTATGGATTAGGGAAATTACTCGGACATGACGCACTAACAATATGCGCTGTTATAGCCAATCGTGCCACAGGTGATTTTGCAGTAGATTATAATAAAACAATTGATGAGATGATCGGGTTGGTACTCGATAGGATTACCAGTTAATTTTTGTTAGAAGGAACAGGTAAGATCTTTTTAAATCTCAATTTTATTACCCCTAAAACGGCTTCTCTAAAAATCCCTTTAGTCATTTTTGAGGTTCCTACTGTCCGGTCGGTAAAAACTATTGGCACTTCAACCACGTTAAAACCAAGCTTTGAAGCTGTCAGTTTCATCTCAATTTGAAAAGCATAACCAATAAATTTTATTCTATCAAACCATATTGTTTCCAACACTTTACGGCGATAACAAATAAACCCTGCAGTGGCGTCTGTTATTTTAAGTCCTGTTACGAAACGAACGTATTTAGAGGCATAATATGACATCATCACCCGCCCCATCGGCCAATTTACTACCCTGATCACATTACCGACATATCTTGATCCGATAGCCACATCAGCTCCCGATTCACATGCATCTAATAGCCTGTGCAGATCATCAGGGTTGTGGGAAAAATCAGCATCCATTTCGAAAATATAGTCGTACTGACGGTTCAACGCCCATTTAAAACCATGGATATAGGCAGTTCCTAATCCTAACTTACCCTTTCTCTCTTCGATAAAAAGCCTGTCCGGATACTTTTTAATTAACGACTTTACAATATCGGCTGTACCGTCCGGCGAATTATCTTCAACCACCAAAACATGAAAATCACCCTCCATGGTCAGGACATAAGTAAGGATAGCTTCGATATTTTCTTTTTCGTTATAAGTTGGAATAACAACTAATTTTTCTGACATTTGATTTTAAGTGTTGATTATCAATATTTAAAATAACTTTAACCCAAGCTTACTTTTTATTAGTTTGGTAAATAAATAAGCTTTTCTGAAATCTGAATCTGGTCATCAACAAAGATAACAAAATAAACGCCTTTTGTTAAATTCAGCTCAAGCAAGTTCAAAACTAATAAATTATCGTGTGGATCAACAGGTATAATCCATTTCTCATTACCCAAAATATCCAAAATCCTGATTACCGGATTTTTGCCTCTATTGGGAGGAATGGCCATTGTAACAGTTTCATTAGAAGGGTTTGGATAGATGGCAAGCTTAACTGTTGGAGTCTTCTCTCCTACACTAGCAGGCTCAGCGACATCATAAAGGTATCTTAACTCAATTTTCCAGTTTGAATTTTGATAATTCAGCGGGCCGGTTATCGTATATCTTTCATTGAGGACAGGGTCAATGCTGAAAACGTCATTATTTTGCACGTTAACCTGACCATAGTCATCGCTTACCCTCCACATACTGCTATTGTTCCAATGTTGTGTAAAGGTACACTCTGCATTCTCAATTCTTATTAATACAGCTTCCCAGTCCTCGCCAATCTGGTTCGAATCGAGAACCTCAGGGGCAGGCATTTTACGATCCGTTTTAATCAGTTTATACATCGAAACATTTGTAATCTCCGTAAGGCCATAATACTCTGTAGCAATACCTGATACCACAATGCTATCGCCGATAGAGGGGTATCTAGATGGATCATACACAAACAATCCTGACCTTGGCCCCTGACCTGCCTGAATAAAATAACCTGTAGGAAGAAATGAGGTTACAACTCCCGTTGTAGTAACTTGTATATTCTGATAAGGCGTTTGATCTCCCGTGCCTTGTATTTCTTGAATCGAAGTTATCGGCTCGCCCCATGCCGCTGCCACCCGGTATGAATATGTAGGCGATATTGATAAATTTGCGCCATCGCCCGCCTTTACTGCAAAATAAACAACTTCACCCTCCTCATTTGGTAAAAGATCAGCTTGCCATAATCCGTTATTAAACGTCATCATTATTTCATAATCGAATTCATTGAAATCACTTCCGACCATCACTTTCACCTTGTCTGTGGCCGGAGAGGGATAAATGGAGCAATAAAGGACAACGGACTCACCTTCGTAGGGCTGATCATCGGAAAGCGCAATATCTCCTATCGAAAAGTAGGGCAGCGATTTATCTCCCCAAATCAGGCCAACAAAATCGGGATTATCAATAAATGGATTTCGATTTTTTTGAAAACGATGAACTACATTATTACGATTATACTCAAAAAGATCGGGCAGGTCCATCTCATTCCACTCAAGAAGGGCTGAGAGTTTGCCATGCTCCGGCTGCGGATAAGTGTTTACTTGATCAACAACAGTTAGATTCATTTCACCATTAGTCCATTCATAACGAGCATCCATATAAAATATAGTCCTCGCTACATCGCCCTTCACTGCATCTCTTGGCTCCCACGAAACACCCGGCGTAAACTTACATTCTGTCGCTTCAGGATGGGGGTAAAGGCTATAATCAAAATCCAGATTACTACGTGATGAGTTCACTGAAGCATCAACAGGTTTGAGATTGTGAACATCCGAATCCATTGGTAATATCCCGCTAAAATGCCCATGCGATTTCGCCCACACATGCTCGCGGTTCAACTGATTTCCGCCAATGCCATAATCAAAACCATCCTGCGACCTGCCGGTATATATTAAAATTACGTTTCCGGGAATTTCCGGGTCAGCATCAGCATAATAGATAACATATTTTGAAAAATAATAGGATAAACTGTTATGCCCGCAAATGATTTCATGCAATTTAGTTTTGAGAGCGCTACCGCGTAGTCCTTCAGTACCGTTGTAGTAGCCTACCGGTTGTCCTTGACCAATGATGGTTATGAAAAAAAACAATATGGCTAAACAAGTTCTCATATAGCTTTTTCGGCGTTCTCTTAATCTCTTAACTCAACCTTGCTCACTTCCCATGTTGCGGAGCCGGATGAATAACTTAAATATTTAAATGCAATGAATACAGTCTTGTTTTCGTATGATGCAAGGCTCACCTCGCCGCTATTTACAAAATTCCAATTGTTTCCCGGCGCGCGGTTAAATCCTTGTAATTCAGTCCATGTACCATTGATGGAAGGATCGCCACTCCCGCTGTAGTCAGTCGAGATCAGCACTTTCATATCACTAATGTTAGTGATGTAATTTATTGCTTCACGAAACTCTATTTTAACACCTGTTTTGCCTGCAAGCGAAATTGCCGGCGATACCAACCAATCTTCATTAGGATAGTTTGTACCCTGCACATATCCCGACATTACTGCACAACCGCCGTCGAAGTTTCCCCATCCCCACACCTGGTCACCTGTTACACTATAAGCAGTAAAAACACCGAGATTAGTATTAAAATCTTCGCTAAAAAAGGCAGTTCCACCACCTCCCCCGCCTCCGCCTTCAAGCTCAAAATCGGAGGCCTCACCGCTGTTGTCGCGTAAGCCTGCAGCTCCGAAATAGGTGCGTAGCGTTCCTTTTACCTTTAGCCATTTACCAAGGTTTTCGGGATGATCAACAAGGTTTACATCAAAACGCAAAGGCTTGCCGGCAGGCAGATTGACAATAACACAATTCTGGTAATTGCGTTCTTCTTTCGAATCGGCAATTAAAACATTAGTTGCCAGATCAAATGGAGGATCATAAAGGATATCATCATTTGATGAAATTGATGTAACCCCCGACTTGACGGCTCCTACAATATAACCCTTTATCCAACCGACTATGTAAGGTGTCGCATTTTGATTGGCAATTCCGAATTCCACATTATAAGGATCAGATTGTGTACCGGAACCGGTTCCACCACCGCCGCCTCCGCCGCCGCCTTCCAATTCAAAATCAGAAGATTCGCCATTGCTATCTCGTAATCCTGCAGCTCCAAAATAGGTGCGAAGTGTACCGGATACGTTAAGCCATTTACCAAGGTTATCAGGGTGATCTACAAGGTTCACCTCCGAGCGCAGCGGCTTTCCGGCAGGCAGATTAACGATAACACAATTCTGATAATTCTTCTCGTCGGGCGAATCTGCAATAAGTACATTAGTTGCCAAGTTAAATGGCGGTGAATACAATATATCATCATTTGAGGTGATAGATGTAACGCCCGATTTTACTGATCCAACGATATATCCTTTAACCCACCCCACCTCGTATGGCATTGCATTCTGATTGGCTATGCCGTATGCTACATTCCACGGGTCGGACTGAGTTCCGGAACCTTGGCCGCCTCCGCCGCCACCACCGCCGGTGCAACGCTCGCCAACAAGGTTAATTTCGCCATAATCCCTGACATAAAGTTGTATTGTATTATTAAAAATGCTAGCGATAGCCACAAAGGTGCCATTCCCGTTAGGCAGGCTAACGCCAGCAAAATTTGCGTATCCGCTGGTCCTAACAACGACAACATTGTTATCGCAATCCATCAAGGAGCGGTTCTGAGTTGTTAAACCATGTGGGTCGGACCAGGTTTTAGCCGTATCAGCAGCCGAAAACTCCACATTCTCGAGCATGATAAGCTGTGAATTGTATTTCCCACCAGCAAGCTCAGGAATAGTAACCACCTTTGGCTCTATATTTATTTTTGTCTTTAGCTTAACAATGTTCAAATCAACATCTACCGAATCAAGCTGCCTGACGCCGCCATAATCACTAAGAGTTAACCCCTTCAAGTAAATCCTTATCGAATCGCCTACATATAAACCACCGGGATTTATTAATCTTAAATTAATAGCGCCGGTTGAATCCTGAACGTATGAATTTTTGTAAATATTACCGGAAGATTCGTCGCCAACAACAACACCGTAAGTTGACATGGCAGTATCAAAAACTATGGGCTGCCCTTGATACATGGAAGTCAATTCCTTTATGGTAATTACCTTCCCTACCGGGATATCTTTTGAAGGAGGCTTATCAAAATCCTGCTTCACACAAGAGGTTAAGCCGAACAAAAGAATTACTGCAATGATCAGAACTGGAAAAATTAATCTCTTTATCATATTAATAAAATTAAGCTTTTTCAAAAATTATTGATTTTAAAAACGTAAACTCAAATTAGCAAAATATTGTGTACCATATAAATAAAAATATTTTGGGGGAAATTTGTCAATATTATTCGGATCGAAGCGGAATTGCTCAAACCCACCGAAAGCAAAATCCGTTACATTAAGCAGGTTATTGATCGAAAGATTAAATACAATGTAATATTTTTTTACTCTCCACGACTTTCCGCCAAACAGGTCAATGGTATAGGCTGAGGATAGTCTTTCCTGAGCCAATAATTGTTCGAAACGAAGATCTTCGGAGTTATATATTCCTGCAGCAGCCTCTGATCTACGATCAGGATTTGGCTCAAGGTAAATATCGTCAAAATAGTTAAAATCAACTCCGATCCACCAATACTTGGGTGCATTGTATTTGATGCCGCCTGATAATGCCGTTTGCGGATTACCGCCAACATAATAATTTTTCAAATAGACCATTCGGTTTTCTGCCAGGATTTCTGAATTATTATCCTGAGAGATTGTAACCAGCGGACGAGAATTATAAGTTAATCTACCTAACCCTGCAACGCCAGTAATATTTATTGTTGATGTCAATTTATAATCAACTCCAATTTCGGCGCCCATACTTTTAGTATCCACGCCGGTCATTTGATAATTGACAAAACTTCGCAGGGTTTCGTGATAAAAACTTCTTGAATAGACCTGATCTTTAAACTCAGTATAATATAATGTTGCCCGCGCTTGTATTTTTGGTGCTCTTAACACATATCCAATGTCGCCTCCAACAATTTTCTCATTGATCAAACCACTCAAAACATGGTTTCTTGTACGTGGCGAAATATAGGAATCTCTGAAATAGGGCGCTCGTGTAAGATACATTGCATTACCAACAATGAAATGCCGACCGGTGATTTTGTAGGTCAATCCTCCTTTAACACCAAAATTGAAAAAGTTTTGTTTTTCTGCCTCCCCTAATGATTCCGTTGGGAACTTTCCATTTTGCATATGCCCGGTACGCCAAAAAGAGGTATGCGAGATAGTGGCGGCAATGAAATAATCCATTTTGGCATATTTAAAATCAGCCTGTACAAAACCGTTATAATTATTGATATTGGCATCATAATCATATCCGAAGCTATCGCCCTCATAAACAGGTCTATTAGGTGTTCGCAAATCGTTTTGTCCCTGATATGGATCAAAGTAATCCTGTTCGGCAAATTTATCAAGATCAATATAAAAATCGCCGCCAAGCAGGTCGTCAAGTACCTTGTACGACCTCTGTTTGTAAAATGAAAGATTTATTCCTGCATTGAGGATAATGTTATGGTTTATTTCCTTCCAAAGATTACTGTTGATCATAAAATGATTATGATCGTTTCTTCGGTCTTCCACTACATATTTAGAAAAGTTTCCTGTAATATTGTTTCCAGCAATTCCATAGGCATCCTCAATTGTATATAGGTTTTTAGAGTTGGCGAAATAGAAAAAATCCCAATTTATCTGCCTAAACTGCTCATTATTTTTCCATTGTTCGGTTAAATAGTTAAACTTTTGTGGATTATCCTTCCAGTAGCTGGGAAGCTTTCTATAATAATCAGGGCGCGGATCGGGTGCATCAAACCATTCGAGAGCTGTCGTGCTATATCTTCCAAAAAAATAGGCTGCCGACGTGGTAATTTTTGTAGATTTATCTAATTCCCAATAATCGGTAAGTATTAACTTAGGTTGATTGTAATTTCCGACTCTTGCATTACGCTTTTCGCCATTCTGATATCCCCAATATGGGTTATAATAATTGGTTCCTGCCAAGTCGTTTGCCTCCTGAGTAACAGGCCCCGACCGTCCGGCCTTGGAGGGCGCTGCTAAGCCTACAAATCCAATACTATGTTTATTGTTTATTCGTTTCTCCAAAGCCAAAAAGTAACTCCACGCATCGTAGAAAGTGCCCTCTACATAACCCTCATTTGCCCAACGTCTTGATCCTGAAACGGAGATTGCCCAACCATTATCCATCATACCGCTGTTGTAAGTAGCCATTATCCGGTTGCGATAGGCTCGGTTTGTCGAAGAGTAGGTAAGCCGTGTTCCGGGTCTTTGTTTTGATGCACGAGACTCAATATTTACAGAACCGCTAATACCTCCGAAGGAATAGGGTGATGCAGATATCCCGAAATTAACCTCCTGCGACCGGGTAACATCGTTAAGCCCTCCCCAGGCCGACCAATATGCGCGGCCGGTCTCCATGTCATTCAAAGGAACTCCGCCCAACAAAACAGTAGTATTCTCTGAATCATAACCTCTGATCCTAAAACGGGTCTGACCAAAAGTGAATCCGGCAGTCGAAATGAAAATATCCCTTGAAGATTGCAACAACCCTGAAATATCCTGAGGTTGTTCGTCAGATTCAAGATCAGCCGAAGTGATCATATAAACCTGATTAAGATTAACCTCTTCCGACTTTATTACCGTTGTATCTACTTGTGAAAATAGATTGAATGTCAGAAAAGAAAGAGCTGAAAGCAGTAAAAAATTTTTCATCAGCAAATGTTGAATAATAGGTTGGTGGTTGATTAATTAAATCGCTATTAATTGCGCAAATGTATCTAATTTTTCAATTTTACTTATTTTCGTCTGGATTTTTCACCTTTGTTACTCAAGTTTAAATTTAGGTTTAATGAAACTCACCACTTATATCTTTATAATAACGGCGCTGCTTACGCTACCAACACATGCGCAAAACGACAAACAATATAAAGTAGGCTGCATTGCTTTCTATAACATCGAAAACCTTTTCGATACCATAAATCAACCGGGAGTTATTGATGAAGAATTTTTACCGGAGAGCACAATTCAATGGAATACAAAGAAATATTTTGAAAAACTTGACCGGATTTCAGAGGTTATCTCAAAAATAGGAACCGATCTGACTCCTGACGGCCCTGCAATAATCGGCCTGTCAGAAATTGAGAACAGAATAGTATTAGACGACCTTGTAGCTCAAGAACATCTTCGCAGGCAAAATTATCAGATTGTGCATTACGACGGGCCCGACCTAAGAGGTGTTGATTGTGCCTTGCTTTACAATCCTAAATACTTCACGGTAACGAACTCTGAATCAAAACGGCTGATCATTCCAGGTATGGAGATGTTTTTTACCCGCGATCAACTTGTAGTTTCCGGCATGTTCGATGGCGAAATGATGCACTTTATAGTTAATCACTGGCCATCGCGCCGAAGTGGTCAAAAGAAGAGTGAGCCGTTACGGATGGCGGCAGCTCAACTCACGCGTTCGATAGTAGATTCACTGTTAGCGCTTGACCCCAATGCGAAAGTAATTGTAATGGGCGACATGAACGATGATCCTAAAGATAAAGCCATAAGAAAAGGACTTAACACGGTTGGTGTGGTTAAAAAGATAAAACCAGGCACACTGTTCAACCCCATGGAAAGCCTTTACCGTCAAGGGATTGGAAGCCTTGCCTATCGCGATTCATGGAATCTTTTCGACCAGATTATCCTTACTCCCGCTTTGATTGGAGACGACAAATCAACTTATACTTTTTACCGTGCCGGAGTGTTTAATAAACCCTGGTTAATACAAAAAGAGGGCGCTTTCAAGGGGTATCCCTGGCGAACTTTTGCCGGTGGAGTCTATCTTGGCGGTTATAGCGACCACTTCCCTGTTTATATTTACTTGATTAAAGAAAAGGAATAAAGCCGATGTTAAAGGGCAAGTGTAAAAAACCAGACATAACAGACAATTTGCCACTTAAAGACAGAAAAAGAAAAACCATATAATGAATAGCCTATGCAAAAAACAACACATTTGCAGACTGCACGAGCCAAAATACGATCGAAGTTTGCAATAGAGTTGTTTTTTTTGCCGACGCACCGCCGAAATTTGATACATTTGTAACTATTAAAATAATACAGGACAAAGAAGAATGAGTTTAATTGATAATGGAATTAATAAAGGTCTAATCAGGTTTAACGAAAACCGAGATTACATCACATATATCCATCAAAACAAAAAGCGTAACTACGGCAACCCTGAGGAGGTGGTGCAGGCAGAAACCTTTTTAACTTTAGTTTTAGTTTACGGCTATCCTGTTGAAAGAATTAAGCAATTTGTTCCTGTTCAAATGGGGACGGAAACTAAAGAAGCAGACATTATTGTTTATAATGACGACGCATGCGAAGAAACCTACATTTTAGTTGAGTGTAAAAAGGAGGATGTAACAGACCAACAATTTAACATTGCCGTTGACCAAGCTTACAGCTACGCTGTTGCCGAGGGTGCAAAATATGTGTGGACAACCTCGCGAATTAAAAATCAGTACAACGAAATTCCCGACAAAAAGCCAAAAAGCAGAGTTGAAATTCCTGACATTCCACAATTTGGCATAAAAAAACTTGCACAATACAAGTATGTTAAGGGCGGTATTTCGCAAATTGATTCAGAAGATTTAAGCGCTGTAGGCGAACCTGATTTGAATGCAAAGCAGAAATTTTTTGAATTGGAAATTGTAACCGAAAGTGAACTGACAAAAATTTTTACACAATCGCACCAAGCCCTTTGGGGTGGCGGGCTACGAAACCCAAGCGTCGCATTTGATGAGTTAGACAAACTGATTTTCTGCAAAATATGGGACGAAAAAGAACCGAGAAAACATGGAGAACCATACCAATTTCAAATTTTCCGTGACGAAGACCCAGAAGACCTATTGAAACGTATCAAAAATATTTATGCAATTGGCAAAAAAGAGGCTCCAGAAGTTTTTAAAGATGAAATATCGCTAACCGCACAAGAGACCCTTACCATAGTAAAGTATTTTCAACGGATAAACCTAAATAAAACAGACCTCGACAGCAAAGGCAAAGCCTTTGAAACATTTATGGGTAGCTACTTTAGGGGAGAGTTTGGACAATACTTTACTCCTCGCCCCATCGTAAAGTTTATTGTTGACAGTTTGCCTATCAACCATAAATCACGCATACTCGATACAAGTTGCGGAAGCGGCGGCTTTTTGCTGTACGCGTTAGATAAAGTAAGAGAACAGGCAAGCGAATATTACGACCCCCTTAATGAAGTAAAGGACCATTATAAACATTGGCACGATTTTGCCGAAAGAAACCTTTTTGGTATTGAAATAAACGACCAAATAGCACGTACCGCCAAAATGAATATGATTATTCACGATGACGGACATACAAACGTAATTGCATCAGACGGGCTTTTAAAAGACGAGGAAATGCAGAAAAAAACGGGCAACAGAGAGTTTAAATACAATTCTTTCGATTTTATTATAACAAATCCGCCGTTTGGCAGTTCGATAAAATTTTCAGAAAAAGCATATTTAAGCTCATACGCATTAGGCGTAAAAGAGGTTGACTGGTTAGATACAAAGGTTGGCACAAACAGAAAGAGAGTTCCACGTAACAGCCAAAGCACCGAAGTTCTGTTTTTAGAGCAATGTCATAGATTTTTAGTCGAACATGGTTATCTGGCTATTGTAATTCCAGACGGAATTTTAACAAACAGCAGTTTGCAATATGTACGCGACAGTATTGAGGAGATGTTCCGTATTGTTGCAGTAATTTCACTACCTCAAACTGCTTTTGCCGCCACGGGTGCAGGTGTTAAAAGTTCGGTGCTCTTTTTAAGAAAGCATAAGGAGAGTGAAACAGAAAGAATAAACAACCTAAAAAACAGATTAAAAGAGAGTATAAAAAAGGAGAACAACTATATTGCAACAATTGCAAAATGGGAAAGGGAAAGAAAAGCAGAAATAGACAAATTGGAAGCTGACGCAAAAATACTAAATCCAAAAGCCAATAAAAAAGAGATTGCTGAAATAATTCAGGAGGATAAAACGGCGATACAAACAGCATTTACCGACAAAGTGAATTTGTTGAAAGAGGAGCTGACCGAAAAATACTTTTTGGCAAAGCAAACAGTCTTAGACGATTACCCAATTTTTATGGCTATTGCCGAAGATATTGGCTACGACGCCACAGGCAGAAACACCTATAATAATGAACTGATTGAAATAGGTAGAGAGTTGGCAAAGTTTATTAATCATATTAACAAAATGGAAGGATAATGAGTAAAGGCTATATGTATATTCTTAAATGTTCTAATGGCAAATATTACACTGGAAGCACTAAAGACCTTGAATTACGTCTAGCGCAACATCAAAATGGTGAAGGCTCAAATTTTACAAAAAAACATTTGCCGGTAGAATTAGTTTATTATGAGGAATACCAAAGAATTGACGAAGCTTTTTATAGAGAAAAACAAGTTCAAGGCTGGAGTAGAAAAAAGAAAGACGCATTAATAAATGGCGAGTTTGAAAAATTACCTGAATTATCAAGGAATTATAAGGAATACGGTGTTTCGACAAGCTCAACAACCGTATTGGATTTAAAAAAAGAAGCTGACCCTACTAAGCTCGTTGAGCCTGTCGAAACGAGCAGCAAAACAAAGCATAAATGAATACCTATACAATACAATCACCCACAACAAACAAAAACCACCTTTTCATTTTGCAAAAAAGTGAATTAGAAACACGACTTGACCCGCAGTTCTATATCAATAGAATAAAAATCAAGAATTCAGTAAAACTCTCGACACTTGTCAAAGTAAAAGGTGGCAAAAGAATACCAAAAGGTAAATACTATTCAGAAACGCCAACAGAATATCAATATCTTAGAGTTAGTGATATACAAGATTTTGGATTAATTAATTGGGACAGCTTAAAATATATTCCCGAAGATGTTTATTACCTTTTAGAAAAATATAAAGTTGAAAAGGGTGACGTAATCATTTCTATAGCAGGCACCGTTGGCAAAACTGCACTAATTGAAAGAGACATAAGAAACACAATTTTGACAGAAAACTGTGCTATTTTAAAAATAAGAGATAAATCAAAACTTCTTCCCAAATTTTTGCATATTCTATTAGAACTTTCAACAACGAAAAGTCAAATAGACCTGGGATTTATACAAACTACAATACCGAAACTTGGATTTGATAAAATTGAACAACTGCAACTTCCTGCAATTCCTTCCACTGAAAAGCAACTTGAAATTATCGAATATTATGATAAATCTATTGCCCAAAAACAACAAAACGAAGTAGAAGCCGACAAGCTTTTGTCAAGCATTGATAATTACCTATTAAACGAGTTGGGAATTAACTTGCCCGAACCACCTGAGAATACGTTGAAAAATAGAATATTTATGACTTCTTTACGGGAGATTACAGGTGAACGTTTTGATTCATTTTATCATCAAACCAAATTTATAGAAAATTTAACAGCAATTTATAACGGACGGTTTCCTGTTAAACTACTTCGTGAAACAATATCAGGAAATTTGATAAAAGGAAGTTTACCAAAACATGAAGAGAAGGACGGTAATTGTTCAGTAATTCAAATTAATTCAATAACTATAGATGGAACCATCGTATTTGACGACTTACTTACAGCCAAAAACATTTTCGGCAGGGAACAGAAATTAAAGGTTGGGGATGTTTTAGTTGTAATAACAGGAGCAACTATAGGGAAAATAGCTTTTTGGAATTATGATGGAGATTATTTTTTGGGTGGAGATATCGTAAAGTTTCAAACGAACTCTTTAGCGGACAGTGCTTTTGTATTTCATTTTCTAAGATGCAGTTTGATGCAAACAGAAATTAAAAGAAATATTACAGGAGCTACAAATGGACATTTAGCGCCGGACAATATTTTACAATTTCCTATTCCCGTTCCCCCACTTACCAAACAAAAAGAAATAGCCGACCATATTACAGGCATTAGGCAACAAGCACAACAACTAAAAGATAAAACAAGCGAGCTTTTGAAACAAGCAAGCGAAGAAATAGAAAAAATATTGCTGAATTAGCCCACGCATTTGGCGGCATATTTACAATTCGCACGAGCCAACGCACGACAAACAGAAACGAAGTAGCAAATTGAAAGATAAAATGACATAAAATAATGAACACCAGCCTATAACAAGCGGTAGAAAACATTTTTAAACAACAGCCATATGAGAAAAAATACGGTAGTATCTCATAAACTGTGTAAGTTTATGAGGTACTACCTGATTTTAAGATGTTGATCCGCCTTATCCAAACTCTACACGTATCATATCATTCACTTTCAACCCTAACAAGCCAGAAGCATTGCCCATTGACACAGCTATCTGCAAAAAGCCGGAAGAGCTGAAGAGAGCCACTATCTCGCCTTCAGAAACATCTTTGTATGACTGGCTTATCTGCCTAACGCTATAGCGTGATGCGCCAAAGAGTATCCTAAACGATCGCTTCTGCCCTATACGTAAAAAAAGCTCCTGATCAATATTGGTAAACACATTTTCGTAATTGTCAACATAGGTAACATGACCTTTTATCAGATCAGGTTCTGCCACAGGCTTTAGCTGGATCCTTTCGGCCAGCCTATCTCTTTTCGGCCCTAAGAGGCTAATCTCTTTTCCTTCTACAATATGCTGTGCTACCTTTACAAATAAGTCAAAAGCGGCAAAAGTGAATGTATGCGTATCCTGATAAATGTCAATTTCGGTGATAGAATCAGGATCTTCATCAAATGCAAGTGAAAAAATCCCATTGTCGGCGCCGATAAAATAGCTGCCTGCATATTCCACCACAACATGTGGCATTTCGATTGTCGCTTCCGATGTAATATCAACAATAAATATGGTTTTTTCAGGGAACTGACGGTAACAATGTCTCAATACAAAAGCTGCATTATTAAGATTGAACGGAGGTATTTCGTGGGAGATATCTATGATGTCGGATTCAGGTATTTTAGTCAGTATTTTCCCTTTCACCATACCTACATAGTGATCTTTCGTACCCCAGTCGGAGAGCAATGCAATGAGAGCCATGAAACCTAAATGTCTGATTTTTAAATCACGGGCAAAAATAAGATTTCCCTGACATGCCATGAACATTTTTTTGGTAATTTTGAACTTTCAAATTTTGAACAAAAAAATATTATTATCTATCGTATTTTTTAATGACCGAAAAAAATATCCTAATTGAATCCGTTAATCCGCTTGATGTTTTTGGAGTTAATGATTCCAATTTTAAGATACTCAAAAAACACTTTCCCAAACTGAAATTAATAGCTCGTGGCACCGAGATAAAGGTCATTGGCGATGAAGCTGAAATTATTTCATTCGAAAAAAAATTCGCTTTGCTAATCCTTCATCTTGAGCGTTTCGGCAAGCTAAGCGAATATGATGTAAACGACCTTCTTTCGTCCGAATCCGATTATACGCCACAAGACCTCCAGTTTGGCAGCGATGTGCTTGTACATGGCCGTAACGGCAAACTTATCAAAGCACGCACACCCAATCAACAGCGGATGGTTGACAGTTGCCGTCGCAACGATTTGATTTTCGCCATTGGGCCTGCCGGAACAGGCAAGACATACACTGCTGTCGCTCTGGCAGTTCAGGCGCTTCGCAACAAAGAGATCAGACGAATAATCCTCACCCGGCCTGCTGTTGAAGCCGGCGAAAACCTTGGCTTCCTGCCCGGAGACCTTAAGGATAAATTAGATCCCTACTTACAACCGCTTTATGACGCACTTCGCGATATGCTCCCCTCTCAAAAATTATTAGGCTACCTGGAAGAGGGCACCATCGAAATCGCACCGCTGGCATTTATGAGGGGGCGCACGCTCGACAACGTATTCGCTATCCTCGACGAAGCGCAAAACGCTACGGAGAACCAACTCAAAATGTTCCTGACAAGAATGGGAGCCTCCGCAAAATTTATCGTAACAGGCGACATAACACAAATTGACCTGCCGCGAAATCAATCCTCAGGGCTGATTCAGGTAACGCGAATCCTGAACAACATACCCGGAATAGATTTTATTTACCTAAATGAAAAAGACATTATACGTCATAAGTTAGTGGTACAGATAATAAATGCATACAGCAACCAACCAAAAACCGGTAACAACAAGCAAAATAATGGGAACCATAACAAGAACTAATTTCAACTTCGATGGCCAAAAAAGCCTTTACACAGGTAAAGTCCGAGATGTTTACAACATCAATGACGAATTACTTGTGATGATAACTACCGACCGTATTTCGGCCTTTGACGTCGTTTTGCCAAAAGGAATACCTTATAAAGGTCAGGTACTAAATCAGATAGCTGCTTTGTTTCTGGATGCTACCAAAGATATTGTTCCCAATTGGAAAATATCGGTTCCCGATCCCATTGTAACCATCGGTTTGCATTGCGACCCCTTTCCCGTAGAGATGATCATAAGAGGTTATCTTACCGGCAGCGCATGGCGAACCTACCAAAAGGGAATACGACAAATATGTGGAGTGCCGATCCCCGATGGCATGAAAGAACATCAGCAATTTGCAGAACCAATAATCACACCCACAACAAAAGCTACATCCGGCCATGATGAAGATATTTCCAAAGAAGACATAATTAACCAAAGATTAGTCTCTGAAGAGGATTATGCCTTAGTTGAAAAATATACCCGAGAACTTTTTAAACGAGGAACCGAAATAGCTAAGAAAAAAGGGCTCATTTTAGTTGATACAAAATATGAGTTTGGGAAGAGAGATGGTAAAATCTACCTCATTGACGAAATACACACCCCCGATTCATCGCGCTATTTTTATTTAGAAGGGTATAACGAACGTCAGAAGAAAGGTGAACCACAAAAACAACTCTCCAAAGAGTTTGTACGGGAATGGCTTCTCGCTAATAACTTTAAAGGCGATAGGGGTGAAAAAATACCAAAGATGACCGACCAAATAGTTTCATCAATATCAGAACGTTACATCGAACTATTTGAAAGAATAACCGGTGAAAGTTTTCAAAAAGCAAACGCATCCGACATTTTGAAAAGGGTTGAAAACAATATTACTAGCTTTTTAAAAAACTATTACCGGAACAAAAAAAATTAGATAAAACAATTTTTCATCTCACCAATAAATTTATAACATAGAAAAAGCTAAACCTTTACAAAGTTTAATTACCAGACACCAATAGAAAATGAATTACCTGATTGCAAATACAAATATCGTTAACGAAGGTCGTATTTTCAAAGGTTCGGTATTTACTAAGGGTGAAGAGATTGAAAAAATATTAGAACATACTGACGATATTGAAGTCAATAGTTTTAAGGAGTACGAATTTATTGATGCCTCCAATATGTTTCTTCTTCCGGGTGTAATTGATGATCAGGTTCATTTCAGGGAGCCGGGTTTAACTCATAAAGCCGATATCGGCAGTGAAAGCCGTGCTGCAATAGCCGGTGGGGTAACATCATTTATGGATATGCCAAACACGCTTCCCAACACCCTGACACAAGATTTGCTTGAAGAAAAATATAAGCTGGCATCAGAAAAATCGCTGGCTAATTACTCATTTTATATGGGCGCCTCCAACGATAACGTAAAAGAGATAGTAAAAACCGATCCTGTGAATGTATGTGGCATAAAAGTGTTCATGGGCGCCTCCACAGGAAATATGTTAGTGGATAATAAATCAACATTACAGGCTATTTTTAAGGAGGCTCCTTGTTTAGTAGCCACACATTGCGAAGACGAAGCTACCATCCAAAATAACATCATCAGATTGCGTAACATTTATAGAGACGACATTCCTATTCATTACCATCCTCAAATTCGTAGTGATGAAGCATGTTACATATCCACCTCTTTAGCAATAGAGTTAGCCGAAAAATATAATACCCGCCTTCACATTTTGCATCTCTCAACAGCATTGGAAACCACGCTTTTCAGAAATAATATTCCTTTGCCGGAAAAAAGTATCACAGCCGAAGTCTGCATTCATCATCTTTGGTTTAATGATGAGGCTTACCACACAAAAGGAAATTTAATAAAATGGAATCCTGCAATAAAAACCGAAACCGATCGTCGGGCTCTATGGAAGGCTCTACTTGACAACCGGCTCGATGTAATTGCTACCGACCATGCACCACACACATTAGTAGAAAAAAGAAACAGTTATTTCAAAACTCCTTCGGGCGGACCACTAATACAACACTCATTAATTGCATTAATGGAATTTTTTCATCAAGGTAAGATATCTATGGAAAAAATTGTTGAGAAGATGTGCCATGCACCGGCAATTTGTTTTAAAGTGAACAAGAGAGGATTTATCCGATCGGGATACAAGGCAGATCTCGTAATTGTTAATCCTAATCAGCCAGGCATCGTCGAAAAATCAAACCTGCTGTACAAATGCGGTTGGTCGCCATTTGAAGGAACGCTATTCCAATCGGCAGTAACACATACTTTTGTAAATGGTAATTTAGTTTATGAAATGGGCAAATTCGATTTGTCTGCCCGTGGCCAACGACTTACCTTTAACCGATAAAAACTTACTATAATTAACCTGTTATGAACTTAAACAACCCCGTGATAAAACCACGCGAAAGCACGCCATATATAGGAATTTTCGGAAAAACAAATCTCGGAAAAAGCTCAATCATCAATATACTTACCGGACAGCAAACCTCTATCGTATCCGAAACACCGGGTACAACAACTGATCCTGTAAAAAAAAGAATGGAAATACCGGGTATTGGGCCAGTAATATTGGTTGATACTGCCGGAATAGATGATATTGGCGAATTGGGCGCCAAAAGGATAGAAAGGTCAATTGAAATCGTCAAACAAATAGATATTGCTCTCCTCTTGATTTCGGATAACACTATCGGTATGTCGGAGAAAAAAATCATCGGCTATTTTTACGATTATGGCGTACCCTTTTTATGGATACACAACAAAAGTGATATCACGCCGCTCGACAAAGATTTTGCAAAACATCTTGAATCAGAGTATAAACAGCCAATAATAGAGTTCAACGCATTACAACCAAACAACTTAGAGTATCTTTTGGAAAAGATTCGGTCTATAATGCCCGAAACCGTTTGGAGCCGCCCCACCCTATTGGGCGAGTTAATAAATAAAGGCGATGTCGTATTATTAATTACCCCTATTGATATAGCAGCGCCGGAGGGAAGGCTAATCCTTCCTCAGGTGCAAACTATCCGCGATATACTTGACCACGACTCCGTTGCAGTTGTTGTAAAGGAACATGAAGCAGAATCTTTTTTAAAGAAAACAGCGGTTGAGCCGGCTCTTGTTATCACCGACAGCTCTATATTTTTAGAAGCCAGCAAAATAATACCTGAAACGATACCTCTCACTGGTTTTAGCATTTTACTCGCCAGATACAAAGGGCCTTTTGACGCCTATCTTAATGGAACTCCAAAAATCTCATCGTTAAAAGAAGGCGACATAGTCCTCATACTCGAATCGTGTACGCATCATGTTTCTTGCGAAGATATCGGGAGGGTAAAAATGCCAAACTGGATGGATAAATTTACAGGTAAAAAGCTGAAATATGAAGTGGTTTCAGGTTTAAATCAGCTGCCACGCCCAATAACCGATTATGCGTTGGTGGTTCAATGTGGAGGCTGTATGATAACTCGAAAACAGATGGTAAATCGCTTAAAACCAGCTATTGATGCCGGCATACCTGTAACAAACTACGGAATGGCAATTGCCTACATGCAGGGAGTATATCAGCGTGCTATTTTGCCTTTTATAAAAAAACCTCTTAACTGAACGGATAGCGCTATCGGATAACTCACTCGCCTATCTTCTCTTTGAATTCTCAAAATCCTTGATCAGCCCGAGGGTGAGCCAGTTTGCAATAGCCTGACGGTTATCCACAATTATTAAGCGCTCCAAGTCTCTTGGGTGATTGATATTCCCCAGTTCAATGTAAGTTGATACCGGTTTTGTATTTTTTAGAGTGTATAATTTTCGTTCAGTTACAGTTCCTTTATATCCACGGTTTGGTTGATGCTGCTTGTATTTATCATGAATGGTTTTTAACAATGTTTCGCCCAACTGTTTTCCCTTGTTGCTACCGGGGTGGTAATAAAAATAGATATCAACCTTCTGATTGGAATAGCGCGAATCTACATGTATCTCAAGTTTACGTTGATACTGGCCAAGATGCTTTTCAAAAAGCTGATTTACTGTTTCCACTTTTTGTTTAAGTCTTTCAACAGCATTCAAAGGGATTTTTTTATTGCCAAGGCACATTTCATCTTTATCGCATTTCAGATACTCTTCATCTCTAATACCATCATCAGGGTCTTGAGTAATAATATAAACAGTGGCGCTATGTTCGATCAGATTCCGCGCCAGGCGCAAACAGACATCGTAAGCATATTCATCTTCGCATAAGGTGTGGCCATTCTTTTTACCCATAGCTCCAGGATCGGGGCCGCCGTGGCCTGAAATAATATAAAACACGGCGCCCTGCAATTTGTCATCCTTGAACTCAACCTTCTCGTACTTCTTCCCAAAAATTGGAAACACACCAATTTGCCTTTCAGTTTCCAACGCGGTAGTATCAACAACAATAGGAAGAAAGTAAGTCTTCCCTTTTAAAAGTTGCAAATCAGGATTAAGCCGGTTTTTGTTGATCTCCAAAAAGGTATTATAATAATCCTTAGGATCGAGATTGAACCTCCTTAGCAAACTATAAATCCCCTCGCCGCTTTCAGCCTCAACCTTTTGATATTCTTGCGCAAATAAACCTTGTGAAACGAATACTATGGCAAAAAAAATCGAAATTCTAAATATGAAAATCTTACACATCAATCTAATAAATCATTATCAGGCAAAAATAGTATAAGCATGCCAATATTTCTTAACCAATTCGGAAAAGTAATCAACAAAATTTCTTGTTAATAACCCTACGGGCTAAATCATAAAATTAAAATGCACTGCTAAAGAGCATTTTTAAATTAGCTGGCATGGGTGTTTTGTTGCGCTAATAACATTCGATTTTTTTTTGATACGGTTTTTCAACAAACAAATCCGCACTTACTGAATACACACCATGAATTTTCCTGTTTACTCCACCACCACTTTGCAGCGAGCTACTGCCCAGCCGATGTGGATATAAAGACCGAGACCTTTGCACGATAAATAGTTTGAATTTTATAATCAATTGGAAATCGGTAAAAACAGTTATTAATAGTTACTACAGTAAGGCTTATAATCTTTGTGGCAAAAAAAACTATAGCGGGTTAGTCCTCTTCAAAATGCTACTTCTTTCGATTGAAAACTCCGTGTAAAGCACCGTGAGACCTTTACCGGCAATAAAGCATTCGGATGTATCAGTGCAAAAAACAACAAACAATAAGGACTTTACACAGCGGCACATTAATGCAAGCAAGCGAAAATGAAAGAAAAACATCAAGAAAAATGGAAAACGAAACGCTAACAAAGTGTAAATACCATAAGGGTTTAGGTGGTTATTCAAGTGCTGAGAATAAATATTTTATCACAACATTAATAAATTAGCATACCTTTGCAATAAAAAATTGCATTATGAAATTGATAATCCAACACACTATTTTAATTTTACTGCTTCTTAGCTCCTTAGTCTCTTTTAGTCAACGCAATGCTGACCTTTTGACAAAACATCGTAAACAGGTCGCTGTAGCAAGTAATAAAAGCGAGGATTCTAAAAATCTGACAGCTAATTTTATAACCCTTGATCGTCTTGGTTCAGCGCCAATGACAGTACAATTCAAGGATGCCTCGGAGGGGCAACCAACCGGCTGGAACTGGAATTTTGGCGATGGGAATTCTGACACCGTAAAAAACCCGCTTCATGTTTATCAGGAACCTGGAAATTACACAGTAAAACTTAGTATCACCAAAGGATCAGAATCTTCATCCCTCACCCGGAACAATTACATTGTCGTAGTTTCTGGAAGCTCCTGCGACACTCTTTATTATCCTCTTGCCGGCGACTATACTCTTTATGTTATCAGCCAAAATGGAAGTGGTTACGTGTCGGGCAACAACTCGTATGGCGACTTAGCCAAAGCAAGTTATTTCCAAAATAATTCTGAGTCAGAAATCAAACTTATTGGTGGAATATTCGATTTTGCAGTAGCTAAACGCTCGATGGCCAGCGATAAACAGATTACTTTCAAAGCATGGGATTGTAATGGCGAAGGGGGATCACCCGGAAAAACACTTGCCGAGAACACCCTTTTCTTATCACATATAGTACAAGAGGTAGGATTTGGCTGGTCCACTCTGCTATTTTTTAACGATCCTCCGGAAATGAACCAACCATTTTTTCTTGGAGTAGAGCTGCCCAAAAATTATGGCGACACTCTTGCACTTTACACCAATTTAGATGGAGACGTTATAGATGGCAATGGATGGGAGCAACATGATAATGGCAACTGGTATCCGTACTCAAATCAGCAGTTTAGCTGGAATATCAATATTGATCATGCCATTTTCCCACTGATGCACTATTCAACAGGAATATCCAACCACATACTCAATACACAATTACTTGTTTACCCGATTCCGGCAAGCGATATGCTTAACATTAGGTTTCTCGATCCTGCCGACACAAATGCCCTTATTTCATTAACAAACCTGACGGGAAAAACTGAATTGCAAATTGTAAACACTGAAAATTCAAACATCAGCTTACCTGTTGATCAATTAAAACCCGGAATTTATTTATTAAGGATAGAGACAAAGAGTTCGATCTCAAATCAAAAAATAATAATCGCGAGATAACTTAATTAAGGGCTTTTTTATCTTTTTATCCGTAGAAAAATTGATCGGACGTAGGGTGTGAGCATTTTTCAGTAAATAGGATACTCGTTATCGGCGCTAAAACCAAAACCAACACTTACTCTCTATTTCCTTAAAATTGAAAAGACATCAACTTTGCCATTTTCACAACCTATCTGCATTGCCTCCTGTTTTTGCATAATGTCGCCACCCCATTGGTTATGATCATAAATATGAGGGTGTTGAAACCAATTCTGAACATCCATCCTGATTTCAAATTGAAGGGTGTCCCCTGCCCCAATTTCAAATGAAGAATTTGCAAGCTGTACTTCAAAGTAATTTTGAACAAAACCTGTAATTGAATCTACATGAATAACGTTGCCGGCATAAATCTGCCCAATTCCAAGATGAAAATTAAAAGGAAAAACTTGCTGCTCTGGAGTAAGCCATTTGCCGTTTAGCTTCATGTAGTGATATCCTCCGCCAAGCACTTCAGGCCAGAACATATCTCGCTCCGGAGGATTGACAAACATAAGGCTTTTGTTTTTACTTTCTGATATGCCAAAAACAAAAGAGATTTTATCATAACCGCCCGGCTTAATCTTATCAAAGACTTTCCAGCTTTGAGTTTCGAGTAAATCAGTATCAACATAGTGGATATCTTTCCACTCTTCGATTAGCTGATAAGTACCATCGCGGCGATATAATTTTACGTCGGAAATAAAATACTGAATCTCATTAACCATGTATTGATTACCAGCGGCATTGGTATAAATCAATTCATCGAATATCAGAAGATCATCATCAGCGTAATGAGTAAAATGAAATGTGATATGACCCATATCCAATTCGGGGTCATCTTTTGATCCGTTGCACGATACAAGCAATAGGGCGATCAGCAGATAAATGTATTGTCGCATAGCATTAATAAAAAATGATCTCTTATCAATTTAAAACTTTCGTTATCTAAAACTATTGTTTATAAGACTTACAACAAAGCGTTGCAATTAAGAATACTAATAAGGTATCACTCCTGAAACTGTAACATACCTCACTGTGTCGTGCCGTGTGGCAGCTTGTTTAAAAATTTTACCATCTATCAATATCATGATTTTCAAGGCCGAAGCAGCATCTTTATAATTTCCTGAAACATACACTATATCTCCTTGTTCAGCAATAAATGAATATTCCCATCTTTCAAGGGCGCTGTTTACTTCAACTCTTTTTTTTACCAGATCGCCACTCTCATTGCAATAACTTATGTCATATCCCGAAATAGCATCTGTGGCAACATATTTCACCGACTTTTTCGAACGCATTTCGCAAGCCTGTAAAACAAGCACTAATAAAAGAAAGAGCCAAAAAATCCTTTTCATCATA
>Ga0208459_1000477_pt1 | contig 44284 bp, 47 predicted proteins | sample AD_UKC087_MetaG_FD_184433 | JGI IMG/M metagenome (GOLD analysis project Ga0208459, IMG submission 184433) | Active sludge microbial communities of municipal wastewater-treating anaerobic digesters from USA - AD_UKC087_MetaG (SPAdes) (version 2) | ecosystem: Engineered > Bioreactor > Anaerobic >... | reverse complement strand
GTTCTTCGCGGGCTGGAATCTGAGTCCGTGGACCTCATCTATCTTGATCCTCCTTTCTTCTCCAATCGGCACTACGAATGCATCTGGGGTGACAAGGGCGAGATCCGCTCGTTCGAGGATCGCTGGTCTGGCGGTATCGAGCACTACATCGGCTGGCTGAAGGAACGGGTGCAGGAGATGCACCGCATTCTCAAGCCCACGGGCAGTATCTATTTACACTGCGACCATCACGCGGACGCCTATATCAGAGTCTACATCCTTGACCCCGTGTTCGGAGCCCAGAACTTCGTCAACGAAATAGTTTGGGAATACGACGGTCCACAGTCTCCAAGTCCTATCAAATTTGCTACAAAACATGATACGATCTATCGGTATGCTAAAGATATAAACCAAAATGTAGCTTATGAACTGATGGGTAATGAAACAAAACCCGTAGAAAAATTCAAACAGGATACCGAAGGTAGGTGGTACTACACTATTCCCAAGGGGGATTACTCCGAGGAGAGCATTAAACGTCTAGCTATCGAGGGGCGTATTGAATACGGTAAGAACGGAAAGCCCCGTATTAAGAAGTTTGTCGAGATCACACCTGATGGAGAAAATGTTGTACAGCCTAAGAAGTTATCAGATGTATGGAAAATAACATCACTAGGATTAGCCGCGAATAGCAAGGAAAAAATCGGTTACCCCACACAGAAACCTGAGAAGTTGTTGGAACGCATCATCTTAGCTTCTTCCAACAAGGGTGATATCGTACTCGATCCCTTCGTTGGCGGTGGGACTACTGTAGCGGTTGCCAATCGACTGGGGAGACAGTGGATAGGGATTGATCAGTCCGTACAGGCAATCCGTGTCTCGGAGAACAGGATCAACAATCAGGCACTTCTCGGTACGGCTTTTGAAGTTGTACTCCACAAGTACGACTATGACAAGCTATTCACGATGAACCCCTTCGATTTCGAGACTTGGATCGTTCAGCAGTTCTCAGGAATTCCGAATACGAAGCAGCGGGGTGATCTCGGTCTCGACGGACGCACGCAGGATGGTACACCCATTCAGGTCAAGCAGAGCGAGAACATAGGACGGAATGTTATCGACAACCTGAAGTCCGCCGCTGAACGTTACGACAAGAGCAGGTATCAAGAGAACATCAAGAATCAGAAGCCAGTAGCCTATCTCATAGCATTCTCCTTCGGGAAGGGTGCGGTTGCAGAAGTTGCGAGACTTAAGCTCGAACAGGGGATTGAAATCGTACTCAAGACTGTCGGGGATATTGTCCCCCTTGCCAAGAGACCGACTGTAGAACTCACGGTCGAGACTGAGTCACTGCCGGACGGGAAGACCCAAGTGGCCTTGGAAGCACACGCAACGTCTGAATCTGGTATCTCCTTCTTCTCGTGGGACTGGGACTACAGCCCCAACGACTTCTTCAAGCCCGAAGTGCAGATCGACCGACAGGGCAAGCAGACACTCGTGCTTCCTGCCGGTAGATACTGTCTCGCGGTGAAGGCTATTGACGAAGAGGGTATGGCAACCATATGTTACACGAATCTCGAAATCTCTAACTGAAAGGACTATCATGGGTCGCGAATTGAAGAGGGTGGCGTTGAGCTTCAACTGGCCTCTCAAGAAGAAGTAGATTGGGTACCTCAACCCGTATGAGAAACGGGGCCTACAGAAGTGCGATGCTTGTGAAGGGACTGGGTACTCTGCCCTTGCGAGGCATCTCACGGACATTTGGTTTGGGCAGGCTGCATTCAGACCCTTGACACCGAGTCATGCTCCACACATATTTCAATCAACCTAAGAAAGGGGAGATGAAATGACGAGGGACGAAGTAGTAGCATATTTGACCAGTCACGGGTTTGTTCCATACATCCAGACGGACTACTGGGTCCACTTGGACGGTCCGGAGTGTCGGGCTTCGGTAAGCCCTACTGAGCTATGCATCCTATCTGCTAATCGGTCAGGGAATAGTAGATGCCAGATCGACCGTCTTGCTCTAATTGACGGCCAGCTCTACATAAAGTTCACCCTTCCCAACACCGACTGAAAGGACATCATGTTTGATATTCAGGGCAAGTACACCACCGTTCATGTCACGGCCAAGACTCTCGACGAGTCCTCCATGGCACAGATATACGCGATGGCTTCACACCCTGCCTTCGAGGGGTCACACTGTGTTGTGATGCCTGATGCCCATGCCGGAGCGGGGTCCGTAATAGGGTGGACTTCCACCCTGACCAACGGTAGGATCATCCCGAACGTGGTGGGTGTAGACATCGGCTGCGGAGTCAGCTCGGTCAAGATCAACAAGACTGCACGCAAGATGTCCTTCAAGCACATTGACGAGGAGATTCGTGAGCGGATCCCCGCAGGCTTCGCCCATCAGGAGCATGTGCAGGATGTAGTCTTCACAATCCCCGGTATCGCTGAAGCCTGTGCCCTGATCGGGGAGACTCCTGAGAAGGTGTCCCGTCAGATCGGTACACTCGGGGGTGGCAACCATTTCATCGAGATCAACGAGGATGCTGACGAAGGGTCGTGGGTAACCGTGCATTCGGGATCGCGCAACTTCGGCCTGCGTATCGCACAGCACTTCCAGAAGATCGCCAAGGGGCAGCATCCGCACGGTGATGCCGCATGGCTGGAGGGTGAGGATGCTGAGAACTATCTTCGTGCCATGCGTGTTGCTCAGGAATTCGCGGTACGCAACCGTTCGATGATGCTGGCTACCCTGCTGGATATCATCGGCGGTGACAAGCTGGCGGCTGTGGATTCCGTACACAACTACATCGACTTCTCAGGCGATGTGCCGATCATCCGCAAGGGTGCGATCTCCGCTCAGGCGGGACAGGCGCTGCTGATCCCCTTGAACATGCGAGACGGTACGATTGTCGGTGTCGGCACGGGTAACGCAGAGTGGAACTACAGCGCCCCGCACGGTGCCGGGCGGAAGATGTCGAGGTCACACGCCAAGTCTTCCCTCGACATTCACTACTTCGAGAAGGTCATGAAGGGGGTCTGGTCATCCTGTATCGGGAAGGATACACTGGATGAGTCGCCTATGGCCTACAAGGACGCAGGAGATATCATCGAGCAGGTTACTGGGCAGTGCATTGAGCCTGACCATCAGGTCGTAAAGCCTGTCTACAACTTCAAGGCTGGAGGGGAGTAGGTGCCCAACACAAGGCTGGGAACCAGACGCCGAGGCTGGTCGATCAGAACACAGCGGGGTGAGCCGAAACTCAAGCATTGCCCGTTCTGTGGGGTGGGGCCAGAGGCAATACGTCTCCTCCCCCAAGCTGATGGGAGTATAACCGCTGGCTGTGAAATATGCGGTGCTACCATCAAAGTCTTCTCCCGCTATAGGGGAGGTACGATTGCTGCATGGAACAACAGGCACGAACCCGAGAAGGGTGGGCCACCCCCTTGACAATCGGGAATCTTGTAGTATAATACGGCATGGAACAGAGGAATGGTCCGTCTGTTAGTTCGAGAGGAGATAGTGAAATGCGTACTTTCACCGAAACACTGGCGATGGCCTACATGATCTTCATGGTCCTGCTCTTCGTGGACATCGCATCCGGGGCTGCCCCGATCTTCTACTCCGCCGGATACGTCGAGGCAAACGGTGACTCGATTGATATCGGCACCGGCATCGCAGTTCCAGCTTGCGGGGTCTGGGATATGTCGGGTACAGGGGCGTGGGATCTGGTACTGAGTGATGGGGTATTTGGGAAGATGATGGTGATCTCGATCTCGTCACCTGTGACAAGGACGGTCGAATCAGTCTGTGGACCAGCTATCTGTCGTGCTACCCCAACTTCCCGATCTCAGTCGCCCGTGAAAGTGCTGACGTAGCTTACACGACACTCCCTGAACTGTGTGTCGAGCAGAACCCGTGCGTAGACGGCGCACTGCGTCTCACCATGCCAGAGACGGCAGGGATGGCAACACTCGGCCTGTACTCCTGCGCAGGGCGTCTCATGGATGAGGTACAAGTCGAGGCCGGGATGAACAGCCTGACCTACGATGTGTCCACCTACCCTGCGGGAGTGTACTTCATCACCATGACGGATGGTTCGAACATGACTTCGGCACGAGTCGTGGTCGAGTGACCGTGGAAGAGGTCGAAGACTGGATGCAGGGTAAGGGGTTTATCATGCAGAAGACTCATGAGAAGGAGTAAGGCTTCATGGGTGAAGATCAGACTGATGTAAAGCAAGCCACTAACGCCCCTCGACCGTTGGGAATAACGCGAGTAGCTCTACGCCAAAAGCTACTGTTAGCAATTCAGTCGCAACAGCCGATCCTGATTCGGTATTCGCCGGTCGGGCACTCCAAGAGCGGGAATGTGCAGGTCGCGAAGAACGAGTTGATCACCCCGCTTGAAGTCATCAAGCGTAACGAAACGGAGTACCTGATGGCACGCGATGCTCGTACTGGAGGACTCAAGTCCTTCCTCATGTCTCGCATATCAGCCATCAAGATGGTAGGAAACCAGATGACACCAGTTGTGGGGTCTGATCTCGTATGAAGCCATCAAAGATGCTGTGTTGTACGGAACACGCTGCCACGTTCTTCACCGGAGGGTACTGTCCTGTGTGCGGGAAGCTCCGCACAGAACCCGGCGCTCTGAACTCACAGGAGGTAAGACAGAAGTATCAGGAGTTGGAAACTGAACGACAGGGGCTACAGAAGCAAATACATCGTGTTCAGCAACTGGCTGCTGAACTGTTCAAGCGTATCACCAGAGAAGAACGAGATATGCTCGATGCTGAAACCATGAACGAAAAGAGGGGTAATGAGTCAACCTGAAATCTGTTTCTACATCGCCGGACCTATGACTGGGTATCCAGAACATAACTTCCCTGCGTTTGACGCAGCACAAGCACATCTGGAACAGTTAGGGTTTGCGTGTATCAATCCTGCGAATCTGGAACGGAGTATCCCGGTCCCTGAGCACGAGCCGTGGGACCGGACATTTGCCAAGCACTGTATTCGTCGTGATCTGATAGCGATCATCGATCAGTGCCACGCTCTGTATCTCCTACGAGGATGGAAGAAGAGTCGGGGCGCTGCGGTCGAGACCAGCCTCGCCCGGTACTCCAACATGCCAATGATCGAGGAAGGGCACCTGACTCGCGAGTATGTGCAGTACCTGTTGAATCGGGTGCTGACACAGCACCCCGAGGACATCCATCAGCAAGCAGTCCTCGAAGGTATCTACATCAAGCTGCTATCATGAGTATCTTCTTGGGGGGCACACGCTATACTAGAGAAGAAGCCTTTCTCTCGCCTGAAGGAAGTGCGCATGGCCCCACTATTCGGGTACTCACTAAGCGAATACCTGAGACAGACTGCCAAGTCCAACATCTGCCCGAAATGTCACGGGTTGGGAGTCTTTCCGGCCCTGTTGTCCGGAGGAGGAACATGGACACAATGGTGCGAAGTATGCGATGGGTGGGGGTATCTGAATCATCGTGAATGGAAGGGAGGAGACTTACTCCTCCAAAACTGTATCTCCTACTCCCCACAGGGGGAATTCAACCAAGGAGATGAATGTGCCGAAGACAATCCTGATCCTATCTGACTTCCATACCGCGCATGAAGCAGGACTGAATCCGCCCGAATTTCACCATCCCTTGAACCACCCTCACGGGTGTGGGCCGGTACAGAGAGAACTCTTTGCTGGATATCAGATGGTGATCGAACAAGCGAAGAGGTTATCCCCGTCGGGGGAAATCGACTACACCTTTCATCTCGGAGACTATGTAGACGGTAAAGCCGAGCGTACTGGTGGCACGGAATGCCTGATACCAGATCAGATCGATGCCGCGAATGCCGCCGGGGATCTCTTGCTCATGACGGGCGCACGACACTACGTCATGATCCACGGTACCCCTGCCCACGATGGGCGCGATAACGACTTTGCAGATGTCGTGTACGAACGGGTAAGCAAAGAGATCGGTGAGGATCGTGTGGAGCTGCATAACTCCCGATATGTACAAGTCGAAGGCTTGCTCTATCACTTGAAGCACTATGTCTCCACCAGTGTTCTCGCCCACACTCGCTACACAGGGCTTGCTCGGGGTTTCACTACCCTGCAGGAGTGGGGACGGGAAGAGGGCTGGCCGCTCCCCAATGTCATCCTCCGTGGGCATGTCCATCACTACCACATGTGCGGAGATAGCACCATGTCCTGTTATGTCTGCCCTTGCTGGCAGGCGAAGTCCAAGTACGGTGCGCGTCAGATCGACCCCGGCCCTCGTACCATCGGCGGGATCGTGCAGATCGTGGACGGGGATCGGATGGAGAGCCATCTCGTCAAGATCGTACTGCGGTCGATGAAACCGGAAATCACTGTCTTGCAGTAGAAGGGGAGATATGGAATCACCGGAAGAGCAGGTGCTGTGTGAAATGGTGTCTACTTGTGATCGCTCCCCAGACGACATCATAGAGATCGAAGTCGGCCTCTTGAAGCAGGATTGGGCGGAAGCCTGCGATACGACTATCGCTCAACAAAACCGGCTGCTCTCGACCCTGATCGAGCGACACTACCCATTCTACGCGAAGCACAATGCAACACAGAAGCTCGCAGAGATGTTGAACACACATCTGGGTACCACGCTCACCGGACGCAATCTGACGGATCGATATCGACGGGTAGTGCGTTTCCCAGAGAATCAGCGTCCGCGTACCCCGCAGGTGATGCCTGTGGTCTTCGGTTACGACATCCTGTGGGGAGATCGAAGTTATCACCTGCTGATCACCAAGCACGAGATTGTGTACGGTTGGCAGTTGCTTTACAACAGCGGGCTGATGGATAGCAATGTGTCCACCACACGCGAAGGAGCCATCCGCGAGGCTGTACAGGCTATTATCAAAGGAGATGTCCATGCCAATTGGGTACCTGCTGGCAATTGACCCCGGCTTCCACCAGAGCGCCTGTATAAGTTACAACACAACCACAGGAGCAGTCGAGAACCATGTGTTTCTCCCGAACGAGGAAATGCGTAGCTTCCTCGAAAACGAGGCCCAGATATCAGACAACACGAACAGTGGACTGGTCGTGGAGATGTTCGAGGCCCGCGGAATGCCCATTGGTCAGGAGTCGGTGGAGACAGTCTTCTGGGCCGGTCGCTTCTTGGAGATATGGGCACAACGTTACTTCCCTGTCTACAAGATGACGCGGAGAGACATCAAGATTCATCTGTTCGGAACCACACGCGGGGTGAACGATGCTGTAGTTCGACAGCTCCTCATCGACCGCTACGGCCCTGAGAAACAAGTGGCACTCGGTACGAAGAAGAACCCCGGCCCACTCTACGGGCTGAACGGGCATGAAAGGGATGCTCTTGCTCTAGCCATTGCGTGGTGGGAAACCACAGGAAAGGATGTATCATGAACGAGAACGAGTGTGGACGCTGTGAGTGCAAGTGTCCAAAGTGCGGATCCTCCACTACATCAACGGGCCTAGTCGAAGGTCGCGTCACTAACCGCTGCCTTCAGTGTGGACACAAGTGGGATGCCGGAAGGGTACTCTTGACGGAAGAAAAGTAGATCGATAGATTCGAGAAAATCGTCGATGGAATATCGATAGAAAAGGAGATCGTAGTTTTGTTTGATGCTCGGCAGCAACACCTAATCAACCAGACATGGGATATCTCCATCCTGCTGAAGAGGATTGGGGTACACACCGATGGGCGGGAGCATGTTCAATTCTCCTGCCCTTTCCCTACACACCCCGGCGGTGAAGACAGTACCCCTTCTGCACGATACTTCCGCAGGACCAACGACATCCTGTGTTTTACAGAGAACCGGCTCTTCAAACCCCTTGACATGCTCTACCTCTTGGGGTATGATGAGACCACGATCTGGAGTGAGACATTAGTTGCTGATCCAAGCATTGTCGTTCAGTTGGAAAAGGAGACTCAGACTTATGTCGCGGACACCTTTACTTTGGCAGAAATTGGTCGCATGGCTCGGCAGGGGGTCGCTTGGTCAAGAATCGTCCCCTATCTCGAACGAGTCTTCACCCTTGGAACTGGGGACGGTGCTGGACCCGACTCAACTAACTGAAGGAGTAGCCGGAACGCTGACTCCTACTTCGGAGACACTGAAACCTGTATCACTGGAGCAATTCCGTATTACTCCACATGAAGCATTGCAAATTCAGCAGCATATAGCCACCAAGCTACACGGGCTTGGCTTACCAGCAGTTACCTTCCCCAATCTGGAGCAGCAGATACAGTTCTACGCCCAACACGGGCTTACTATTCAATGTTTCTACGAAACGACATACAGGGCCATGATCTGGGCAGCGGTAACATCAGAGCTTGTGGTCAAGGCATCACAGACTATCTGCCTTTCTACGGATGCAGACAACATCATCGGACAGGCAGCTTTTACTGGATATTTGTACTACCCACTCGAAGTGATCTATCTCGATGACCCTGTCCCCCTGTTGCGAACCATGAAGCAGGGCGTAGCTCTTTGGCCGGACACCGTCCCGAAAGACGACCATCATTCGCTCCAATGGCGACTCTTCTTTGAGTATGTCTTGAGGCCGTCGTTGCTGGCTGCTCAGGAGGCCGCGCATGGCACAAAGTAAGTGCCCGATCCCCTATCGGCCAGACTACCAGACAAACAAGGTGTCTGAGGAGTTCAAGCAGATCAACTGCGTACTGGTCAACAGCGAAGAGAAATTTAGGGCATTCCTCCAAGACTGGCAGGCACACCCGCATACCCTTGCCGGATTCGATCTGGAGACAACCGGGCTGAGTCCTGAGAGTTCCCGGTTGGTAGGGTGTTCGCTGGCTTTCGACAAGTATCAGGGATACTATTTTCCCTTCGGTCATCGTTTCGGTCAGAACCTACCCTTCGGGGTGTTCCAACATCTGCAAAGGGTGCTGGAGTCGTTCGACTGCGTGTTGTACTACAACTCGAAATTCGATCTCGGGATGCAGCAAGCCTTCGGGCACGACATCTCGAAGATCAAAGACTACGACATCATGGCGGTGATCTGGAACTGGGATACCAATCTGTTCATGCCGAGTCTAAAGGGGAGCGCGAAGCGTATCCTTGGGTGGGATCTCACCACCTACGAAAAGTTGCTGGGCCAGAGTAAGGTGCCGAATCTCTCCTACTACTCCCCTGTGGATGTCGTACAGTATGCGGTACTTGATGCCGTAGTACCTATTCATCTCTTCTGCGAGGCGAACAACACATTCCTCCCGAAGTACAAGCGCCCTGTGCTCCTCGACAACACGCTCGTCCGGGCCATCATGGAGGTCGAGCGCCGGGCACATCCGCTCGATTTATCGGAGATGACACACATGGCCGAGGATGTTCAACGTAGGGTCAAGACGGCGGAACGCAACATTCGGTACGCCCTTGGGGATATTGATATCGAGTCCAACCAGCAAATCACCCAAGCTCTCAAAGCTCTCGGAGTCGACTCAGGGAAACGGACTGCTACTGGACAAATCCAGCTCCAGAAGGCCGACCTGACAGAGATGCGGGGGATGCACCCAGTCATCGACGCAGTGCTGGAGTATCGTGAGGGGCGTAACTTAGACAAGAAGCTCAAAGCCTTCCAAACCAGTTATCGCCCGGAACTGGGTGGATGCCGGTTGCCGTACAAGATATACCGCGCTCCTACAGGCCGTTTGGCAGGTGGGGAAGAAAGTGATCGAAACACCTACTTCGGGAAGATCAACGTACAGGCAATAGACAAATCCATGCCTCAGATGTTCCTCCGCACACCTGAGGACAGCATGGGGAAGTACAACGGGGTAGTCATCCTCGGGGAGAGGTATACACCTCTGCACAGTGGGAAAGATCACATGCTCCTCCCCGATGATCAGCCGATCCCTGAAGGGGGAAAGATAGTGGAGGGACAGGATGCAAAAGACAATCTGCGTCGTCTCTTCATCTGCAAGCCGGGACATCTCTTCGTTCACTTCGACTACAATGCGCAGGAACTGCGTATCCCGACTAACCTCTCCCGAGATAAAATCTTCGTCCAAGCCTTCCAGAACGGGGAGGATCCGCACCGCAAGACTGCTGTGATGATGTGGGGGGAAGACTCCTACAATGCAATGATGCGTAAGCGAGCAAAGACCCTGAACTTCTCCGTGCTCTATGGCATCTCTCCGTGGTCTCTGGCTCAGAAAATGGGGGGTGGGGTTACGCCGGAGCAGGCCAAAGAGTACATCCGTAAGTGGTGGGGAGTGTACCAAGGCGTGAACGAATGGGCACGTAGCTTGGAGAAGCACGGGATGGCTTACGGGTACTTGAAGACAGCACTCGGACGTAAGCGATCCGTGCGGGGGTACTTCGAGCAGGCACAAGAGATGCAGGCGTTGGGAAAGAAGATGGCCCTCGAAGCCAAGCGTACTGGCGATGCCAAACTCTTGGCCGAAGCCAAAGAGATGGAAAAGCAGGGGTGGAGCCGGAAGGGGTTCGCGTTGCGGACCTGCGTAAACACTGTTGTACAGGGAACCGCAGGCGATCTAATGCGCCTTGTCCTCATCAAGGTCGTACAACACATCATCCCGAAGTACGGAGAGGATCGAGTACAGGTGCTTTCTTCGATCCATGATGAAATCAACCTGTCCATAAGTCCTGACTGTCTTGAGGATGCGATAAGGGACACTATTGAAATTCTTCACTGGACACCCCCGGATTGGCCGATCCCGATGGAGGTTGGCATGGACATAGGTACAAGCTGGGGGGAGATGTTCCCCTATGAACTGACAGACACTGGACTCGTGGCTGCATAGATGCTATACTTCTTAGAGGTACCCATGAGGTGGATCATCCTACAAGGAGCAGCATGATTACTGTTCGCCTGCGTATGACTGAAGCAACTCGCACACTGCAACCCTTGCTGCGCAGTGGAAACTTCGTCGTTGTAGACGCTGGAGTGTCCGGCTGGTTTCACCTGTATCTGGTTGCCGAAGGGGATAAAGAGGTTGGCATTGATCTCACCCAAGTGAACCCTTGGGCTACATTGGACTCAGATGAACAGCAGACCATAGAAATGCTACTGGACACATCGTTGAAAGATATCCAGCAACTTGCTGCTGATGCCACACATCGTCTCACCCACTTGGGGTTCAAGGGCATGGTCATTGAAACCTACGTTTGTGATGATGCGGCGTGGGGCGAGTATAACAAACAGGGAACTGCTGCAGGACGAGCTTTTTACAAGACTCACGGGATAGGGGTTAAGGCTAGTAGCCTTCAAGGAGAAGATGGTCTCGATACCCTGATCCACGAATGGGCACACTGGTATATGCGCCAGATGCCGAAGGCAGAAGAAGCTCGTATCGATACATGGTTCAAGCAACATGTCCAATCTCAGATCGACACCAAAATCCCAGCACAGCCGGATGACATACGGCATTGGGTAGAGTTAGCGATACGCGGAAGTTTCGTTTACCGGTTTCACATGCCGTTCGAAAACTTCTTGGAGATCGCAGATCGAGTCTGGGATTACAAAGACGAGATCACTGATAGCACAATACCCCCCGATCTTCTCAGTGAAGTTGGGTTCACGCACTGGCAAAACCTTGCAAGTGAGGGGCTGGAAGTCGTTGGTAAGTTCAAGAAGTCCCTACCTTTAGACACATCGGACCCGACTGCCAAGGCACGAAAGGGCGCATGGGGGTACGTTCTCGGACATGACACATACATGATTGTCGTGGGTCCACCTAACCTGACCAAAAATGTTGGTTACTGGTGCGTCAACCCGAAAACGGGGAAAGAGACATTTACTGCCGAAGAAGTAGAAGATGTCTTTGCCATCGACTTGGAGAAAACGGCACAGTTTTACGACAAGAAGAAACGCGACACAGCACACCCTGTTGAGCAAAACCTGACAATAGCCCCATCCCGTGTGATTTACAACGTCCTGCGTTATCTGCAAGCCGGGGGCGGGGAGACTCTGGCTGAGGGTGTGTGGGGCAACAAGAAACTGGTCATGGACTCGATATTCAACGACTTGCTCAACATCCTAGACACAGGTAAAGATTTCCGCCTACTCCCCAACGGGGTGCAGATTTGGGAAGACAGTATCCACGATCTCTATCTGCAACTGATCAAGGATGGCGATACTGTAGATCGCGTGGTGGATGCCTTTACGCTTTACGCAGCCCCATGCTTTACCGAAGCCGAGTAGGGTGCTAAGAAACGTGCCGTCCAAGCAGGCGTGGCCCCTTCCCTCTATGGGACAACCAACTCCCATGAGTTTTTCGCCGTACTGATAGCAAAAGCCGCTCGTGGGGTGACACTCTCCCCACAAATGAGCCAGTGGTTACGAGATTTCATCCGAGGTGACTTCAAAGAGAGTCACAAAACAAAGGAGCTAGATATGGACCAGCCGAAGATCGAAACTCTTACCGAGGCCCTTACCTTCGATAAGCGCGTCATGCGTGAGCTGTCACGTAAGGACTCACTCGTCCGTATGTTCGCCAAGGATCAGCCGCTCGATATCCTGTTCACGACACTTGTAGTCGGAGACTCGGGACTGGAGAGCAAGTACATCGAGATCGCCAAGAGCTTGGGTGCCGATGTCGGGGTCAAGGAAAGTGTAGACTCCCTGCCACAGAAGTGGGAGATCAGTTTCTGCAACCTTACTGAGCAGCACATTGCCCGTATGGGGCAGCAGATTCATACGGAGAACACCAACGATATCCCGCACATGACACTGCCGGGATCGGCTGTTCCAATTCCGATTTCAGCCCTGCATGTGGATCGAGAGGCGGGAAAAGTCTCATTCAGGATTCATACTGTCTCTGAACGCATAGCCCGTCTGGTAATGGACGAAATGCAGAAGGTCTTGGACGGAAAGACGGAGGGGGATCCTGAATTGCAAGAGGAAGGCTGGTTCTCGAAAAAGCCAGTTGTGTATACCGGGGATATCAAAACTCCCAAAGTCAACCCCAAACGCTTTACCGCTCCTGCCCACAAAATCTCACCTCAAAACGAATTCGGGGGACTGTATGGAGTGCTATCCATGTCGCTCCCATGGGGTGAGAAGAAGAAGACTGAGATATGGGATATCATCTATCAGCGTGTACGAGATCGGTACTGGACAACAGCATTTCAAGGGAAGCGAAACAAGCAGGGGGATTTTCGGGAACTGATCCGTGACTTCCTCGATTCTCAGTACGGAGCAAGTATCGGGGGAGACCTACTCGCTGCCGCTCGCTTCTCCGAGTTCATGCTCTACCAGACAGCACAGGAGTGCTCAATGAGAAGCTGGGACGCCTATTGGAGAAACTACCTGCGCTATCGCGAGTGGGATTGACATTGAGCCGGAAATGTGTTATACTTGCCTCAGTTGAGTAGTGTAGTGAACAAACACGAAAGGATAGGAACCACATGAGTCAACCGAACAAGCAGCCGATTGAGAAATTGTTTCCCGCACCGTACACTCCGCTGGCATCCGAGTGTATTGTACTTGGGATGGGCATGGGGAGTGATAGCTGGGTCGTTCTCGCACCCAAAGGGGAGTGGAAGAGTTTCCTGCGTGGAGACCAGTTCCACATAGACGCTCTGTCCATCTTTGTCCTGAGAGCAGGCATGGACCCAGAGCACCCAATGACTCCCGTCATCAAGGTCATGCCTCTTATCAATGGAGTAGTAGGAATCCACAGGATTCAGATGCAGAATGTCCCGTGGTACACCTCTCACATTGATGAGAATATCTGCAACACCATCAAGGAAAACGCGATTGAGCGGGGTGTCATTACTGGTATGCACACGGCTGCATCCAGTCTGATCATCCCGAACGGTTAGGAAACAGGAGAATAGCCATGGGTGCAACCCGTCAGACTGTTTGGCGCAAGAGCGACCGGGCAGTAGGTCAAAAGGGCCTAGAGACATCAACGCTTAGTATCACTTACTCTTCAGTACGGGTTACGATGAGTCGTGAGAAAAGGTTGAGGCTAGGATCACATCTCGTTTAGAGAGCGACGGCTGACGCAGGCGCACCCATGGCTCCACCCTAATCAAAACGACAGTGACGTACATATCAGGCTAAGGTGGCCCGATAAATGGCCTGATAGAACCAACAGTAAGTAAGCACGACAGAAGGACAAGATAGATGCAGAAGTATGTCACCCTCGATGAGTTGAAGCAGATTGTCAAAGCATTGGGAATTGAAGACAGCGTAGAGCATGTTTTCACCAAAGCCGACCATCGAGACAAAACCCCACGAGAGAACTTCTGTCGTGCGTTGCAGAACCACTACCTGAGAGATGTTTTCGGTGAGGCTCCTCCTCCGGGACTGGAGTCAGTTTTACGCACTCCCCATCAGCTTGCCTTTCGTGCAGCAGATGGTCACCCCCTTCGTGAACAGGACATCTACACACAAGACTGGGTATGGGAAGAAAAACTCAACGGGCATCGAGCACACCTCTGTCTGGAAAAGGGGCAGATATCTCTATTCAGTCGGGAAACTGACGCCTGTTTCCTTCCAGTCTCCCTGCACGCCCTGATCCCATTCCTGAATCTACCACCCCAAGTCACACCCCAAGTCTCGTGCGTACTGGATGTGGAGATCGTAGTGAAGGGGGACTATGGCCCAATGTTTCACCAAATCGGGATCAGTATCGGCAGTGCCGGAGATGTGATTACTGCGCTGCTGGAGTTCGATGAAGCCATGCAGAAAGCCCATGAATGGGGTCTCCAACTAGAAATCTGCATCCTCGACGTGCTGGAACACCACCATTTTGGGATCTGTCTGCAAACTCCGCTGACGACTCGAATTCTCCTTCGCGAACAAGTGCAGAAGGAACTCGCTGTGTACGGGATACACACCACGCTCCCCAAGTACGTCTTGGGGGATCGTGAGGCCAAACAAGACTTGTACAACGAATGCGTTCGTCAAGGGGAATCCGGCTGTATTGCCAAGCTGCTCTCATCTGAGTACCAGCCCGGCAAACGACCGAAGACATGGGTCAAGGTCAAGCATAACGCACTTCCATACGGAGATACCCCCACCTGTCATTTCACCCCCGAGGAGTCTCCCGCAGATATTGCTGAACTGTTTTTGGGTCTAGGGTTGAAACTGCCGTGCGATATTACAATGCAGCAACAAGATGGGGTGATTACGGGGCGAGTCACAGACAGGGCTTGACAAGGGCTTGACAATGTAGTAGAATAGGCCCCGTCCTAACATGTAATCGAGAGGAGCAACATGGCTGACGGTAAAGAAGTCACTGCAAACACCAACGAGGATCCCATAGAAGCCGCGCTGACGACAACGCGCAACATCGTGGTGAACATGCGACAGGAGTTGGAGAGGTTCGTTGCAGTCATGGATGAGGACATTCCTGACCTACCACCCTTCAAGGAATTGACTCTCCCGAACAAGGCGAACGAAACGATCTACAGCTTCGCAGAAGCGTACAAGGATCTCGCCGGGGCGGCGATCCACATCAGCATGCGACACATGACTCTCCAGAATCTCGTGCGTCGTTTGCGGTATCTCATCTCCCGTAACCCGCAGCACACACTCCTTCTTCGGCAGATGACTGAAGTGGAAGATGTGACTTCTCAATTTGATACCCTTCATGCGCGAGCGAAGGAGAAGCTGGACTACATCGATAAGTCGATCACCACACTCAAGTCCATCAAGAACACGATTGTCGGCCAGAACTAAGGGGATGATCATGAAAGTTGCAATGAACCCAAGCCAGCTGGACATGATGGTGGACACTCCACAAGATGTCACCGTTTTGTTCGTAGACACAGAAACCACGGATAATGATCAGGAAACGTGTGAGATCATCGACTTGGCTCTGGCCTTGTTCCAGTATCCCAAGAATCAGGGGTTGGAACATCTGTGTCAACGGGTACGCCCGCATGGGGAAATCACTCCCGAAGCCTCCGGCGTACACAACATCATTCTCAGCGATCTCCAGAACTACCCCACTATCGAGGCCGTAGCTGCTGACCCGACGTTGCTGATGATGGTCAACGATGCCGATTATGTCTGTTCACATAACTCGGACTTCGATCTCCCGATCCTCAAGCGGCTGATACCCGCATTCCAGAAGTTCGACGGCGTACAGATATTCGACACCATGCGCATGGCTCGTCGCGCATGGCCGGAACTGCCGGATCACAAGCTGGCTTCGTTGCGCTACCGATTCCAACTCCTGCTGAATACTCCTGAAGAACGCGAGCTTGGGAATCATGCAGCCGATGGGGATATGTGGAAGTGCAAGGCGTTGTTCGACCGACTAGTGGAAGAGGCTCAATGCCCGGTAGGTGAGAGTCTAGTGGCTTGGTCCCAAGCACGGATTCCCGTAGCAAACATCACTTTCGGGAAGCACAAGGGGACCGCTTATGCTATTCTTGCAAAGACCGAGCCTGACTATCTCCGCTGGCTGTATGAGCAGGACTGGCTTGCTGCCAAGTTTCCCAGTGACTACGCAACCATCGAAGGGTTGCTAACCGTGAACGGGGGTGAGTTTATGCGTGAAACCTAGTGCATTGGAGCTGGTTCGTCGGGAGCGCAGGTTGAGACTAAACGTCAGTCAAGTAGTCTGACAAGCACAAGGAGTTGAGATGGACGCAGGAATTTCGTTCGGAGAAGGCACAGACAAGACCGTACTGGATATGGAGCGCGACGACCCGAAGTGGCAGGATATCGAGCAGTATCGTGGATCTCAGAACCGGACTGACAGGGTCAGTCTGATCGTAGGCAAGGCTCTCCCCGTCAAGTACCACTGGGAAGAGGGCATGCCTCGATTCTACTGCTTCGATGGTGCCTGCTGCAAAGCATCCGACCCGAAGGTACGGTTCATAGTTCCGATCATCCAGTACACAACCAACGCTGATGGCAAGATCGTCAGCCCGGACTTCGAGATCAAGTACCTGCTGATTCCGTCGGAGTTGTACAAGAACTTCCGGAATCTGGCAAAGCAGGAAATCGACGTGACCCGCAAGGACTTCATTGTCACGTGCAGCAACGAGAAGATGCAGAAGCTGGCAATCACCCCGATTGCTGATGCGGCGTGGCGTAAGGAAAAGGCGTTCGAGGCTAAGGTTCTGGCTGAGGCTGCTCGCTTAGTCCCGAAGATTCGCGGTTACGTAGCCAAGACAATCACCGCCGAAGACTACGCCATTCAGCGGGGCGAATTCAACCCCCCGAAGGAAGAGGCAACGGACCCAAGCGATGAAGACCTGTCTCAGATGTTCAAGGTTGACTAAGCTAGGGGGTTGGGATGCCGAAGCGTAAGCCAGTAGTACGAGATGAGATGGAGGAGGGGCAGCCAAAAGCTGCCCCCACCTCCCGGTCTGCCGCCTCATCATTCGAGGCGATGTTGACCAAGTTCGAGGAGTTGTACGCGCCGGAACTGGAAGTCCCTCGCGTAACAACCAAGAGTGTGCAGCTCGACCAACTGATGGGTGGGGGCTTGCCTCTCGGCAAGTACCTGACATTGCACTCTCAGGAGGGCTTGGGCAAGAGTACCATCGCTCTGTGCATTGCAAAGGCACTGGCAGAACAAGGGTATCGGACGGTCTATCTCGATACGGAGTCCGGGATTTCGGATCGGTTGCTGACCTCCATGTCCATCATGGAGCATTATCGCAACCACATGATTTCCTTCCTCCGTCCGCAGACCTTCGGGGAGATGGAGAATGTCTTCACAGACATGATCCCCCATCCTGAAGTCTCGTTCATCGTGGTAGATTCGATCACGACGATCCTCGCCGCACAGATGCTGGAGCAGAGTATTGAGAAGGCAATGGTGGGTACGGAGTCCAGACTCCAGACAGCGTTGCTCAAGAAGTACAAGATCGCTGCACAGGCGAACAAGACTACGATCTTGTGGCTGAATCAGATGCGCACGAAGATCAACATGAACAGCTATGGTGGGGCAACTGTCGAACCTTCGGGATGCAAGGCACTGCGCTACATGTCGGACATCTCGATGAACATGAAGCCCGTGCGTGACATCACGAAGGGTAGTGGCGACAATCGTGTAGTCATCGGGCGTGAACTCTGTATCTGGGCGGAGAAGAATCGGTACACCGCGCCGAAGGTGGAATACCCGTTGTTCCTGCTCTACGGGGAAGGACTGTCAGGGTTGCGGTATATCGTAGATCTGCTTGTCCAGAATGATATCGTGCATTTCTACGGGGCGGGGTACCACAAGTTTACCACCCCGGATGGAGAGCAGCAGATCATTCAGGGTTCTGAGAACATGGTTGCCTACGTGAACGATCACTACGAGTGGGCTATCGAGCAGATCAAAGCAAGGGGGCTTCTCTAACATGATTTCTGTTGTCGTCAGGGATTACCAAGTCATCAAAAAGCTCGATCTCGACATCGAGGGGATAGTCTTCGTCACCGGCCCGTCAAACAACGGGAAGTCGAGCTTGGTAAAAGCCATCGAATCCTGCCTCTACAACCGGGCGGGCGAGAGCTTCATCCGTGACACCGAGGCACAGACTCTGGTGGGGATCACCTTTCGGCAACAGAACACCCCTACGCTACAGATCGCGTGGAAGAAGCCGCGAGGTTCGGGTGCGTCGTATGTCGTCAACGGCGTGAAGTACGAAAAGGCAGGGCGCACCCCCCTCCCGGAACTCATGCAGCATGGTTTCACAGAAATGGAAGCGTCCAAACGGACCTTCCGGCTTCCCTTCTGGCATCAGATGGAAGCCTTCCTCGTCGCAGAACCCAACACCGTAGTGTTCGAGGTGCTGTCGCGGCTTCTCCAAGACAGGAAAGTCATCCCCATTCTTCAGACCATGAAGACCGATTTTCAGGGAACGAAGAATGAGATGCTACAGCTCGAAGGGCGATACCAAGCTCTGTTAGAGGAGCAGGCAGCAACGGATGCAGCACTCGAACATCTAGCCCGACTGCCGGAACTCAAAACTCTGGCAGCTCGCGCACACGCCGGGAAGACTCGCTACACCATGCTCGTGAGCTTGCAGCAGCAATGGCAGACCAAAGCACAGATGGTTAGTCAGTTGGATCTCCAGCACCAGAAGCTCCATACACCTCTTCAACAAGCACAAGATGCCTTGCAGCGTGCCGGGGGTCTTGTAGAGCGGCACCAGAACTTGACCAGCCTACGTCAGCGTGTGGTGCAGCATAGTGCCGTAGTCAAGCGACTAGCAGAACAAGATGTAGCATTCAAGGCACTACAAGGTATCCCCGATCCTACACCGTTGTTCACACGCTGGCAACAACTGACTGGTCTCCGGCAACAGTGGGCACAAGCACAGAAGACGGAAGGGTCACTTATCCAACAAATCGCGGAGACCCAAACGGACTATCAGAGTGTAAAACAGGCTCAAACACAGTTTGAAGAACAGGAACTGGCAGGGCTATGCCCGACTTGTGGGCGAGTCTTGCACGAGGAGGAAGCATGCCCGAGACCTTGACCGAGAAGTACCAAACCTTTCAGAAGCGTCTAAAGGCGCTGAACGATCAAGCCATTCGACTGGAGACACAGCGGGAACAGGCACAACAGCAAGCCACGCTCATTCAGGAGGAAGTCGTCAAGGCTGTCGGGGAAGCCTCGATGGAAAGACTTGACACTGAGATCGCAAATGTGTATAATGAACTGGAAACCCTACTGAAAGAAGCGGACCCTCTACTCAGCGAGGCGGAACATGCCAGAGATAGTGGATAGAACACAAGAATTCATAACTCGTGTTTCCACTCTTGAGATCCAACATAACGACCTTCTGCGGTTGCAAGCCGCCGCAGAAGCCAAGACACAGCAGGCACGTCAGCAACATGCTGATGCTGTAGCCTATTCAACTGATCTTGGTGAGGCTATCGAAGGTGCGAAACAGATCATTGAAATTCTGTCCGAGAAAGGATTGCAGGGGCTGAAGAACCTCGTTACTGAGGGCTTGCAGGCGATCTTCGAGGGGTGCAATTACTCTTTCGATATCGAGATATCAGACCGGGGCAAAGACAAAACCGCCGACCTGATTCTGGTTGAGGCCATGCCGGACGGAACTGTGAAGCGTACTCTACTATCGGACAACGGTTGGGGCATCCAGAGCATGGTAAGCCTGATCCTCCGTGTATTCTTCATCTGCCATCTCGGCCTCCGGCGTTTCCTCGTCCTAGATGAGAGCATGGTGCAGCTCTCGAAAGAATACGTGGACGGTCTGTTCACCTTCCTGCGCTCCTTGCACACCGACTTGGGCTTTGACATCCTGTGCATCACACACGATCCACGATTCCTTCCATACGGAGATCGAGTCTATGAAATGTCGCAAGGAGAGCTTCATGCTACCAAGGAGGCATCGTGAAGTTTGGATTTGTGGTCGATCCACATCTTTCGCAGACGAATCCTGCGGCACGAGTAGACGATTATGCACAAGCCATGATCAACAAGCTCCGTGCGCTTCGTACCATGGGAGTTCAGAATCAGTGGAGTGGGCTGATTATCACTGGTGACCTATTCCACTCGAAGAACGTGGGGTTTGAGTTTCTAGGACAGGCATCGGAAGTCCTCGGAGAAATGCCCTTCCCTGTCGCGTCCATCTTTGGCAACCACGACCTGTACAACGACCGAATTGAGTCGAATGTTCGCACCCCACTAGGCTACCTCATGCGCATAGGGCTTGTGAAGAGTATTGCCAGTCTAGGTTTTCCCAACCTCGTGGGTTTAGATTTCGACCGCACGATGTCCCCGCCGGAAGCGCCGAATGTACCGGGAGTGAAGGTGCTCGTGTGTCACGCATTCGTTGATGATGTTCCGCCCTTCGGGATCGGCAACTGGGAGTTCATTTCCTACGGTCAACTTGAATCACAAGGGTGGGATATCGTAGTTGCTGGACATGATCACACCCCTCATCCGATACTGCATCACAGTGGCAGTCAGCTTACTGTCTACCGTCCGGGGTCCATCAGTCGAGGGACACGCCACGAGTACAACCGAGAACGAGACCCGAAGGCTTTGGAGATCGAAGTCTCCGACACATGGGAGCTAATCCATGTACAGGAACGAATCATTCCTGCAGCCCCGGCCTCGGAGATATTCTCTCTTCTGGAGATTGCGCGTACTGAGGCCAACAAGCGCATCAAAGAGTTTGCGGAATCCCTGTTGCTCGGGATGACCCCGACCAAAGAAGCCACGGATTTAGACCGAATGGTAGAGAGTTTGGGTATCAGCGATTCCGCCAAAGCCATACTCAAGCGTTATCTGGTCGAGTCCGGAGTGCTGGGGTGACCAATATTCTACACACCCTGACTGAAGTCTACAACACTCTGGAGCCACTATCTGCAACAGTTGCTCCAGAACATACATGGGCGCAAATCATTGGGAACCGACCCAACCATTTGCGTGTTATGCGTTGTAGGGATATCGCAGAAATGCAGTGGCCGGACGAGTATCGTCTGCAGCAGAAATTCCTTGAGAGCTGTGCTGCGTGCATCGTCTTCCCACTGACCTATTTCGGGGTGCTGATCGGGTATGGGTTTCGAGATTTGCAAACCAAGCGGTTCTCGATCATCCAACCTGTCAGTTTCTCTTCCAGCTTTTACACGGCTTATGCCGGGGTGAAACAGTGCAAGCAACGGCAATTCATGGATGCAATAGTCATTGTTGAAGGAGTTGCCGATGCTGAAGCAGTGGGGGCTTGTTACCCATGGGTAGTTGCCGTGCTCGGGAACCACATCACAGACCCACAATATGCAGTGTTGCGTTCCACGACAGGGAAAATCTATACTATGTTTGACAACGATGTTGCTGGACAGAACGGCACCCGGAAAGCTCAAAAGCTGTTCAAGGAGCATATTCTATTGGAGCATAAAGCCTTAGCATATCCAGCCGAATACAAAGACCCAGCAGAATACTATCTGCACGATGCAGCAGGTCTTAAACGCCGACTGCGGGGTATGGGTCTATGATTGACATGTCTCCGGTCATCGAGTATGCCAATGCCAAGGGAAAAGTCTCCCCCGAGGTCAACGAGAAAGTCTTTGACATCCTGACGAAGCTCGCGCAAGTTGTGCTGGTGCGTTTTGGGTACACCCTCGTTGGAGAAGACCGTGATGACATGCTCTCCGATATGCGACTGTATGCCTTAGAAGGGCTAACCAAACCACACATCGATTTCGAGCAGTATGACTGTTTCAATCTGATTTTCAGTCGGATGAGAAACCACCTCACGGGTGCGCGGCGGAAGCAAAACCGAACCGTGTACATGGACACGGTAGAGCCCGCCCCCTATTCTCTGTCCCCTGAATTCATCCTTTCCCAAGACACCCAAGCAATCTTCGACAGAACTGTCAGCCGTATGGGGGTCATGAGTTTGGATGTCGGACGATACTATTTAGCAATACTCACCGCCGCACTGTTTCGGGGGATAGTGCGAGCTGATGCCAGCCTTCGCCCATTGTGTAAGGAAAAGAAGATATGATTCCAGACGACTCCTCGTTGACACACATTCCGAAGATCACAGGGCCGAATACTCTTTCCGAAATGGCAGTTCTCGCCATGCTCATGGAAACCCCCAAACAGCGGGAAGCCTATCGACTCCTCACCTCCTTGTTCTGGGAGGAAACCGCACTCTTTCTCGCCATCATGGAAGGTCGCCGTTTCTCCGTACCCGGTAGACAGAAAGTCGAAAGCCTGTTGCTGCAGAGCCGACTCTGGCTGTATATCCAGCAACGCAATACTACGCCGGAAGCCTTTGAACAAGCATGCAAGCTCTTCGGTCGTGGGCAGAAAGAAATCCACCGCATCTACAACCGGGTAGATCGATTGGTACAGGAACGCATGACTGAAATTCCGCGTTCCGAACAGGTGGATATCGAGAACATGTTCGAGAGCTTGCCACTGTTGGGGGGGACTGAAGATGAGTGATACTCCAACCACCCTAGACCCACTAGGGGAATTTGTCCACGAGGATGAGAGCGATACACCAACAGAAACTCCGGTGGAGACGCTGCCCCCATCTTCCGACCTTACACTCGCCAAATACATCGAACAGTACATGACTGACTACACCCCGGAAAAGCTGAACCAAGTGTTCTACCGTGATCTTGGGTGGGTAGTTGCTGCAACACTCGCGGATCTCTTCAAACGCCTGCCACGTCTGACTGAGTACATCAATGCTGCAGACGAGGCTTTGACAGATGCCAAGAACATCCCGCATGAGATGCTGCTGCAGAACAAGCGTGGGGAACTGATAGGGCCGAGCGTGGTCGGTGGAAAACGAGCCATTGCGGAAAATGCGCTCATGACGATCTTGGACTTCGCTCGTAAATTCGCTGCCACCAACCTAGATATCCTGAAGGCCAACCAAAATTCAGGCAGTGATGAAGCGGCTCAGATTCAGAAAGCCATCAGCAACATGTCCAAGGAAGAACTCCAGTCACTCCTCAGCTTCCTAGAGGGCTTGAAGAGTCGTGGCCGGTAATACCCCAACCCCCGAGCTATGGAGTTCATCTACTGTTGATCTCCTTGAGGCTTTAACCCGGCGTGAAATCCTACGCCGAGACGAAGACACAGACCCACATCAAATTGGGGATGTTCTGTCTTGGGAAGACTGGATATCGCAGGAATACTACTCAGGGCCATTCAGTCGAATACTCTATCCATTCTGGCGCAATGAGATAAGTGACTTCCTCGCTAATCAGCAAAGCGAATGGGTGATTACCGGCAGCAAGGGTGGTGGAAAGACCACAGCAGCAGAAGCCTTGACCGCGTACAAGATTTACTACCTATCCCGCTTCGAGTACCCACAACGACTCTTCGGGCTTTCGGAAGTCACGAGTTTGGTCTTTGTTTACCTCTCCGTCTCGATAGCGAAGGCCAAGATCGCAGGGTTTGGTGAGATGCGTGAATACATCGACCACATCCCCTACTTCCGAGATGTATACAAACGCGACATGAACAACAACTTGATGCTGTTGTTCCCCAATCGTGTAGCTGTTATCCCCGGTTCAGGGGCAGCACAAACAGATTTGTCGTTGAACACCATTGGGATCCTGTTGGATGAAACCAACTTCTACAAGGCAGGGGGCGGCGGGAACATCGGTGATTTGGCCGCAGCACAACGTATCTACACGGACACGAACACACGTCGGAAATCCCGTTTCGTCGTACAGGGGATTGACTACTCCTTTACCCTTTTGGTCTCCTCCGCCACACATGACCTGAGCTTCACTCAAACGCGAATCAAAGAAGCCGAACTCAGTGGGGAGCCACAGAAAGTCACGCAAACTTGCGGATGGATCACCAACCCCGAGAAGTACACCAAACAGCGGTCTGTCATCTTCAAGGGTGATGACAAACGAGAACCGCGAATCATCAATGGAATAGACGATTACATAGACACTGCCGTGGACTTCGAGCAGGATAACAGTTGGCTGTTTGCCCTGTTGTGCGAAGGGGAGACCCCACTCAGCATCTACTATAAGCTCCCCCCTGAATCACAAAAGCGTTTCCTGCTCGTCCCCACCGAAGTGTTGCCTGCGTTCCGCACCAACATCTATGCTGCACTCAGCGATCTCGCAGGTATTTCGATTGCCCCGTCCGGTAAGCTCTATACCAGCGGACCTAACTGGATGGCAACCTGCAAGGCGGGGACTGCTGCCGGACTGCGTCACCCGTTCACCAGAGAAGAACTCCAGATCACCATCAACTCCCCACAGCAGGTAATGGATTTCTTCATCCCGGAGATCCTATTTACCCCACCAGACTTCAAGACCTTCCGGCGACACCCGCACGCATTACGCTTTATTCATGTGGACTCCTCAACAACTACGGACAAAACGGGTGTGGCAATGACGCATCTCGCCGGGATCACCAATGACCCATTGACAGGGCTTCCCCTTCCCACAGTAGAGGAAGACTTTGTCTTGCGTATCAGCAACACACAATCCCCGGACCAGATCGATCTGTCGAAGGTATTGGCATTCTTCTTCTACCTGCGAAACGTACACCAAGTCAAGTTCGGAAAGATCACCTACGACTCAGAAGCCTCGGAGATGCCGTTGCAGCAGATGATGAAGAACCACATCCCGGCTGGGCGTCTCTCGGTAGAACGAGATGGGCCGTGGCTTGACTTCGTGGAACTCCTCAACGGTGGGCGTTTCGTCCAATACTACAACGACTACTTCAAGAAAGAGTTCTTCATGCTGAATTGGGACCGGGGAACACACTCCGTAGACCACCCACCCTCTGGGACTAAAGACGTGTCGGATGCTGTCGTAGGCGCAGTCTACAACTGTCTGACGGGCACGGTGACAGGTGAAGTTCGCCCCACATCTGATATCACAGGACAGATCATCATCCCGAACCAACCCAAAGATATACTACATGCAGAGACGAGCTGGCTGTTCGGGGACTACGAACGCAAACACGGGAAAATCAGTAGGGGGCAGTAGCTATGACGAAATCCGAAGCCCTTCTCGGCAAGAAAGTCACCCTCATTGGATTCCGCAGAAAGTATGTTGTTGTCGGCGCACCGAAAGAAGATGTCGTACAACTTGTTGCTCTTGAGGGTGGTCTTCGGGATTCGGACTTGCAGGTTTCGCCGGATGAGGTAGAAGTTTCCCTCAGTCAGAACAAAGCCTTTGTAGGGTCAGTTGCTCGCCAGTTAAAGAACACCTACGACAGTTTCAAAGCCAGATTCGACCGCGAAGGCATCCCCTACCATCAGGGTTACATCCCTGTGAAGGTCGGAGAAGCACAGGAAGCACCTACGCCCAAGTATATCCGTGCTGAGGTGGGGGAGGAAGATGCTCGTCTCTTGAGATACCACCCGGAGTCACAAATCCGGTTGATGATTGACCCCAGTGCTTTTCTTGATCTCGTAGATCCGGGGTTTGTCAAGAAAACCTCCCATGCCTTCTCGCAGCGATCTTACGACAAAGTGCTTCAGCGTTTACAGGACGGGGAAGCACTGGATTCTGTGTTTCTAGATGTTGATGTCAAGACCGGAGATATCATCGGCCACGAAGGGCGCCATCGTTGTGCTGCGGCCATTGCGTTGGGGATCCCCAAAGTTCCAGCCATCCTCTATCTCCGAGAAGTGGCTCACCGGTATGTAGGATATGTGCGGGACGCTTCCCTTCACCAGAAAGATCCCAAGGTAGTTGAAATTATCAACAAGCTCCGTGGGTCAGATGTGGAATTCGTTGGTGAGGAAGACCCGGAACATAAGAGGCACCGTGAGCTATACGGCTACGACGAGAGCGTGGATAGAAACCCGACATCACAGGATTGGGTGGAACGATTCCATGCGATCCTCTCTCGGGTGTCAGAGCTTCATCAGACCCAAAAGGACGAAAAATCTCAGCGTTCAGAGATCGAAGGTGTGTTCACTGCGCTGGAGCCCCTGTTTCTCGAAACCAGCCGTGCTGAAGTAGCACTCAGTAAAGCCGATGAAGAGACACAGGCTAGCAAACAGTGGGTCTCCGTGAATTCCGAACTGACAAACCATCTCTCGCAAATCGTCCCCGAGGCGGAACAGATTCTGGAAGAGCTGGCACAGTACATGACACGGATACAGCAAAACACCACCACTACGGCCAAAACGGTGCAGCAGATGATTCAGCAGTTAGCGGAACACATCAAGCAGCACACGGAACAGTTTACTGCTCGCTATCGTCAATCGCTGGACACCATGCAAACAGGATTCCAGCGACTGGGGTTCTATGCGGATGCCGAACAACGCATGGCCCGTGAGAGTGTGGCGATGCCGGAGACCCTTGCCTGTCTACAACGCTGCTCACAGATGGAACGCACGAAGATTCGTTCGGAGATTCGAGAGGCAACACGCTTTGTCACCCCCTCCCAACATCGTGTACTCTATGAGCTTACCAGCCAAATTACGAAAAGCGCCACCCCGCGTCAGATCCGGGAGATTGCTGAGGAAGCAGTCAGCTTGATCGAGGAAAGCGGAGTGTGTGTGGTGAAGAGGGTTGACAACAGGACGAAAAAGTAGTATACTAGGGCTGGAACAACGAGGCCCATTTGCGAGAGGATTAGAAATGTTTACAGCAATAGCCATTACTGCCGGGGTTTTGTACAGCCTGCTGACCACGCCTTACCAAGAGATTCGATGCTCGTGGTACGGTGAGGCGTTCGCGGGTCGGCCTACAGCTTCCGGCCACCCGTTTGACCCCAAAGCGTACACGGTTGCTCACAGGACACTTCCACTCGGCAGTGTCCTTCTTCTTCAGACAGAATATGACACCCTACTGGTACAAGTCACGGATCGAGGGCCGTATGCGACAGATTCCCTCGGTCGTGCTGTATTCCCTTTGCAGCCCCACCCGACACGAGACATGGATGTTTCCATGCAGGTTGCAAAGGACATGCGGTTCGTCACTCAGGGAGTGGGAACCGTTCAATATCGCCTAATCGGGCGTGCGCCCATCGGATACCTGTCATCCCCGCTTCGGGAAGGAGAAGAACACGGGAAGCGGAGTGCCGGGGCAACGTCAGCGGAAAAGGGAACCGACAGCCCGGAGGGGTTGGTAACTGAGATGAACTCTGAGCGTGAGTCCAGAGTCATGCTCAATGGGTGTGGCGAATGGGTTGTGTCAGGCCAGCGAAACCGGCTGGGGACTGGAGAGACCCATCACGCATTTTGCCCGACAACTGAGAACCTAAACCCTTCGGGGGTTAGGGGTTGCTCGGATGTGATGCGTGGCGCTTTCCGACTCTTTGTTTCTACAGACGCTAATACTTCAACAACAATTACGGATGTAGTATACTCAACAAGCACAATAGCGAAGCTATTTCTCCGTTAATCTCTTTCTCTCTATATCTTAAGGGTTAACGGGGGTTGTAGGGGGAGCAAGGTAGGCAAGCGAAGAACGACAAGAAAAACGCAACGAAGGATGAGATCAATTTGGTTTCCCGGTAATGGCTCCCGAAACTGTCTCGAAAGGAGCGATAAGGTATGGAAGACGCAGTAGTAGGTTCCCGAACTCACGAGTTTGTGGATTCCCTGTGTGAGAAGGTGCTGCGGAACAAAGGTGTACTGACTGATCCAGCCGTACAACTGCGGTTCGCGGCTGATTTTGTCGGGGGGGATCCGCTTGCGGATCGGGTGCGGCTGCTTGCGTACATGCTGGCAGATCCTGCGATGTCCCTGTCATACATCCTGAATACATGGGTCACCCCCGAGGAGTTTGCACGGATCATGTCGTTCGTAGTGGGTGCTGCATCTCGGCACTCTGATCTGTGTGTGATGACCCCCCCGAAGGATAACCCCCCTGCGCCCAAACCCGAGGCTGTAGAACCCCCCGCCGCTAAGGCCACTAGGAAGCGTTCTACGAAGCCCACCCCTACTCCGGTAGTGGAAGAGCCTGTAAACCCCCCTGATCCTCCTGCGCCTGCCGCAGACCCCATTCCGCCGGTTGTAGAGTCTACCCCTCCGGCTACTCCAGCGGAAGAGGATGATATCAGTGCCATGTTCCGGGCGTATGCGGAAGAGCCGCCAAAGGAGATTCCTGCCGATGAGGGTGGAGTCCCGACCAGTGAAGAGGGTGTTGGAGACATGACGCCGGATAACATCGAAGACTTGTTTGGGTAGTAATGGATCAGGCATTGGTGCCTTACGACCCGTTGAGTGTTGTGGTATACACTCCTGTGGAGGGCGACGAGTCTTCCGGGATGCTGAATGAGGTTCGTCGTATACTGATGGAGAGGGCTGAACACGGGGGATGTATGTGTCCTTTGTGTTCACAACTTGTCCGTGTCTACAAGTACACTCTGAATCATTTGATGATAGCGTGTTTGCGTGGGCTTGGACAGGTGACCACACCGACAGGGGATTTCGTTCACATCTCTCGAATTCCGGTCGAGGGAAAGGATCGCAAGGCTGTTGAAGCACGCGCGTTCGGTGGTGTGCTGGCAAAGTTGCGGTACTGGGAGTTGATCGAGGGCGACGGGGCGCAGAGTGCGAGTGTCGGGAGTGTCCGTGGATCCGGTCGGTGGAGGATTACGCAACGAGGTGAAGGTTTCCTGCGTGGAGATGTGTGTGTTGAGAGATACATCTACCTGTACAATGGCTGCTTGTTGCGTAGAGACGGTGAACTGATTAGCATTTCTGCTTTTCAGTAGGGGGTCGTATGACAGACGTTGAAGATCGGATCATGCGGGCGAGCTTCCAAGTCAAAAACCAGCTCTCTCCTGTTCTGTGGGGAAGTGACAAGCATCTTCGTCCGGCGGTGGAGTCGCGGGTTCAGACTGTGGTGAAACAGATACTGGATTCTATGGCTCTTGGATTCGACCCTAGTGAGATTTTGTTGACGGGTTCGGCAGCGAATTTCAACTGGAGTGCGGCTTCCGACTTGGATATCCATATCCTGTTTGACTTCAAGGAAATCGTAGGCGGTACCCCGCTGACTGAAGAAGGGCTGTTCAATCTGTTGATGGCAGCAGGGTCCGGGTGGAACGACCGACATGATATTCGGATTCGTGGCTTCGAGGTCGAGCTGTACCTCGGGCGTGATGATGAAGCTCTGGTGAGTGATGCAGGAGCCTATTCCCTACTGCGTAAGGAATGGGTGCATGAACCAGTGGCATTCATGACGGATCAGCCCATGACGCCGGAAGTTGAGGAACAGGTGAAACAGTGGGTGACTCGCATTGGTGGCATCCTCGGATTGCTCCAGACGGATCCTGCCGAAGCAGCATTGCAGGCACGCGAATTGCGAATGGATCTCCGTCAGGCACGATCTCAGTCTGTCCACGACGAAGGGGAGTTGGGGACTTTGAATGTGGCATTCAAGGTCTTGCGTCGGTCGGGATACCTGAACAAGTTGGCTGTAGCGTCGGCGGAAGCCTACGATCAGATGATGTCCATGGAGGAGCAGCGGGCTTGACAAACTAGGCTCGGTGTGCTATACTTGTCTTCACTCGAAACTTGGAGGAGCGTCATGGAAGGGCTAGGTCTGGATAAGGCGTGGCTGGATTTTCGGGATGGTGTGAGGCCGGGGCGGCAGACACCCATACAGGAATTCTTTGGTGATCTTGTACCCTACAACTGTACTTTCAAGAGCTTGAAGCATGTACTTACGGAAGACAGTTGGGAAGTTTTGCGTCGGTGGGTGTATCGGCGCTCACATCTGATTTGCGACCTTTGTGGTGGGGTAGGCGATCTTTGGCCGACACAGGCGAATGCTGTTTGGTGTTTCGATGACGCCAACCTCTATCAGCAGCTTGTGCGGGTGGAGTCGCTGTGCCCTGACTGCTACAACGCCAAGCATCTGGACATTGCTCTCTATCGGGCGAAGAGTGATGAGGAAGCCGCACAAGTGTTCCTGCCGTTGCTGCATCGTATCCAGATGCTGACAGGGGCATCTGACCATGAAGTGCGGGATACCTTCGAGGCTGCTCGGCAGACGAAGACTCAGCGTGAGGGTATCATTTGGGAGACACTTGATCTCTCGTGGCTGCTGTCCTACACGGGTGGGTACCCGATCGAGGCTAGTGTCGATGCTTTGGGGTCTGCGGTGAAAGAAGTTTCCCCGTGGGTGTTTACTTGGTCTTCGTAGCTTGTTCGGGGTGAAATCTATACTCAAAGAGGGGTGGACGGTTTCATTTCGGATTTAGCATAAGGGGTGTTCAATGGGTAAGCGATTGGTGGCGAGTGCTGGTGTAGATGAGGTGCTTTCTGCTTTGGTGGAAGCATTCAATTCGTCTTCGAGTAACGACCGAGTAGTGTTTCTTTCCGAAGACGGGCAGTCTACCACTGAGCGCCCTGACCCGTTGGAGTACCCGAGGTTGTTGTCCGTTGCAGAAGTGGTGATTGGCCGAAAGGCATCGAGGACAAATCACCGATTGGTTCTCGTTCATGCTACAGGGCAGGGTCAGCTTCCGGCAGGGTGGACTGTGGAGTATAAGCCTATTCCCCGCCTGAAGCCCCTGACGGAGCGCGTGGATGTCACAGGTATGCCAACAACTGCGGATGAGGTTGACGCACTGCTTGTGACTGAACGCAAGTTGTGGGATGATGCACATGCTTCTGATGAAGCTATTCCCGCAGCTCAGTATGCCCCGGCAGTTGAATATCTTGTTATGTTGAAAGATGGTTTGGATCTGGTTGCTCGTATGAAAGAGCGCGATCCACAGGATATTCTTCTCAAGACGTTAGAAGCGGGCAATGCGTTGTGGTGGAAGCAGTATCAAGCCGCTAGGTTTCAGTCTGTAGGTATTGACGAGACCTTCCGAGTCAAGCCTGAAACACAACAGCGTTTTCTACGGGACTTGAAGGCAAACTCCGATGCGAATACGCGGGATCTCTATCAGCGTTTGCGTGCAAGACAGGCCAAAGATCCCGAGGGTGCTGCCAGTATCTGGGCAGAAATGGCTGACGAAATGCTGGCGAAGCATCCCGATTTAGCATCCATAAAAGTGGCGGAGCGCGTGGATGTCAAGGACATTCCCACGTACTCGGTGATGTCTTACGATGTCGTGGGGGACACGGAAGAGGAGTTGAAGCTCGTTGCTCGTTCCATCCGGCTCGTCAAGGCATTGACTATCAAGAGCGCCCCATCTCGTAAGGGGAATGTTTTCGTTCTTCCAGTCGATGCTCATATCCCTACGGGGTCGGCCGATCCCGCGCAGGAGGGTTTCGACCTGATCCAGAACGCGATTCAGAAGGCCGGGGTGGAAGAGAGTCATTCACGGGTACAGTCTACTTTGACGGAGGACGAATCTACAAAGTTCATCAACTCCGATCTACAATGGTTGGTTGGTCCGGATCAAGATATGACTTGGGCGCAAGCAAAGAAGTGGGTTCAGAGTTTAGGGGAAGGCTGGCGAATGCCTACCCTTATTGAGCTTAAAGGGTTGTGGGAAGCAAATCTACCGATCAAAGGTAGGGGTGCCTTTTCGGCGGCGTATGTGTGGTCACAGGATAAAGGTATTGGTTCAGCCAAGCGTTTCAACTTCAGTGCTGGGGAGTATGAGATGACACCTCTCGATTTCCCTTACGGAACTCGGGCTATGGCTGTTCGTGAAGCAGATACCACACCAGCCAACGAAAGTCAACGGGTACACCCCGTGCAGGAAGGTCACCGTCGTCTTCAAGATGCTATCGTTCAAGCCAAGAGACAAGCTGCGGATCGTCAAGCTGTGCGGTATGTGTTCGCTACCGCTTATGGTTATGCTGTATGGGATTCTCAACCCCCCTCGGGACAGAGATACTATGCTGTTCAACCTGATGGCACAGTGAGTAAGTCTTTGGTAGCGGGACAGGTCACGGAGGGTGTACCCAGCAAGAGGACAATTCCCGTCCGCACCTACCTTGGCCGTATCGATTGGAATGGGCAGATGTGGTCTGCAGCGGTTGTGCGTCAAGTCTTAGAGGCTGTGCAGGGTGAACTTCAGGCTGTCTTTGGGAAGTACACATGGTATCTGGATGGAGATACAGGTGACTACTCCATCATGGCAAAGAGTCTGGATACCAAAGACTTGTGGGCTGACGGCCACGGGCGTACCCCGAAACAGGCCATTCTCGACTGCAATGCTACGCGGACCATCTTCCAGAAGAACGGGTGGCTTCCCAGTAATGGGATGATGACGGATGAGTCTCGTGATCATCCTGTGGTGGAAATCTCTCTTAGAGAAGACCTTGATGTAGCAAATACGATTCTCCAACAGCTTGGTGGGCGGAAGTTCATAGCGATGACTGGTGCTAAGGATTTAATGGGTGGTCCTGATTTCTTGGCCTTTCGTGTGGGTGCAAACCCAAAGCGGGTCAATAAAGTCCGGATTACACTTAATGCTCATGACTACTATGATGTAGAGTTTTTCCATCTGCGCAATATGAAAGCTACTCTACTCTCCCGTGTGGAGGATGTTTCCGTTGACATGCTTCGTGATGTGTTTACACAAAATACCGGGTTGTATACCTCGTTGGGAACTATGGGTCGGACCCCTGAAACAGAAGGGGTATGGCATGGCCTACATTACACCCTCCGCTTCCCGCAGGTCGAGGGAAGATACATCAAGGGTACTAGAATCGAGTCGTGTGAGTTTGAGGTTGTAGTGCAGTGTGGCAGTGAGGCTCAAGCTAGAGAATTCTTCCATACTCTTCAAGCTAAGTTGCAGGAGGATGAGAGTTTGAGTCAGCGTTGGGGACTTGGGTACGGTTGGATTCGTGGCAATGATGCTGTGTCGGTGTATGGGAAGATGGATACTCAGGACGAAGCCGCAGAGTTTGATTTTGAGAGCGGGGACTTGGGCGGTCTCTATACTGCTGCTGAAGAATTGGTCGAGCAGATGTTAGTAGCCGTGCTTGGTGCGGATTGGGAGAAGAGTTCGGAAGATGACGAAGATTTGGAAGAGTCAGTTTCTCCGACACAGCAGGCCCTTTCCGTAGGGTTGAAGGGTTGGGTTAAGGACTACATCCTTGCCCGGCGTGCTGGGAACATCGCACTGGCAAGGAGTATCAAGGCCAATCTCGACCGTGAGATTAAGAAGCAGGGGTTGGATGCGCATGAAGTGTATTTCGTGTTCGGGGATCCGGACGATCCGAAAAACGATGTAGTCGTGGAAGCGAACCCGCGCCTCGATTTGCGTACTCCCCCTGTGAGTCGTCCCGATCCTGTAATATCGGCTGTAGAGGTTTGGTACGACCCACACACCAGATCGTGGATCGTGCAGGACAATGACGCAGAGGGCAATCAGATTGGGGATGCACGGTACTACGGCGATAAACCATCCGCGCTTCGTGACCAGCAGTCTGCTCGTAAGCAGTATGGGTTAGTAAAATCCGTGCAGATGGCGGAGGGGTCGGCTTTGCCATATGTGATTGAAGATGATGCTAGTCAGAAAATCGCGCACTATGTGGCTGGGGACTTTCACTGGCAGGTTGATGGTGGAGAAGTGATCGTGTCTCGAAACACTAGTGGGGGCATTATGTCTATTAACCACTATGCATACAAGGATTTTGATACCGCTGCTAATGCAGCATGGAAAATGGCCACCCTACAGGCACGGACCACTGAAGCAAGTGATTCTTCTGTGCGGGACTAGGTAAGTAATGCGTGCTTCGCGGTATCACAAGGATGTACCAAAAGAATTGGGGGCTTAGTATGTTGAACGAGAGCGTTGTTGTTTGTGAGGACTTCGTGGAGAGTGAAGGGTACCCGGATACTCCGGCAGGGCGCAAGGAGGCTGTAGAGACGTTTGCCGGGGCGATGCTCGCTCGTATGAACGAGAAGTCTCTGCTCGGTGTTGCCGGGTGGAATACTGTCGAGTGGGTCACGGAAGACGCCATACCTCGGCTGGAGTTTGCCGTACACAAGGCCGCAGTGCGTGGCTTCCGTCCTGAAGACTTGGTAGATATCGCCAATCTCAGCATGTTCATCTTCGCTGCGTACCAAAAAGGGATGTTGCGTGTGGAGGCCGAAGACAGCCTTGATGAGGTGTAGCTGATGTCAGATGCTTTGCGCCCGATGGATGTCATCCTCTCGTACAAGAGGATACCTCAAGCATGGTGGCCTGTCAAAGACGCTTGGTGGTGGCCCCCGACCCGTCCGTTTGAAGTGGTAGCTGATGCGTCGATTCTGAAGTACGGGCGGAAACTCTACCCCAATGGGGATATTCGGTATAACCATGTTCGTCTGTATCTTGGAGCGGCTGAGGATATACCTTTGATTTTCGAATTCACCTTCCCGGCGGCTAGGATTGCCCGTCTGGAGCCGTGGATGATACAGGCTCCGTATGGCAACGTCTTCCGTTACACAGGGCCTTGCCACCGTCTTCCGGTGCCGGGGTTGCTGGCGACTTGTCTCCCCTACATTGGAACGCTCTACGATCTCGGACAGTTGGTAGACATAGGTCTTGGTCGTCGCATCTTCGATTTCGGCAAGGATAACATGGTGTGCAGTGTGGGTGTGCGCAAGATCATCGAGACGATAGTAGGAGTGCCGGAGCTGTTCCCGAATGTGGCGCTGGACCGTACCCCGCCATGCTCGTTCGCTAATTCTCCTCACTTCTTGAGGGTGAATTGATGCTGACTCCTTTTTCTACCGAGACCTCACAAAAGGAGTTGTCCTACCCCGGACTTCTGCGACGTGGGATGAAGGGGGCGGCAGTGAAACGCCTGCAGGAGTGGGCGTGTTTGTCCTATTCTACGAAGATTGTGATTGATGGGGATTACGGAGCGGCTACTGAATATCTGCTTGGGTCAGTTGAGTGTCTTGAGGTGAAATGGCGTTGTCTGACGAATGCAATGCGTGTTGCATTGCTCCCTCCGTCACCGCTCCCACAGCAACTTACTTTCTCCAGTTTGCTGAGACAGTGTGCATGGACGCACCACGGGATGACTCCTACCGAGGTCGGTGGGCAGAATCGCGGGCCGTGGGTGCGTTTGTACATGGATGGTAAGCAAGGCAGGGACTGGCCGTGGTGCGCAGGCTTCGTTAGTTTCCTCCTACGACAAACTGCCTTCTTTCTCGATGCAGAACTCCCGGTGAATGTGTCCTATAGTAGCTCTATTCTAGCCGCTGATGCCCGAAAGAAGGGGCGACTTGTGTCGTTCGAGGAGGTACCAGAATCCTCCGCTGCAATCTTCCTCGTGCGTGGGGGAAAGACAGGGTACCGTCATACTGGGGTTGCGGTCGAGTTGGATCATACTGCGGGTACATTCTCGACTGTCGAGGGGAACTCGAATCTTGCTGGTTCGTCGGAGGGTAAGGAAGTCTGTTCATTAGTACGTGCGGCACAGGGTAAGGATTTCATCGTTCTCGACTAGGAGGAAAGATGTTAAAGGCAGTGCTTGGTTCAAGGATGCCCGTTTGGGTGGTTCTGTTGGTGTTCCTTGCTGTTCTGTTGACGGGTGTGATGTGTGTGCAACATGCACAGGATCTCTGGAGTGGTTCTTCAGGGCGTATCTGGCAGAGGCTCGGGCTTAACAAGATATTGGCAATTCCTGAGATCGTAGCGGTGGCGAGTTCGGTCCCTCCACGCGTGGTGGATCACTGGTACGAACGTGTGATCTATCGAGAGGTTGACCCAGACACAGTGGAGATCATTCGATATCCTGAGACGCCAGTGACAGTTGATCTCGTTCAGGCAGAGATTAAGGAAGACGGTCGTGTTCGTATCGAAGTGTTGGTCAATGCCACGGAATCGCGTGTACTTGAAGGCCATCTTGCTGGCGCGGGTGATACCCACATTGTGGTGAATCCCGAGGACACGACTGTGACGTTCGTTTCTAACCGGTTTGGGTTCGACGCAGCGTGGACTGCCGGGTTGTCCACTTGTGGGAGTATGACCTCCCTCGAAACATTCTACATCAATGGCATTCCCCTTTTGGGGACGCTCCACGGCCCCAACCCCACACTCGGGTATAATGCCGGGGACGAACTGGGTTGGTTGGGGATTGGCGCGAGTGTTGATGTGGCTCCCTTCCGTACCCCGGCGCGTTTGGGTGGAGGGGCGCGTGTTTCGTTTGATGATCTGGAGAATTTCTCCCTCCCCAAGGTTGGGGTGTTTGGCAGTTTGACTTTCAGTCTGTGGGATTTCTAACTCTACTACACAAGGAGCGCGATGTATGGGTTCTTGGCCCGAGGATAATGCCTATTCTCAGAAATTGATCGGGGATCGCTATCGTCAGCGTGGGACTACGGAAACAGCGGCAGACATTTTTCGTCGTATTGCACATCAGGTGGTTCAGTCTCCGAATGCTTTATCATATCTTCTTTCTTTAGATGCTTTGGAGGAAGTGTTTTATCAGTGGATGCTCTCGGGAGAGGGTTGCCCAGCGGGTCGAATTCTCGCTAATTGCGGAGGAATTGGCAGCAATATGAATGGGAACTGTTTTGTACTTCCGGTGCATGACAGTAGGGAAAGTATCTATCGATCGCTAGGAGAGATGTCAGAGATCGAGGCTTATGGTGGTGGTGTGGGATTCAATTTCTCCGAGCTGAGACCTGCGGGTTGGGAGATCAAGAAGCTCAATGGTGTGTCGTCCGGGCCTGTGGCGTTCATTGATATCTTCGACAAGTCCGTAGGGACGATTTCACAGGGGGGTAGTCGCCGGGGTGCTGCTATTGGTGTGCTGAATGTAAACCACCCCGACATCCGCAGCTTCATTCAAGCAAAGAGTGACCCAGAGAATCGGCGCTGGACAAACTTCAATGTCTCAGTCGGGATCACGAATGATTTCATGCAAGCCGTGAAGGATGGTACCACTTTTCATTTTCGGTGGGGAGATTGGGTAGATCCTAACCCTCAGTCTGCTCGTGCTTTGTTCCGGGAGATCGCTGAAGCGGCGTGGGGGACGGGAGAGCCGGGTGTCTTCTTTCTGGACACCGTAAACCAGAAGAACCCACTCTCGCAAGTTGAAGTGCTGCAAGCAGTCAATCCGTGTGTTCCTCTGGATACATGGGTACAGACTACAGATGGGCCGCGTCAGGCTCGTGATTTGATGGGACAGTCCTTTACGGCTGTGGTTCGTGGAGTGCCGTATGATGTCCCAATGCCGGGCTTTTTTGCTACTGGTACACAAAAGGTTCTGCGTGTCTCCACGAAGCAAGGGTTTGTTCTTTCAGCAACCCCCAACCATTTATGGGCTACAGTGAAGAAGAACCCTCGGCGTAGTCTGTCTACGGATGGCTTGCAGGATGTGGTTTGGGTTGCAACACAGGACTTGCAATCTGGGGATCATATTGTTGTCAATAGGCATCTCAATCTTTCTTGGCCCGGTGCTGGTTCTGAGGAAGAGGGGTATCTGCTGGGAGTGTTTCTTGGGGACGGTGTGTTCTGTGAGGACACCGCCCGGATCTCAAGTTGGGATACTTCTGCCTCTTCTGTAAAGGAAAGGGTGCTCAGTGGTCTCCAAAAACTTCCTCACCGCTCAGATTGTGGTACGGGAGAGGCATCTCCGGTCTGGTCCGTTAAGTCAAAGAGCCTGACGGAGTGGATAGCTTCGTTGGGCATTACCCCGACAAACAAGACGCTTACACCAGCAACTGAACAGCTATCCAGTGCTTGTACTATTGGAATACTGCGTGGTTTGTTTGATGCGGATGGTACGGTTGGGGATAAGTCACCTCAGAAAGGGCTTTCGGTTCGTTTGTCTCAGAGCAATATGGAAATGCTCCAAACCGTGCAGAGGATGTTGTTGCGTTTGGGTGTGTATAGTACCATTTATGCCACTCGTCGTGCGCAAGGTTTTCATTCTCTTCCAGATGGTAGGGGTGGGTACAAGGATTATCCGATCAAGGCTCAACACGAGTTGTGTATAAGCAGGGATTCTTTGTTAGTGTTCCAAGAACGTATTGGGTTTGGCGACAGCCGAAAGTCTGAGCAGCTTGCCAGTGCTCTTCAGCGAATGTCACGCTCAACCTATCGAGGTTGGGATATTGCAACAGTTTCCGAGGTGGTAGAAGCCGAAGCGATCCCGGTTGGTGATGTTCAAATCCCCGGTATCAACGCCTTTGATGCTAACGGTTTTCTCGTTCATAACTGCGGAGAGCTACCCCTCAACGCATACGGGATGTGTGCGCTATCCTCGCTCAATCTGTCGGTCTTTGCGGAGCAGGGGCATGTCTCATGGCGTCGGTTGGAGCAGTCGGTACGAACTGGTGTTCGGTTCTTGGACTTGTTGATCGACACCTCGTTTTTCCCGCTGCCTGAGATTCGCGATGAAGTGCTGTCCAAGAGGAAGATCGGTCTAGGCGTCTTCGGGTTGGCGGATCTGCTGTTCCTCAAGGGTTTGCCTTATGGCGACTACCCTAAGACTTTGGCCTTTATCCACAAGCTCTTTGGGTTCATCGAGCAGACAGCGTTGAGTGAGAGTGAAGAATTGGCTGAACGGCTTGGGCCTTTCCCGCTCTGGGAGAAGTCGGGTTTGGAGACTCCGCGCCGTAACGGGACACTGCTGTCTATGGCACCTACTGGGAGCATTTCCTCTCTGTATGGGGCTTCGTGGGGTATAGAGCCTTACTTCTCAGTGAGCATGATGCGTAATGAGCGCATGGGGGTAGATCAGGTTTCCTTCCGAGTGTTGGAGCAGTGGCGTCAGGAACACCCCGGACAGGCATGGCCGGAGTATCTGAAGCTCGTGCATTCTGAGGATGCTTCAAGGGTACTGAGTGTCAGGGATCATTTGGCTGTCCTCGGAGCAGTGGCGGAGCATGTGGACAATGCCGTTTCCAAGACAGTCAACCTTCCGCACAGTGCTTCGGTGGAGGATGTCGAGGCTGCTTTCATCAGTGCGTGGGAAGCCGGAATCAAGGGCTTGACGGTCTTCCGTGATCAGTGTAAGCGAGCAGCAGCAATCACGCCTGTTGCAGAGGAGAAGGACATGGAATCCGATTTGTTGGATGACGAAGACGAGGGTATGGAGGATGACGACATGGATGATGAAGACGCTGCTCGGGACGCCGAAGTCATTCAATTGGCCGAGTCTATGGTAGATGACATTCTCAGTAAGCCGAAGGATCGGCCTGATAAGGTCACAGCCACAACCTATCACATCAAGTACGCGCCGGACAAGCCTGCGCTCTACATCACCATTGGAGATGTAGACGAGGATCCGTTCGAGATATTCATCAATACGGAGGACTCTTTGATGCGTGAGGGGTTGGACGGCCTCTCTCTGACACTCACAGCATTGTTCCGTAGGGGCATTAGCTGCAAGTTCTTGGTAGAGAAATTCTTGAAGTATGAGTCTGCGCTAGGTGGTGCATTCTACAAAGGGAAGTACGTTCCGAGTGTGTTGGCGGCTGTTGGTCTCGTGTTGAAGGAACATCTCCAGAGTTTGGGGGCAATGTCCCCAGATCATCAGCCAGAGTTGTTGCTCGGTAAGGGTAGTGATGCCCCTCCCGTTCATGCTGATCGTTGCCCCTCCTGTGGGGAATACGCCTATGTTCGACAGGATGGATGTGGCTTGTGTGCAACGTGTGGGTTCTCCTCCTGCGGGTGAGAGCCTAGTTTGATCTATACTTGATTGTAGGTCTTGAAGTTTCCTCTCTGTAAGGAGTCTACATGCCGGGGTTGTTTGGATATTTGCAGCGTGTATTCGGTAACGGAGCCTCAGATAAACCCAAGCCACTATCTACGCGTCCTGTGGGCCATTCCGGGGGTTTGACACCGGAGCAGAAGTTTATCCGTACTGACCCCGAAAGCCGAATCAATCTAGTTGCTAATCATGGGTTGCTTTCTCAGTTGTTCTTCGCTGCAACGGATCTCGCAGCTTCGCGCCGCATGCGGTATATCGAGTACGATCAGATGGAAGAGAATGTCATTATCGCATCCTTCCTTTCTCTGATTACGGAAGATGCATATCAGCGTGACCCAGATAGCGAAAAGAGTGTCTGGATCGACCCTGACTTCCAGTACGCCAAAGAATTGGAAGATCTGTTCGAGAAGCTGGATGTCGAGAATCGTGGGCATGGCTGGATGTATAACTGTGCTAAGTTTGGGGATTTCTTCCTCAAGCCTTCGTTAGCAACCGGGCTTGGTGTGGTGGCCGCACGAGATGACTTGCACCCTACGGATGTTTGGCGTATTGATGTACAGGGCCAGTTGCTGGCTTTTGCGTACACGGATCGGTTGTTTGGCTCAGGGAATGCCAGTGCCTTCAACTCTGTTGGGGGTGTGGCAGGCGATGTGAGGATTGTTGTCCCGGATCAGATGATACACTTCGTGTTCAACTATCGTCCGACATTCGAGCGGTTCTCACTATCCATTCCGGCTAACTTCTACGATGAGCTTGAGGACGAGGATGGCGATTTGGTCCAGAGTACCGAAAGCCGGAGTCTTGTCATGGAAGCCCAGCAGCGGTTGATCGAACGGAAGCAGAATTTGCGGAAGCGGCTGGTAGAGGCGTTGCAGCAGGCGGCTGAAGTCTCGGGTGAAATGACTATGATGGGGGATCCGGTAGACGACCATGTCTCACTGGCTATTCAGGTCTCAGGTCGATATGGTACCTCAGCGTTGTACGAAGTTCGGAAAGACTACAAGATTCTGACGCTTATGGAACAAGCTCTGGCGTTGGGTAGGTTGGCTCGTTCCGGTGTGGCTAGGATTTTCTCGGTCAATACCGTAGATGCAACCCCCGAAGAGCGTGCTCGGTTGCTGCGTGAACTGGAAGACAAGCTCACGAAACGACAGGCATTTGATGCCACTACCCAGCTTTATCAGTCTGAATACTCACCGTTGAACTACTTGGATGACATCTTCCTACCCACGACTGGTGGGCGTGGGGATGTCACGGTTCAACAGCTTGGTGGGGATTTGAACATCAAGGATGCTGTGGACATCGATTATTTCCTGAGTAAGGTCTTTTCTGGTCTGCGTGTTCCCAAGGCGTACCTTGGATTTGAGGAGATGTTGCCGGGGTCTCTCGGGGCGGCTACTCCTTTGATTCAGCTCGACGTGCGGTATGCCCGGACGGTGAAGAAGCTCCAGCGGGCGTTTATGGAAGGGATCAAGGACTTGTGTTCCCTGCACTTGAAGTACAAGCTCGGGGTGAATATACCAGCGAAAGACATCCCGTTGAATATGTCTACCATTTCTGGTGCCGAAGAAATGGCTCGTATGGATATAGTCAAGAGCAGGATTGAAACCGCACAAGCGATTGCGGATTTCGTGACGGCACATGGTGGAGACGGCTCGAAGGCTGCGCGGGAGTTGTTTGACGATATCGTTGCTCGGGCTTTGCCGAGTCTGAACACGGATGGTATCTTCGATAGCCCCAACCCGAATCCAGAAGCTGCTACAGCAGATGAACTGAATCTTCCTAAGCCCGAGGATCGTACACCCACCGCTTCTTCTACACCTGCGGAGCCTTCTCCTCCTGAAGTCGAGCCAGAGTTAACAGGGACACTGACCCCGGAGGAGGAGCCGACTGGTGGAGAGGGTGAAGTCTAGTGCGTACACCGCAAGTTCTGCTCGGAGTGTTACGATGCGCAGGACCGAGCCAGTGGGAGAATGTGGTATGTGAATCATTTCCCGATGTAGTGGTGCAGGCACAAGATATCGGGGCATGGGGGGTTTCCCCATTCACGCATGAAGTGGCTCGTTCTTTGCTTTGTCATCCGTTTACACTTGAAGAAGCCAGTGAGATACTGGGCCGGATGCGAGCGTTTCATCAATGTTTCATTGGGTCTGTGTTCGAGAGCATGGACCCGGATGTCGTGTTGCGGGTGCGGCAGGCGGTCATGGAGCGGTCTGCGTTGGCAAAGAACTTGAAACGGTTGTTGTATGAGCAGGACTATTCGTATGAAAGTGCAAAGGCTTTGTTGTCGGCTTCGCAGCGATTGGTAGTCGAAACGGAGCACGGGTCTTTGGACCCCATCTCACAGTATCTTCCGTGGCTGACGGAGCAGGCAGCGCATTCCCTGACAGGGTTGCCGATGGAAACACTCGGGCTACTGCGCTTTCTCTTTCTCGGGGAGAACAGCTAGTCACTCGCTAGTGCGTATCTGAAACATCATATCCAAATACAGCATTCCCAAGATATACTCAAGGTAGAGGATAAGGAGGTTTCGCCAATGGCGAGGGACACTATTGAGTTTTTGTTTCGGTCTGGCGATGTTTGTTTCGTCGGTGTCGGAAGTGCTGTTCATGGTTACACCCCTCGTAAGGGCGAGGCTTCTGATCTCGTAGTCTTTGAAAACTGCATTCGTGAGGCGTGTGCCTCCTCCCAACCTTTGGCGCAGCTTTCTGAACATGCTATCCTGTTGATGCGTGAGGGTGAAGAGGCCGTAGCTGATGAAGCACCCCCACCTAGCACGCTCGATCCTTCTGAGTCCCCCTTCGAGGCGGTAGAAGACGTGTACCGTGAGTACATGAAGGACAAGTCTGCGGACTTTATTGCCGGTTTGAGAATTGGGTATGATCTTGGGTATTATGATTCCATTGTCGGGGATTTGCCTTCCGAAGAGGTAGAGGAACCCGCGCATGAGGGGGTAGAGTAATGGAGAACGCTGTGAACGGTCTGGTTGATTACAAGGACTCCAACCCCTCGGATGTAATCAAGAAGGGTCGTAAGCACGAGCCTTTTCGTCAGGTGATTCAAAACTCCCTATCGTGTATGGCGTGTGGGTATACTCGTCCCTTGGAGGATCCGAAACCCAAGGCTCCGGTCACGGGCGCGGCGCAGGACAAAGCGGATCAGGTGTGTCCAGAGTGTGGGGCTATTCTGCACCGACTCTCTTCGGTCGAGTTGGCTTACTACGGGTTTGTAGACCCGGATTCCACACCAATTCAGATGGAGCTGTTGCCTGAACCCCAGAAGTCGGATGTCAAGTTTTCGTTCCTTCGCGGGGATGTTGAGGTGCCTACGGTCGATGTCTATACTGGGGGCAAGGCACTCTCGTTTGCAATGGTTTCTCCGATAGGACAGAAAGAATCTACTTACAAGGACTTCCGGCAGCGGTTCGAGGCGACCTTGAAGCGTTCTTCTGCCTTGGCAATGCGCATGCTCGCGGAGAGTTGTGTTCTCGTGTTGGAGGATGGGCGGACCCCTCGGTTTGGGTATCGTGCCGGGGTCTTTGGACGTTCGAAACTTCCGTTGATCGAAAGTATCTCGCATGGATTGCCGATTACATTGGCGGAAGCACGGAAGGCAACCGTGCGGTTCGTCTCCGATGACAAGCGCATCCTTACTGTGGAGATCAACGGGAAGCGATTTGGTTTCACCCCGCGTGTGGGGTTCCCTGTTGATGGTGTGCAAGTTTCTGCGTCGATCTTCGAGGACTTTGTGCGCCGGTTCAAGAATCTGCGGGAAGATGCCGGGCGGGCTGTGTGCTTCCTCCTCGGGCACGGCGAGTTGACAGAAGCTGTCGTGCAGCCTGATGCTGTTGTAGTCCGTCCTTCTACTCCGCAGGCGTTTCTCCACATCGTGCGTAAGGCTATCGCCGAAGGCAGGCATTGGTCGGGTTCTCCACAGGGTATGACTCTGGCTGGTGACACCACGACTGTGCAGGGTTTGCTTGCGGAAGCGGATGCCAAAGCGGTTGTAATCGAAGATACAACCTCGGAAGATATGCCAGATGCCAACGTGGTGTTTGCCTCGCGTTTCCCCTCATATCGTGAATTCACACGGAAGGTGTTAGCCGGGGTGGGGGGCAATCCAGTTGAGTTCGGAGTTGCAGAACAGTCCCCTAATTTCAAGGTCAAGGGTGTGCCGGAAGCAACTCTGATTGAGATGATGGCCGCGTTGGGTGATGCAACTCCGCATTTGTCTCAGGGAGAGGACGGCTACACCTTCGTGCAGTCCTCGTTGAAGCTGGAACATATCCTCCCGGCTGCGGATGAGCGGCGTAGGGTGTTTGAGCAAGTGCAGA
>Ga0208459_1000469_pt1 | contig 44736 bp, 44 predicted proteins | sample AD_UKC087_MetaG_FD_184433 | JGI IMG/M metagenome (GOLD analysis project Ga0208459, IMG submission 184433) | Active sludge microbial communities of municipal wastewater-treating anaerobic digesters from USA - AD_UKC087_MetaG (SPAdes) (version 2) | ecosystem: Engineered > Bioreactor > Anaerobic >... | reverse complement strand
GTTCTGATTCAATCTCATCGATGATTGAAAACTGGTTGGCCACACCAGCAAGGTCAGGTCTTTCCTGGATGATATCGTGAGCCAAACCGTGCAGTGTCCTCACACGGTAACCGATGTTTTCCAATAACTGCGCTTCTCGAATAAAACCACCAATGCGGTTGAGGAAATTATCAACTGCGGAATTGACCAGCGTCACGATGAGGATTTCCTGATCGTTTTGCAGCTCCCCCTTGAGAATCAGCAGGGAAGCCAGGCAGGAAAGGGTGTGCGTCTTGCCGCTGCCGGGAACAGCAGAAATCCCCATTTTTCCGCGTTGGTACTGCAAAATACGAACCTGGTTCTCGCGTGGTTTAAACATCTGCACTACCTTTTATACTCGCGTTTGCACGCAGAACAGTTTGTAGTGCTAACAGCAATTGACCGCGTTCTTCGAAGCCATGCTCATTATAGGTGACGCTGCACATATAGATGTGAGCACTACAGCGCCTGACCAAACCGGTGACAACCCGAGCAAGCGTCAATTGATTATTGAGATACTCGTGCTCATCAGTCCATTTTTGATTGATAGACCAGTTACGATTGAGCACATAGGGTTGGGTTAAGGGCTGGTCTAACCTGGACCACCAACCGCCTGAACCAATATCGACCCAGAACTGATATTTAACCGGCTGATTGCGCATTAAAAAAGAGTAAGCGGGAGAAAGAAAAACTACGTCCGTATTGGTTTCAAAAAGAGAACGCGGGTTGGACTGAGAGGAGAGCAAGCCATTCTGCAACACACGGGTGAATTCTTCACCAGCGCCTGAAGCCGCAGTCTTCGCGCTCGGCTGATAAATTTTACGAAATTCCCGACAGGATTCGATCAGACGGTTAATCGACGACGCGGCATCATAATCTCGATGAAAGCCGAAGCCGGGCTGGGAAAGACATTCGCCAAAAAGCCGGCTGATCCAATGGTCGAGCTCATGTGCGCCCTGTTCCAGATTCTCGTTCAGCCAAGCGCGCAGGCGTTCGTAATACTCGCCCACCTGGAAGGAAATTCGAGATTGCATCTCGAGGTTGAGCCCCTGGAAAGAAAGAAGAGGAAAGAGGTTGTCCCTGTTTTTAAAAAGCGTACGGGAAATGAGATCTGCCCGTACAAAATCACACGCGGCAATGACCATGGCAAACGCTGATCTGGCCTGCTGTGGGGAGGGTTTGCTCTGCCATGAAGGATGCGCCATTTGGGCGAGGGTAAGGACCGCCTGCACCGCGGGCTCTGCATATAAACTGCGCGAAGGACGGTAGGTCGTGAAAGGGATGTTCGCGCTCGACAAACGATTGGCGAATGAAAAACGCAAGGCATCACTGAGGTACGGAGTGAGGATCGCGATGTCGCCAGGCTGTGTGGTACTGTCTTTTAGCAGTTTAACAATTTCACCTGTGACCCAATCGAGCGCCTCGGGGTAAAAACGAAAGGAATGGATGGTATAGCTGCTACGCGCGTCCGAGGAGTCGTACTTCAACAATCGATGTTCAAGGATGCTTTCACGTAACGCCGTTTCAAGGTTTGCCAACGCATTGGTTTGCACCAGCGATGAGGTCAGGCGGATCTGACTGGAACATTTGCCCGATAGGCGCTGGGCGCTGGTGGCATCCGCGCCAAGAAATGAGCGATAACCCCCGCCTTCATCTTGTATCAACAGCGCGGAATCAAGGTTGGGAAGGATCTCCTCTACAAAATCGTGGGCAACAGGGAAATCTTCTTCTATGTTATCGTAGATAAGGTGACGGAAGGTCTGGTTCAGGTGTTGCCTGCAGAGCAGCGAGGGCCACAGTTTTTCGCGGAAAACGGATAATTGCAGTGAAAAGTCGAGGAAGTTGTTCTCCAGGCAAAACTGCCGGAACTTTAAGGCACATTCCTGAGCCTGTTGATAGATATTGGATTTGGAGGTTTTACCAGACCAGGCAGATGTAAGCCGCTCAGCGATTTCACCAGGAGGGAATCCTACTACGGCAGATTTGTTCAGGTTGTCAAGTATCTGGCTGTAAAGTCGGTTCGGGTCAATTGTCAGGCTTTCAAAGTTTCCCTGCAGCAACAACGGCTCAACAATACCTGCCAGGTAATACTGGGCATTTTCCATGTTGAGAAACCGTGGAGGTTCTGCCGCGCGAAAACCAGCATCTGTGGCGATAAGCGGCCAGAATAAGGAAAGCATGCGTTGAGCCAGCCCATTGAAAGTAAGTAACTGTGGCTGACTGCCGGCTGGGAAATCTGGTGAATGGATTGCCTTGTAATACTCAAATGCCAGACGGCGCTGCGGCACAAGGACAAGGATGCTGTCGCCATCGATACCGTTTTCCACCATCTGGCGCATGCGCAGCACTGCCGCGGTAGATTTGCCTGTACCGGCTTTCCCCGTCACAAGGAGGCTGCCACGTGCTGGGGCAGTAATCACCGCGGATTGTTTTTCTGTGAGTGAAGCATTTACAACAAGTACGAGATGTGTTGGATTCAATACGGCAACCCGGCAATCGAGTGAAGTACAGCCCTGGTGAGCAGGGCGTCAGCGGAAGAGCGGTGGGCGTTGAGTAAGTCAATCTGAAAAAATGCGCCTGCTTCGGCAAGTTTAAAGTAACGGTAGGTTTTTCGGAAAGGGTCCCACACAGCGCGGAAATCAGAGAACAATTGCATCACATCCAGGAAATTCAGCCTCTCGCGCCAGGGCAGGCGGTAACGCGAGTGAGTTTGTTCCATTAGCCTGGCATCAAAGGACGAATTGTAAGCCGCGATGGTTCTTCCATATAGAATCGACCTGAGCTCCGGCCAAAGGATAGGCCAGGGTTGGGCGTCAGCCACTTGACGATTGGAAATCCCATGTATTCTTTCCGCTCCTGGCGGAATGGGCCTGGTAGGTTTCACCAGTTTTGAGAAAAGTTGAGCGCCGTCATGGTCGATCACGGATATCTCCACAATTTCATCCACGCTGCCTATGCCGGTTGTTTCAGTATCCAGGTAGACGGGTTTGAGCGCCAGAATTTGGCGCGCAGATTCACGTATTTGTTGTTGATTGTCTGTCAACGATGTCAATACGCAGGTCCTTATTTGAGCTTTTTAGATTATTGTAGAGGCCAAAGAGAGATCTCATCTAACAACACGGTGAAGTTGGGGTCCTCAAACGCGGATGCGAAAGCGCCAATATAGCCTTTTTCAGTGATTCCCTGATCAGAAATTTCTTTCACCAGCGAACCATTGATGTAAAAGCGGAATGTATCATCATTCGCCATCACTCCTAAACGGTTCGTTTGGTTGCTGCCCGCGTTGATCTTGGATTCCGGTGTCCAGTTCACAAGAGTAGTGGGGCCTGAATTATCCCAGCGCAAGAAATAATACTGCCCGTTGCAAGACACGCCAAAATAATAACCGATACCATCACCGTAAGTGGGCGCACGAAACACCAGCCCGTATTGGTCGGTTCCACTACAGGAGGAAGTGCGGAAGGTGCCTTCCAGGTACAGGTTTTTGGGATTTCTGGACGTCAACCGCCACCTTTTTCCCGCTTTGAGGGCAAGGCTTTTAAAGACCATGGAGCCGCTTTCTACTTTTATTATCATGCCCTCGTCCTCGTAGGGGGTCGCCAGGCCAAAAGAAACTCCGTTATTAAAGGTGTCAAAAAAGCCAGGAGTGCCAAGGGTAAGGGCTGGATCATTTGCGGGGGCGGTGATAGTGACTGTGGGCGTTAACGTATCGGTGGGCGATGGGGTCAGGGTAGGCCCTTCTGTCGGTAGCACGATTGCGATGGTCTCGAGCGAGGAAGGGGTGGGAATAGCGGCGGTTTGCGCCGCGGACAATGTCGCTGCGACTCTCGTGGCGATCTGACTTTGGTCGTTGGGAAGTTTACCCAGAGGGAAATTACAGGCGGTAAGCACGATACCCATGAAACCAAGTACGATGGCAAGTTTTTTCATCTTTACCTCACTTTTCTTTTTCTATTATAAACTCTGTCAATGTGAATAGAACAGTGAGGGGCGGATTAATTTCAACCAGCCCTACAGTATAATTCTGTAAACCCTATGAAAACGGTGATTTTGCAAATTGAAGCCTACGATACTGTCGCTTCGATCCGCGATAAAATCAAAGGCTGCCGGTCAAAAAGAATCTTACTGGTTCATCCTCGTCAAAAACGGGCATTCCCAGGCAGGCTCGAACTGGACCTGATTGCTCGCTATGCGCGAGAAAACGGCGCCGCCTTTGCGCTTGTCAGCCGTAACGATATTACGCGTGAACACGCCGAGAGTTTAGGCATTTCTGTTTTTGGTTCTATCCCAGAGGCGCAGAAGGGAGAATGGCACGAAGCCGACAACCCGCTGGGTCAGACAACTCCATTCCGTGGGCATGATGAACTAATTAGAATGAGGAATAATCTGCCAAAAACCGCTGCAACACGCGAAATTCGCCCTCTTGTTCGCTACCTGCTGGTTGGGATTTCTTTCCTTGCTTTGGCGGCATTGATGGTCTTTTCGCTTCCGTCTGCTACTTTGGTAGTATCCCCTGTACCAGAAGTGCAAACAATGACAATTGATATTCGTGCATCTACAGAAATCGCCCAAGCAAACCTTACCGGTCTTTTACCTGCAAAAGAAGAGAGTTTGTCTGTATCGGGGCAGAAAACGATTCCTGCTACAGGCAGCATCACGGTGGGCGTTGAAAAAGCCCACGGAGAAGTTTTGGTGCGCAATTTGTTCACAGAAGCGCAAGAAATACCTGAAGGCGCGATCTTTGAAACTGGCGGAGAACCGAATATACGATTTCGCGCACTTGATGAAGTTAACCTGCCCGCAGATGGTAAGGGGGTTCTCGTGAAAGTAGAAGCGGTATTGCCTGGGGCAGAGGGAAACGTAGAACCCGGTATGGTCAGATATCTGGCAGGTGGTAATGGCTTGCAGGTGGCTGTAATGAACAATGAACCGATAACAGGAGGGAAATCAATCAACGTTAATTCGCCAACCGAAGCGGACTATCAAAACGCGCGACTTCAATTGCTGCGTGAACTGGAAGAAAAGGCATTGAAGGAGATCAAGGCCACCGTTTCTCAAGACATCACCGCAATACCAAACAGCCTGAAATTCACCCGCGTGGAAACTGAAGAGCGAGAAAACCCGATTGGTGAACCTTCAGACATGCTCACGATAAACATGACGGCGACTTTTAAAATGCTTGTTTACGACACTGTTGCACTCTTTTCACTGGGTGAAGAAGTAATGGATCTTTCACTGCCTGAGGGTTACCATGCTGCGAAAGACCCACTTAAAATGATTCAGCAAGGCGAAGCTGTTCTCGACCAGTCGGGAGAAGCTTCCTGGCAAGTCACTTTTTCACGACAGATCTATAGAAACCTTCAATGGCAACAACTTATTCCCTCTTTTAGAGGGCGAGAGAAGAGAGACGTCGTAAAGGTACTCGATGAAGAAATACCTCATGTAAAAGGAGCGGAAGTTCTGACTTTCCCTGAATGGTGGCCCTGGCTGCCTTTGATTTCAGATCGAATATACCTGGTTGAAAGGGCAAGCGGCAATGGGTAGGGTTTTGGCAGTAGACCCTGGTGAAAAGCGCTTGGGAATTGCCATCAGCGACCCTTATGGCGTTCTGGCAACGCCCCTGACCGTGATCAGACATGAAAGCATGACCGTTGATTGCCTTAAGATCATCGAGCTATGCGCGCAAAATGATGTCAGCCTGATCGTAATCGGGCAGGCGCTTTCAGCAAGCGGTGAAGAGAGCCCGCAAGTCAGGCACACACACAAATTAGCGCAAACGATCCGCTCTTTGTCTCCTTTACCGGTTCTCTTTTGGGATGAAAGCGAAAGCACCAACCTGGCTAAAAAAGCAGCTATCGAAATGGGAGTGAAGAAGAAAAAGCGCGCCGGTCACCTGGATGAGCACGCCGCCGCGGTAATTTTACAATCGTACCTCGAGGCGCAGAAAGGCAGGCAGGCGAATGAAGCCTAAGCGACATCCGGTTTTTCCAGGTTGCGTATTACTGGTATTGCTCTTCGGTATATTTTTGTCCATTTTATGGGTGGGTATCCCGATAATAGCCAGGTGGCAATTCGGGGCGCCGGCAGAACAACTGACCGGTTTTTCGCTCAGGAACTTCGGGCTGCAAACCCTGCTTCATCGAAGTGATCTGACTCAAGCCTCCTCAAAGGCAGGCGGAGAGATCGACTTTACGATTGAAAGCTCAGAATCCATTAATAGCATCAGCCACCGGTTGGCCGCAGCGGGGCTGATTAAAGACGCAGGCGGGTTTAGAGCTTACCTGGTTTACAAAGGGTTGGATTCACGCATTAAAGCCGGCGCTTATAAATTGGATCCAGCGATGACCAGTATCGAAATTGCCGAGAGGTTACAGGCTATTTATTCGCCAATCGTCCCCTTCTTTATTTACCCTGGCTGGCGGGCTGAAGAAATCGCAGCAGCGTTGCCATCTTCGGGTATTGAAGTGTCGCCGGAGGAATTTCTTGCCATTGTTCACAACCCATCTTCTCTTGCAGAATTAACCCCGCTGAGCGAACAGAGTTCTTTGAATGGCTTTCTCTTTCCTGGAGCGTATCAGATTGAGCGAAAGATCAGCCCGGATGCGCTTGTACTAACATTTGTCAATCGGTTTTTTGAAAGCGTGAACCCTGGTATTGTGAGCGCTATTCACCAACAGGGAATAAGTCTTTATGAAGGAATCACACTGGCGTCCATCATCCAACGGGAGACCTTTGAAGATGAGGAACGCGCACTGATGGCATCCGTTTTTTATAATCGGTTGCGCGACGGGATTAAACTCGAGACTGATCCTACCGTGCAGTACGCGTTGGGATATTCAGCCAAATGGGGCGGGTGGTGGAAAACACCTTTGCAAACGAAAGACCTGGAGGTTGATTCGCCTTATAACACCTATGTCATACAGGGGTTGCCGCCGACGCCGATTTCAAACCCTGGACTGTCCTCTATCATGGCTGTCGCTTACCCTGAAGACAGCCCATTCTATTTCTTCAGGGCAAAGTGCGACAATTCAGGGTATCATGATTTTTCTATTACTTTCGCAGAGCATCTCTCAAAAGAGTGCCAATAAAAAGGAGACCCGCGGGTCTCCTTTTTATTGGCAGTTGATACAAAACGTCAGGCGTTGTAACCAGGGCCAGATTTGAAAAACTCGGCATTGGTTTCGATGCAGAAGGTCAGGTCAACTGTTTCACCAGCGGCGAGTGTGCGGGTTCCTTCAAGATGAACTGGCTCGCCGTTATGGTTCTTGCCATCGTAAACTTCAGCGAATCCTGCGGTTCCCACGGGCATAGAAAGTTTTTCACCGCCCTTCGCCTTATAGGCTGCGGGAACTTCGCTTTCGGGGAAGATCGCCTCAAAAGGACACTCTGCAACACAGGCGCCGCAGTCGATGCAGGTATCTGCATCAATGTAGAACCACGGCCATTTATCTTCTGGCTTTCCAGGAATGATACATTCCACAGGGCAAACTGTTGCACAACCACCATCACGCAAACATAAACTGGTAATTACATGAGTCATCTGATTCCTCCGTTTGAAAATGGGTTATGGTTATTTTATCGCAGAAAAGCGATTGTCTACCTCATTCCAGTTAATGATATCCCAAAAACCAGCCAAATAATCCGCGCGGCGATTTTGATACTTAAGGTAATAAGCATGTTCCCAAACATCCACAACCAAAATAGGTTCGAGCCCTTCTTGAAGAGGGGAATCCTGGTTGGCTGTAGAATGGATGACAAGTTCACCACCTGGTTTGGCGCTCAACCAGGCATACCCGCTGCCAAAACGGGTTAGCCCGGCTTTTTCAAACTCAGACTTGAAAGTGGCAAAATCACCGAACTTTTTTTCCAATGCTTCCTTTAATTTGCCAGCAGGCGCGCTGGAGCCGCCAGGTGATAGGCAGAACCAGTAGACATTATGATTATATACTCCACCACCGTTGTTTCTGACGGCGGTACGAATCTCTTCAGGAATCTGGTCAAGGCTGCCAAGAATCTTTTTAAGCGGCCATTCATAAAATTGAGGATATTTCTCCAGCGCGGCGTTGAGGTTTTTCAAGTAGGTCGCATGGTGTTTACTGTAATGTATTTCTACGGTTCTGGCATCAATTACGGGTTCAAGCGCGTCGTACGCATACGGAAGTGCGGGCAGTTCGAACGGCATTTTTCCCTCCCATCGGTTGGTTTCGTATGTATTTTGCGAGCATTTCAGTTAAAATTCTAGCCATCAGATGAAGGATTGTCAAGCAGAAGTGAAGAAAACACACTGTAACTGGAAAACGTATTTCTTGACAGGGTATGAGAGAAGTGATTCCTGATAAACAGGTTGACAACCGCGCCAAATACCTGGCGGGTTTATTCGCTGGCATTTTGGCAGTTTCAACTGCTTCTATCTTTATTCGTTTCGCACAGCAGGAAGTACCCTCTCTTGTCATCGCGGCAGGAAGGATGACCTTCGCTACGCTGTTGATGCTGCCCTTCGGACTGGCAGAATTAAAACGAAACCCGACAGCCTTCAATAAAAAGCAAATTTTCCACCTTGGTTTTGCCGGAGCCGCGCTGGGAATGCACTTTGCCGCCTGGATCACGTCGCTTGAATATACGTCAATCGCCAGTTCAGTTGTGTTGGTCACAACTGCGCCGTTATGGGTAGCGCTGGTTTCACCAGCGCTCCTAAAAGAGAGATTAACCAAACCAGTGGTTATTGGGTTATTGATCGCTCTTGTCGGTGGGATCATTGTGGGCGGCAGTGGCAGCTGTTCAACGGTTCAAGGAAAATTCACCTGCAGCGGCATCGGTGACCTTTTTGCTGGTTCGCATTCACTTGGCAATCTATTGGCTTTTGCCGGAGCGCTGCTTTCAGGCGCTTACCTGATTGCGGGCAGAAAGGTTAGAAATACAATTTCGCTGCCTCTTTATACTTTGATTGTCTATGGTATCGCCGCGTTCCTTTTAAGCATGATGGTGGTGCTCAAAGGAGACAAGGTGACAGGTTATGCGACTATTAGTTATGTATGGGTTCTGGCATTGGCGCTTATTCCACAGGCGGTTGGGCACACGGCCTTCAACTGGGCGCTCAAGTATCTGCCTGCCGCATTTGTTTCTATTGCGCTGCTTGGAGAACCGGTGGGAACGATAATCCTGGCAGCCCTGCTGCTGCACGAAGCGCCGACCTTTTTGGAAATGATGGGTGGGCTACTGGTGCTAACTGGAATTGCCGTGGCAACCCGGAAAGCAGCACCCAAGAAAATTGAATATGAGAAAAGCCAGTAGATTGAGCTGTTAACGGCTGTAAAGGAAGTTTAATTCTTTTACCCAGCGTTGCAACTCGGGGCTCAGTTGGCAAGGCAGGTAACGCCAGCTCCAGTTACCTGCGGGGCGGCCAGGATAGTTCATGCGGGATTCGCTGCCCAACCCTAGAAAATCCTGAAGAGGACCGATAGCGAATGCCGCTGGTGATTTCCATAGCTCGCGTATCATGTCTATATGAATATGTTCTCCAGAGCTGGCCAGGTATCTGCGGCACAGGTTTTTTTCAATTTCTGGGGCGCTTTCATACCAACCTCTTGTGGTATCGTTGTCATGGGTTCCGGTGTAAGCCACGCAGTTGAACGGGTAGTTGTGTGGCAAAAAGGGGTCTTCAGGCGTGCTACCAAAAGCAAACTGGAGAATTTTCATCCCTGGAAGATGGAAGGAGTCACGCAGGTCGATCACGTCAGGCGTGATCAGCCCCAGGTCTTCGGCGATGATAGGTAAGCCTTTTAAAGTCCTGTTAATGGCTGATAGGAAGTTTTTCCCAGGGCCTTTTACCCAACGCCCAATTTCAGCGGTTGGCATGCCGGCAGGTATTTCCCAAAAACCCGCGAACCCGCGAAAATGATCCAGGCGGGCGAAATCCACTGTTCTCAGCACCGACATAAAGCGTTTGATCCACCAGGCGTAGCCCTGGCGTTTGTGAGCAGACCATCTGTATAGTGGGTTGCCCCACAGCTGACCGGTAGGAGAAAAATAATCAGGCGGGACACCTGCGACGACAGTCGGGCGGCTATCTTTGCCCAGAAAGAAAAGTTCGGGGTTTGCCCAGGCATCCGCGCTGTCGTAGGCAATAAAAATGGGGATATCACCGATGATTTGAATTCCGCGCGCGTGCGCGTATTCAAAAATTCGCTGCCATTGAGAAAAGAAAATGAATTGCCTGAACTTGTGCTTTTCCACAACAGGCGTATTTTCGGCAGAGAATTTTGAAAGGGCTTCGGGAAGGCGCAAGCGGAGTTCTACGGGCCAGCCATCCCACGAGCCTCCGCCATGAACTTCCTTGATCGCCATGAAAAGACCAAAGTCGTCAAGCCAGCCCGCTTCTTGCCTGCAGAAATCTTGATATTGCTGGTGCAGCTTCGTTGAACGTGATTTCTTAAATCTGCTAAAAGCCCGGTCAAGGATGGTGGTTTTCCAGGTGATGGCAGCGCCGAAATCTACCTGCTCAACTGGGAAATTGGGTCTGTCGAGAAAATCATCCCGGTTAAGAAGGCGCTCTTCAAGCAATAAAGTTGGTGAAATTAAATAAGGGTTACCGGCGAAGGCGCTGAAGCACTGGTAAGGTGAATCGCCAAAACCTGTAGGGCCAAGGGGGAGAATCTGCCATAGGGAACAACCACAGCCGTGCAGGAAATCCATCCAGCGATAACACTCCGGCCCCAGATCACCAATACCGTCAGGGCCTGGCAGACTGGTTGGGTGCAGCAAGATACCAGATTTTCGCGAAAGGGTCATGGCTCACTCATAATAGATGAATTTTCGGACAATTGCGTGTAGAGATCAAGATAGTTACGCGCAGAGACAGACCAGGAGAAGTCACGCGACATCGCGTTGAACTGCATTGCCTGCCAGAAAGCGCGTTTCTTATACAGGCGCAAGGCGCGTTTTAAGGCCGTGATGAAAGAACTGGCGTCAGCGTTAGGGAAGAGAAAACCTGTTGGTGCTGTAGATGAAAGCGGGTCAGAAACCGTGTCAGCCAGCCCGCCGGTGGCTCTGGCAATTGGCAGGCAGCCATAGCGCATGGCATACATTTGTGAAAGGCCGCAGGGTTCATAACGGGAGGGCATGAGTAAAAGATCAGCGCCCGCATAAATACGCCTGGAGAGCTGGACATCAAAAAGAATGGCAGCGCGAACTTTCCCCGGCATTTCATCTTCAAGGTCTCGGCAGGCCTGTTCAAGGTTGCGCTCCCCGGTTCCAAGTAAAATGGCGCGCCAGGCGAAATTTTTCATGGCGCGAAGACCGGCGATAATGATATCTATCCCTTTTTGCCAGTCAAATCTGCTGACGAGAGCCAGCAGGGGGACATCGCTTTCAACAGGAAAACCGAATTCAGCCAGCAAGGCCCGTTTATTTTGGCTGCGTGTGGTGAAATTACTGACAGCAAAGTTGAATTTAAGTGCGGGGTCTGTCGCCGGATCCCAGGATTCGACATCAATGCCGTTAAGAATACCAGTGAGATGGCCGGATCTTTTTCTAAGAAAGTCCTGTAAATCACAACCATACTCCGGCGTGAGGATTTCTTTTGCGTAGGTCGGGGAGACCGCCACGATTCGGTCAGCGGCGGCCAAACCCATTGGAAGAGGTTGGGTTTTCCCCCAATTTGGCAGGTTGTCATCATTGGATGGGGAAATTTTGTATTTCACCAGGGCTTCATCCACCCCGCTTCCCATAAAAGGCAGGTTGTGTATTGTCAGCACCGAGCGCGTTGTTTGCAGGGAGGCGTTTTTCTTCTTCGCTGTGGCTAGGTGATGTATTGCCACTGCTGTATGCCAATCATTGGCGTGCAGTATGTCACACTTCCAACCGATCAAGGAAGGGATTTTTAAGCAGGCGAGAGAGAAAAAGACGAACTTTTCAGCGTCCTCTTTAAAGTCCTTTCCATAGATCGAAGCGGATTCGCTCACCGGTGCGCCGGAAACCAGATAGGTGACCACTCCTGAAAGGGAGGTTTCAAATAATCCGGCTTCCACTGCGCCATTCAAGGTGCTGACTTTGAATTTTCGAATGAAGGTTGCTGAAATATTACTGGTCTTGATCGAATTGTAGAAAGGGATCACCAGGCGCACTTCTGCTGATGCTCCCCCCACAACTGCACCCAGACGATTGAGCGCGGCTGGTAAAGCGCCAGCCACATCTCCTAGCCCCCCGGCTTTAACAAGTGGAGCAGCCTCAGAAGCGATGAAAAGCACTCGGATCACTTTTTTCGATCGACTCTCACCGCCCATTTATCTGTTTACCTGACCATCTCAATATAATCGTCAGAAGTGACTTCGTCCAGGTTGGCGCCTAAAAAGCTGATCAGTTCAGTAATGAGGTGAGACTTCATCTCAGCGTCCTGACGGCTCCAGGTGCGACTTTTCACCTCAACAAATTGACCAATGGGTGGTTTGGTGATTTCATCAAAATTGATAAAGAATTCTACATCCTTGAATTTCACCAGATAGCGGATTCGGTCTTTTTCAATCTCTTTGGCCAGGTGCGGTTTGAAATACTCCCGGTAAAAGCGCGGACTTTGTGTGGCTGGAGCCAGGTAGCGGCTGCGTGACAGTAAAACTTCCTGTTCGAACTTATCTTCACTGGTTGGACCGATCAAGGTAAGCCTGGATCGAACCTGCTCGATCTTTCCCATTTCGTTAAGGAACTCGTCTTCACGGTAGCGCAGTATTCCCTGGTTGATATCCGCGAAGAAGAAGTAAATATCAAATTCACGGTAATGGCGTTTTCGAAGAATCTCCATGTCTGAATGCAGTAATTTTTCAATCAATTTGTTGCGGTCGTCGACGCGAATTTTTAACTGAATTTCAAAGCTTTCTTCTTCAGATGTACCACCGATGGCAACCAGCTTGGAGAGGACAGAAGACTCTCGTTGGATGAGAAATTGGTCGATCTTGCGCGAATAATCGCGGCTGTGCTTCAATAAATCTTCTTCATCCAGACCGATGATCTGTTGATCGCGCATCAGCCATTTGCCGTTAACCATCACATCTTTCACATCTGTGGCTTTAGCCGCGTAGACGATCTGCGCGTAGGTGCCGTTCGGGTCATGTTGAAATCTGGGGCTGTTATGCAGCGGCTCAATATCGATCAGGATAAGGTCTGCTCGTTTTCCTTGCTCCAGAGAACCCGTCAGATGACCGATGTGCATGGCCTGGGCTCCAAGGCGTGTTGCCATCAGCAGCGTGGTCCTGGCGGGCAAGGTTGTTGGGTCTCCACTAAACCCTTTTTGCAGAAAAGAAGCCAGGCGCATTTCTTCAAACATGTCCAGGTCATTGTTGGAAGCTGGACCATCGGTGCCAATACCCACATTAAGGCCAATCTCCAGCATGCGGGTGATTGGGGCAACGCCTGAAGACAACTTCATGTTAGAGGAAGGGTTGTGCGCCACACCCGCGTTCACATGCAGCAGGGTGTGCATTTCACCGTCGTCCACATGCACACAATGGGCAGCAAGGACCTTCGCTTCGAAAAGACCTTGTTTTTTTACATAAGGAATAACCGGCATTCGGTTCTCTCGGCGCATGTTTTCAACTTCAACAGCCGTTTCAGACAGGTGCGTATGCAAAGGGACATCAAATTCGGCAGCCAGGGCGGCGGTGGCTTTAAGGATTTCGGCCGTACAGGTGTACGGAGCGTGAGGTGCCACGGAAGGAATGATCAGATCATGGCTTTTCCAACGTTGGATAAAATCGCGTGACAATTCAAGAGATTCTTCGTAAAACTGAGCATCAGGGGTTGGAAATTTAAGCACGGTTTGAGCGCAAAGCGCGCGCAAGCCAAACTCGGCGGTCGCTTTGGCTACTTCTTCTTCAAAGTAATACATATCGGCGAATGTCGTGATTCCTGAACGGGTCATTTCGACGCAAGCGAGCTGTGTACCTAAACGCACGAAGTCAGGAGAAACAAATTCTCGCTCAACAGGCATCATGTACCCCATGAGCCAAACATCCAAACGCAGGTCATCCGCAAGCCCACGCAGCAGGGTCATAGGTACATGCGTGTGCGCGTTAACCAGACCGGGCATTAAAATTTTACCCGCGCAATCTACTATTTGCGGGGCTGTATACTGGGCGAGAATTTCTTTTTCGTCGCCAACAGCTTCGATAATCTTTCCGTTGATGGCGAGCGCTCCGCATTCATAACGGCGAAATTCATGGTCCATGGTGAGCACTTCGGCATTGCGAAGCAGGATATCGACTGTCTTCATGTTATTCTCCATTCTCGACCTCAGAAAGTTGCCTTCTGATGAAATCCAGGCAGGTGTTTTCCATCCATTTTTGCAGTTGCGGTAAAGCGTTGTTGAACAGTTTCTTTTTTTCCGCATGTTTTTGAGGGCTGGTAAAAAACATGTCCAGGGTTGCTATATCATCCTGGCAATAGATGTTTACGGCAAATAATAACGCGCGCCTTTCCAAGTTGAGGTCTTGTTGAGGGGTATAAGGGCGGTCAAGTTTCTTAACTTCAAAAACGTTATTGTTGGTGTGGTTTGAAAATAAAATCAATTCGTTGATCGCGCAAAAAACGAATAAAGTAACCGTTACCCCACGGTTGGCTGCGAGTTCAATGACTTTCTCCAAAAGTGTATCCTGATCAAAACCGTAAATGTGCGGTTGAAGCAGAGAGATGACCTTCTGCTCGACGACATCAATCATCCTATCCGCTTCTTGGGATGAATTTGCTTTGGCAGTGATGCGAATATCCACACATCCAGGATGAGCGGAAAGGCCCACTGTTGGGTTACTGGATGTTTCCAGATCGGCAATCTGAGCGTCAACCACCGATTCACCAATCCCGCTGGTGCGGATGACGTGGGTCTTGATGAGTTGGTGAAGTTCGAAGTGCCCGCGCAGGAGCGGTATCACTTCATGCTGAAAAATCGTTTTCATTTCTGCGGGCACTCCCGGCAGGCAAACCAGCAGTTTCTTTTGCTCCGCGATATAAAACGCAGGTGCGGTTCCAACCGGGTTGTGAATGGCGACTGCGTTCGCCGGGAGGAACGCCTGTTTCTGGTTATTGTCAGAGGGAATGGCACCTCTAACCTGGAATTTCCGGTAGATTTCTTTCCATAAGTCTGCGTGAAAATCCATCTCCACGTTAAAAGCAATCGCCGCGGCATTACGGGTAGGATCGTCAATGGTCGGGCCGAGACCGCCGGTGGTGATGACGATTTCCGCCCGCGAAAGGCTTTCTCGTATCATTTCAGCGATGCGCAGCGGGTTATCGCCAATCGATGTTGCGCGAAATAAATCAACGCCAAGATGGCGCAACTGCTGCGCCAGGTACCGTGTATTGGTGTCCAGGGTTTCGCCCAGCAAGAGTTCGGTTCCAATCGTGATGATTTCAGCCTGTGTCATCTCACTCCGTTGAATAAATCATTTTATCAGGTTTTAACCAGCGGGAGTTCCAAGCAGGGAAAGTCGCTGACGAAATTGCAATAGGAATAAGGTAGAATCAATTGGGTGATTGATAAGGATGGCGCAGAAGTGGTGAAAGAAAAGAGCCTACGATTAGAAATCGGAAAATGGGGTGAAAGCGCAGCGCTCAATTATCTTGAAGGCGAAGGGTATACTTTGGTGCAGCGAAATTTCAGGTCGCCTGATGGTGAAATTGATTTAATAATGAGGAAGAATGAAGAGCTTGTTTTTGTTGAAGTGAAAACAAGGACCTCGGTAGATTTCGGTTTCCCGGAAGAGGCGGTAGATGACCAAAAACTTGATCACCTTGAAGCCACGGCAGGATGGTTCCTTGTTGAACACGCAGAATTTGAAGAAAACTGGCGGCTGGATATTGTCGCCGTAACTGGCAAGTTGGGTTCTTCATCTCCTGAAATCAAGTGGTTTGTCAATGTTGGAAACGCCTGACCACAAAACGGTCCTCGTCATTGTCGGACCGACCGGAATAGGGAAATCAGACCTGGCAATTGAACTGGCAAGGCAGGTCAATGGAGAAATCATCTCCGCGGATTCGCGTTATTTGTACCGGGGGATGAATATCGGCACTGCCAAACCTACATTCGACCAGTTGGGTTCTGTAATCCATCACCTGGTCGATGTCGCTGAACCAGATGAATGCTGGTCTTTAGCCCGTTTTTTAAAAGAAACGCGAAAAAAGGTCAATGAAATTCATCGCCGCAAGCGCATTCCGATCCTTACTGGCGGGACTGGGCAATATATCCGCGCCTTAACCGAAGGGTGGAGAGTACCTGAATTTGAAACTGACCAAAAATTAAGGCGAGTATTAAATCAATGGGGGCAAAGTATTGGCGCCATTGGTTTACATGAAAAACTAAGGTTGCTCGATAAAGAAGCGGCTGGTTTCATCGATGCGAGCAACATGCGCAGAACGGTACGGGCGCTTGAGGTCATTTTTACGACTGGGAAAAGGTTCTCAGACTGTCGAAGAAAAGACGGACCAGCCTATGACTTTTGGATCATTGGGTTGCGCATGGAAAGAGAAAAATTGTACGAAAGAATTGATGCGAGGATCGATCACATGATAGCGGCTGGTTTGGAAGAAGAAGTAAGAAACCTGCTCATAAAAGGCTATGGGGCCGATTTGCCTGCGATGTCTGCCATTGGTTACCGCGAAATGGCCCGCTTTATCAATGGCGAAATCGATTTGGAAAGTGCCAAGGCGCTTATGCGCAAAAATACGCGCAACCTGGTGAGGCGCCAGGCGAATTGGTTTAAATCAAGTAACCCTGAGATACGCTGGTATGAGACTGGTGAGCAGACAACAATTCAGGTTCTGGATGATCTGGCTGCCGCGGGTATTTGGAAGAAGCAATGATCATAAATAAACCCTGGCTATCAAGTTATGACACGGGAGTGCCTTTTTCCCTTCAGTATCCGGATATTTGCGTCCATGAGTATCTCGCTGCGCAGGCTCATGCCTACCCAAAAAGGACCGCGATCATCTGTGGCGAAAGCCGTTTCGATTACCAAACGCTGCATCAAAAAGCGATCGTCTTTTCCAGGCAGTTGATCAGAGTTGGACTGAAACCTGGAGACAGGGTGGGGTTGTGCCTGCCAAATTCTACCGGCTTCATTGTCGCCTTCTTTGGTGTGTTGATGTGCGGTGGAGTAGTGGCTGCGATGAACCCGTTATTTCCAAAAAGGGAACTTGAATTCCAGGTGAAGACTGCGGAAGTTCGTTTTATTATTACAGATGAAAAAAAAGAGGACGAATTCCTGACTATGGAACTTCCTCAACCTGTGAGCATCTTTCGAATTTTGGAATCGATTGAGCTGCTTGACCGTCGAACTGGTGCATCTTTTACCAGTCAGTCGCTCTACTCACCAGAGAGACACATAATCAGTCATTTTTCTGATCCGCATGCTCCCGCTGTGCTGCAATTCAGCGGAGGGACAACGGGAGTTCCCAAGGCGGCGATTGGGACACATCGAAACCTTGTTGCCAATGTTACCCAATTCAAGAACTGGTTGGTGAATCTCGATGACGGCAAGGAAACCTACCTGGTCGCCATTCCTTTGTATCACGTGTATGGACTGGTATTGGGTTTATTACTGGGAATCGCCACTGGAGCAACGCTGGTGCTCTTGCAAAAACCGGGCGATGTGGATGAAATGTTACACGCAATTACGAAGTATCCAGTCAGTTATTTCCCTGCGGTGCCGTCCATTTTTAACCTGATCAATAACCATCCCGGCGTAAAAAGGGGAGATTATCAATTAAACCGCATCAAAGCCTGTATCTCTGGTTCTGCGCCACTGATGGAGGCGGTTCGCGAAAATTTTGAAAAACTAACCGGGGCGTCTCTCGTGGAAGGATACGGCTTATCAGAGGCACCGACAGCCACCCACTGTAATCCTATTTTGGGCGAAAAGCGCGCTGGTTCAATTGGACTACCCTTGCCTGATGTGGATTGCCGGATTGTAAGCCTGGCAAACAACCAGGCGGACATGCCCATCGGAGAAGAAGGCGAGCTTTTAATTCGCAGCCCGCAGGTGATGCCAGGATATTTCAATCACCAAGAAGAAAGCAGCGCATTGCTCGAGAGTGGTTGGCTGCGCACCGGTGACATTGCCAGAATGGACGCTGAGGGGTATTTTTATCTTTCAGGGAGAATCAAGGATCTGATTAAAGTACACGGTATGCAAGTTTGGCCGACAGAAGTTGAACAGGTAATGAGTGAACACCCAGCAATTAAAGAATGCGCTGTTGCCGGAGTGCCAGATGAAAAAAGCGGGGAACGCGTGAAAGCCTGGTTGGTTTTACAAGAAGGCCATGGAATGGCGCTTGATAACCTGCGGCAACATTGCCAGGGAAAGCTGGCAGCTTATAAGATACCTGTTGAAATATCCATTTGTGCTTCATTACCCAAAACGCCAGTTGGAAAAGTGCTGAGGCGAGAACTGGTCAGAGAACACATGGAGCGAAAATAAAAGAGAGCAGACGCTCCCTTTTATCAATTGAGGGTTATCTCCGGAGTTCCGGAATGATGTGGAACGGGTGGCGGGAAGATTTTTTCAAACTCTTCTCGCGAGAGCGTTTCCACTTCAAGCAGACGATTGGCGATGTCATCGAGCTCTTTACGGTAAGTGGTTAGAATCGATTTTGCCTGCGAATAGGCGTTATTGACCAATGAACGCACTTCCTTATCGATCTTTTCGGCTACAGATTCAGAGTAATCACGCTGTTCTGAGATCTCTCTGCCGAGGAAGATCAATTCCTCTTTCTGTCCGTAGACCATGGGGCCTAGCTCAGCGCTCATTCCCAATCGCGTAACCATGTTACGGGCGAGCTGGGTAACCCGTTCAATATCATTCGAGGCACCAGAAGTGATATCGTCAAAAACGAGTTCTTCCGCTGCACGACCACCAAGCAGGCCAACCATTTCAGCGATCAATTTCTTACGGGGCATCAAGGTACGGTCGTCCATGGGTAACGCGATAGTATAGCCGGCTGCCATGCCGCGTGCGATGATGGAAACTTTTTGTACCGGGTCGGCCTCAGGCAGAGCATTCATTACCACGGCGTGACCAGCTTCGTGGAAGGCGACAATACGTTTTTCTTCTTGGCTGATCAGGCGGCTCTTACGTTCAGGCCCTGCGATGACCCGTTCAATCGATTCCTCAAACTCGCTCTGCCCAATACTTTTCTTATTACGGCGTGCGGCTAAAATGGCTGCCTCGTTTACCAGGTTTTCAATATCGGCACCCACAAATCCAGGTGTTGCTTTTCCTAATAGTGAAAGGTCCACCTCTGGGTCAACTGGTTTGCCTTTAATATGAACGCGAAGAATCGCTTCGCGACCTCGTACGTCGGGTCGGTCAAGCACCACACGCCGGTCAAAACGGCCAGGGCGAAGTAACGCGGGGTCCAGAATGTCGGGTCGGTTGGTAGCAGCCATGATGATGATGTTAGTGTCAGTATCGAATCCATCCATTTCGACCAGCATCTGGTTTAGCGTTTGTTCGCGCTCATCGTGCGAGCCACCCAGGCCAGCGCCGCGTTGACGACCAACAGCATCAATTTCATCTACAAACACAATGCAAGGAGAATTCTTTTTTGCCTGGTCGAAAAGATCTCTTACGCGGCTGGCACCCACACCGACGAACATTTCAACGAATTCGGAGCCAGAGATGGAGAAGAAGGGCACCCCGGCTTCACCGGAAACGGCTTTGGCTAGAAGAGTCTTGCCTGTCCCTGGAGGACCGACCAGTAAAACGCCTTTGGGAATACGCGCACCCAAAGCGACAAATTTCTGTGGTTCCCGTAAAAATTCGACTACTTCTTTCAACTCCTCCAGAGACTCCTCGATGCCTGCCACATCTGCAAAAGTCACCGTGGGGTGGTCGCCGGTAAACATACGCGCCCGTGATTTACCGAACGACATGGCAGCGTTATTACTCCCTTGCGCCTGCCGGAAGATAAAGAAAAAAGCACCGCCTAATAACAGGAAGGGCAGAATGTAAAACAATGCATTTAGAATACCGGCGAATGCTCCGGGCGGTTTGATCTCTATCTTGATCCCTTTTTGGGGATTGAGCTCTTCAGGTGTGACACCAAGGGCAAGCAATTGTTCCACTAAGGTGGTCTCAGTTTCCTTGGTGGAAGTTTTTTCAGCGCCGGAGGTCATGATGATTTTTAAATCATTTTTCTCTTCAACAATTTTTGCGACGCTGCCTTTTTTCACTTCATCAGCCAGCTGGTTGATAGTGAGAACACTATCTGCGGTGTTTCCGCGATTCAAAGAAAACACCACCAATACGATGATTGAGGCAAAGAGGAGTAGATAGACGATATACGATGGACTCCTAGGTTTCACAAGCTCCTCCAAAAGATGCGAATAAACTACAACGATTATACCAACCCTTGATCAACTATTCGGTGTGGGGAAGACAAAAAGGGAAAGATTAATAGATTTCTAATAAATAATTTCAAGCGTGAGTAAGTTAATGCCACTCTTTCGGCAACCCAGTGTTGGTTAAGAAAAATCATCCTTGGCGGATTCTACGAATTCCAAACGGTGGCATTGACCGCAACCAATATGCGGTTGTTGAACTATCTCTTTCGCAAGGTGGCAATAGGCTGTTACCAGTACATAGCGTTTGAATAATCGAAACCGTCTTTTAATAACCGCGGATAATTGCATATTTTCACAAGCATTAGCGCGTTTGATGGAAGGAACAGGGCAGGAACGGCAGAGATCAGCAGTCCAATTATTAGGGGGAGGTTGATTGCCAATCAAACGGCATTCTTCGATATTTCTCCCTCGGTAATAGTCACCATAAAAAAACGGGCATTCTGTTCCGGCAGGGGTGCGCATAGTCTCTCAAATGAACTTGCCCTTCACAGGCTTAAACGGGGCTGAAAAGAAGCCTTATACTCTGGTAACGTATTCGCCGGTGCGGGTATCTACGCGGATCGTATCACCCGTTTGAACAAAATACGGCACGCCGACTTCCAAACCTGTTTCAGTGACTACCTTTTTCGTCACCCCGGTAGCCGTATCCCCTTTGACGGCAGGCTCAGCGAAAGTAACCGTAAGGTCGACAGTGGTGGGAAGTTCGATGTCGATGGGTTCATTTTCAAAGAAAGTTAATTTCACTTCCATTTCAGGTTTTAGAAACCCAGCGAGCTCCCCAATTACAGACCCTGAAATGGCAGGCTGTTCGTAGGTTTCCAGGTCCATGAAGTGGTAAATTTCACCATCGTTATACAGATACTGAACATTGTGAAAGTCCAATCTCACGTCTTTAATGCGCTCTCCGGAGGTGAAGGTTTTCTCCAGGGTGTTTCCTTTTCTCAGGTCACGGGCTTTGATACGGATTGTGGCGTTGCCGCGTCCGGGTTTATTAAATGAGTATTCCAACACCCGGTATAAATTTCCATCGAGTTCAAAAATCACACCTTTTCGTAGATCATTAACATCGATCATTAACAAGCCCTCTTTTCAATTTCGGATATAACCTTGAGATTATAGCCCAGCCAATGATCAATGACAAGGAAAATCAGTGAGATTAAAGATAAATTAAAAATTTTAGTGAGGTTTTTTCATGCGTTTGAGCAAAAGTGGACCTGCCAGGTCGATGAGTGAAGAAAACAAGACTTCGAGCAGCGGGGATAGAAACATATAAAAAGGCACATAAATGACTTTGCGCGGAAACTTCACGGCGCTCCATACTGCTTTTGCCACACGCGCTGAAGGAATGGCAAACCTCTCGGCGGGAATAGCTCCTCCGTTTGGCAGCTTACGAGCGGTGTCAAAGAACTCCGTTTTTACCGGACCGGCGCGGACGACTGAAATGTGCACGCCAGAGTGTTTTAATTCGCGATGAGTGCAAGTGGTAAATGCATCCAGGTAGGCTTTAGAAGCGGAATAAATAGCGATGCCCTGCTCATTCAGTTTTCCGGCGATGGAGCCGATATTGATAATAAATCCATATTTATTCCTGACCATGGCAGGAAGGAAAAGCAGTGCCATGTGTGTTGAAGCAGCGATATTCAGGTCGATGATGTCTCTGGAGATTGTCCAGGGCATCTCGTGGAAGTAGCCGTACCAGGCCAGCCCGGCATTGTTCACTAGAACATCAGGGAATAATTGGGATTGATTTAGTTCATCCAGCAAACGCAGGCGCTCATCTTCCTGTGACAGGTCTGCCTGGATGATTGTGGCTTTGCCGCCTGCAGAAGCGATTTTTGCTTCAATCTCCCGCAATCTTTCAAGGCGGCGTGCGGTCAGGATTACGTGCACCCCATTTTTGGCAAAAAGCAGGGCAACGTCAGCGCCTATGCCGCTTGAAGCACCCGTGATCAAGGCGATTCTGGGTTTCTTCTGGCTCGGTGGCATAAGTTGGGTCAACGCTTGACTGGGTGCTGCTTCCACCAATTGATCGTATCGCGAATGGTATCTCTGATGGTTCGCGGAGAATAACCAAGTGATTGGCGGGCTTTCGCATTGTCGATAACCGCGTTGCTTTGCAATGTTTCGATGCTGTACTGGGTAAATTTCGGCTTGGTGCGGGTAATTTTATAGTACAGCTCAGAAAAGTTGGCAAAAAATCGCGCCAATCGAAGGGGGATATTAACCAATCGTGATTTGATGACAAATAACTCTTTTACGATGTGCCACAGATCAGAAACCCGGATGAGCTCGCCGGAAAGGATATAGAGTTGTCCAATCGTCCCTTTATCCCGAGCCTGGATCATGCCTTGCACGACATCGCGGACGTCGACGAAATCGTAGCTGCCGTTGATCATATAATTGACCTTCTTCAACATCCAGCTGTTCATCAACTCGCCAAGTTCAGATCCTTTGTAGTCGTAAGGGCCGAGCACACCCGTAGGACAAACGATGATTGCAGGCAATCCTTCCTTGACTTTCTCTTGCACCAGAAGTGTGGCTTCGGCTTTTGATCTGTCGTAAGCGCCGACGCTGAAGTCGGGGTCGATCGGGGTTGTTTCATCAATGACCATCCCATGCGGCACGCGTTTAAAGGCGTGAATAGAACTGGTGTAAATAAACCTGCGCACGCCGGCCTTCATGGCGGCGTCAACCATGTTACGGGTACCTTCGACATTTACTTTATGCACGATCTCAACATGACTTGAAGAGATTGAAATGATCCCTGCAAGATGGAATACAGTATCAATTCCTGTCACGGCATTTACCAGGCATTGAGGGTCTAAAATGTTGCCGTAATGAATTTCTACATTGAGACCCTTGATGGGCGTCAGGTCTTCATCAGGGAGAACCAGAACGCGTACTGATTCGCCGCGATTGAGAAGTTCTCTCACCAGAACATTGCCTATGTGACCAGTCGCGCCAGTAACTAAATTCATTTATAACCTCCAAAAATACAACTCAGCTTTGATTTCAGGCATGTTACAAGCGAATACAGCAATAAGCAGCGTTGACATGTCTTTGTTTTCAAAACCAGTCGCAATGATTTTCTTCCATTTTATTCACACAACCCAACTTATGGATGTGACGTAAGTTAGATAACAGGTCACATTTAAATAAAAACAGGGCCGCTTTCAACGGCCCTGTGAAAAAAAGAGATCGTATTTAGCCTATCTTCGGTTCAATTAACCCGTAATTACCATCCCGGCGCTGATACAGCACATTGATCGAATTGGTGTTGACATTGTAGAAAATAAAGAAATCTTCATGGTCAAGGAGCGCCATCTGTTCGATCGCTTCGTTTTCGTCCATTGGCACCAGGGTGAAAGTTTTTCTGCGCACAATGGCGGTCTTGCGATCCGGCTCATTTTCCACCGGCAGTGGGATTACCTCAGAAGCAGGCGTACCATCACCCCGTCCGCGGGTGCGTTTCCCCTTGAAACGCTCTATCTGCCGCTGCATTTTGTCAGCCGCCTTGTCGATGGCTGCTAACAGGTCCACATCGCGTTCCTCGGTGCGGAGCACGAATCCTTTTCCGGTAATGGTGATTTGAGCGATCTCCCGGTCAGAGCGGTTTCGGGCGTTTTTTGCATAGGAGAGGTCAAATTTCATGGATTCAATAACGGGCAAGAGTCTTTCTAAACGTGGGGTTTTCTTCTCAACGTACTCTTTGATTCGGTCTGTCAACTCCATGTTCTTTACCGTGATCACAATTTTTTCGTCCATCTTTACCTCCAAAAGAATTAAGATTTGTTCGTTTCATCGCTGCACCGGTGGTCTTTTTTCAAGGTTTTTGCAATTGAAAGGGCATACACTTCAGAGGTGCCAGCTTCTTTAAGCGCTTTTGCACAATGATTGATCGTTGAGCCGGTAGTGATAATATCATCCACCAGCAGCACTTTTCTTCCATTAAGTTTATCAGGATTTGCGTAAAATGTATCTTTCAGCATTAAATCACGCTCAATTTTTGTATGGTTCACCTGAGTCCCGGTGTCTTTAATTCTTATTAATGCCATCGATGAATGTGGAACCTGGAAATAGAAAGCGATGGGTCTCGAAAGCAATTCTGATTGGTTGTAACCTCGTTCTTTCATCCGGTCTGGAGAAAGAGGAATAGGAATTACAAGGTCGAAATTCCAACCCTGTTTTTCTATTGTGGCGATAAGGAAGGTCGCAAAAAAAGCCCCGAGTGCCATATCCTGCCGGTATTTGAGCGCATGAATCGCTTTTCGCAGCTCTCCTCCATACACCGCCCAGGAAGCGGCAGCATTAAAAGATACACTGTTTCTGTTACATTTCATGCATACGGAAGAACCGTCACTCGTTTTATCCCCACAAAAGGCGCAGCGGGCATCAGTAATCAGGACCACTTGAGCGAGGCAACTGGCACAGAACCGTTCTCCGTGATGCCCGCAACCAGCGCAGTGCGGAGGGTAGAGCCAGTCCGCAGCAGCCCAGAAAAGACGGTGCAGGGCGAATAAAATATTCACATGTTCATTTTACAGAAAAACCGCTCAGCCGCCAAATATACCTGACTTGATGATTTGCAGCACCGCCGGGGCAAGCAGGATGATCAAGAGCGAGGGGAACATGAGGAACGCCATCGGGATTAACATTTTAATTGGAGCCTTATGGGCTTCTTCTTCAGCCAGCTGGCGTCGCCTTACGCGCATCTGATCTGCCTGCACGCGCAGCACCTTGGACATACTGACGCCGAGCTGTTCACTTTGAATGATAGCCGCCACGAAACTGGTCAACTCACTGATACCGATATTATCTTGCATGTCGTGCAGAGCCTCACGGCGCAATTTGCCCAACTGAACCTCCTGGATGACGCGGGCGAACGCCATTGAGAGGGGTGAGTTCCATTTTTCAGCCACGCGGGCCATCGCCGCATCAAAGCCCAGCCCTGCTTCCACGCAAATCGTTAACAGGTCAAGCGCGTCCGGCATGTCCTTGCGCACCTGTTTTTGCCGGTTCGTGATGGAGCTTGATAACTGGAAATGAGGTAAGTAAAAGCCGAGCAGCGTCATCACCAGCGTAAAAAGAAAGACCCTGCCGGCGGGAATATTATTCCCCAGCAGTTTTAATAGCGTGAAAGTGAAACCGCCAATGAGGAGGCCAAAGATGAATTGCAGGGTGAGGAAAACGGTGGCGTCGACTTTGGAGGACCTGCCTGCCAGCTCCAACCTTCGGTTGATACGGCTGATCCAGTTTTGCGGTGTGAAGCGCAGGGTAATCTCGCCAAGTTTGCGCGCCAGCGGGTAGATGACGCGTTCTGTAAAAGGCAATGAGAGTTCCAATTTTTCAAGGTCAACTTGCTCACCGCTTTTACTGAAATCTCCCAGGCGTTCAAACAACCTCATATCATTTTCAGAATACGGATTGCGGATTCCGATCACCACCAACACAACCGCGATGGCTAAAATGACGCCCAGCAAAGCCAGTATCACCCACATATCAGGTTCCTCTTAAACTTCGATCTTCGTGAAACGATTCATGACGAAGTATCCGATAATCGATAGCAATATCGCAACCGCGATTGCGATAAAACCACAAGGTAAAGGTGTATTAGCTTCAGGGTCAATCAGAATCAACAGGTATTCGCGGTTAATTACCAGGATGGCCACAAAGACAAACGCAGGCAGCAAAGCCAAAAATTGAGCAGAAAACTTCATCTGAGCGGTCAACACGCGAATTTCACCCTTGATGCGCACGCGTTCGCGGATGGTATGCGAGATGGTATCCAGGATTTCAGCGAGATTACCGCCTACCTCTCGCTGCACTTTGATGGCGGTGATCACCAGATCAAGGTCTTCACTAGGAATTCTTCGCAACAAGTTGTCCAGCGCTTTTTCTGTTGACACGCCAAGAGAGACCTCTTGAACAACACGGCGAAACTCTTCGCTGATAGGCGGGGGCATTTCTTTGGCGACTGATTCCATGGCTTGCAAAGTGGAAAACCCAGCCCTAAGACCGTTAACCATCAGGCTGAGCATATCACCCAACTGGTTGTTAAACTTGATCAACCGGCGGTTTTTTTGTGAACGGATGTAGATACCGGGCAACAGAAAACCCACGAATCCGCCAATAAGGGCGAGCAAGAATGACTTTGATCCTATAAAGAAGCCAAAGGCTGCCACAACCAGCACTGAAACGATAAGAATGAGCAGGTATTCGCCAGGCTTCATCTTGAGGTCTGCCTGCACAAGCTCCTTTGATACCTTATCCGCCCAGGAGGTTTTTGCCACTTTACGTGACAGCCATTCAGAGACGACGGAGCCTCCCTTGGTGCTGAGGTTTTCATCAACTGAGATGCCACGTTCCGCAAACGCATCCAGTCTGGCTTCTTCGGCAGAGCGCTGCCCGGAGATGGTCAGATACACGCTCAGACCAATCACACCGGCAACCAACACGCCTGCTATCCATAAAAAGATCACTGGATTCATGCTTTACCTTCTCACGCCAATTCCAAAAACCGCCGGTGGCAGGTGAATTCCGGATGCTTCGATTTTTTCAATGAACTTAGGGCGCAGACCAGTGGGGCGAAGCTTGCCAATCACGCGGTTATTTTCAAATCCAAGTTGTTCAAATACAAAAATATCCGTCATCGTGATGATATCGCCTTCCATACCAGAAACTTCGGTGATATTCACCACTTTACGCGAGCCATCTCGCAGGCGCTCTTGATGAACTACCAGGTCGATGGCAGAGCTCACCTGTTCCCGGATGGCGCGCACGGGCAGGTCCATGCCCGCCATCATGGTCATGGTTTCAATTCTCGCCAGGCTATCGCGCGGTGTGTTGGAATGGCAGGTGGTCATTGAACCGTCATGACCGGTATTCATCGCCTGCAGCATGTCAAGCGCGGCTTCATCGCGGATCTCGCCGACGATAATGCGGTCAGGGCGCATGCGCAATGCGTTAATGACCAGGTTGCGGATGGTGATTTCGCCCCTGTTTTCAATATTCGGCGGTCGTGATTCAAGCGTAACCACGTGTTCCTGACGCAGCTGGAGCTCGGCGGCGTTTTCGATGGTGATAATACGCTCATCCGAGGGAATGAAGGCGGAAAGGACGTTGAGCAGGGTCGTCTTCCCAGAGCCGGTACCGCCGGAGATAACAATATTCATGCGTGCTTTCACACAGGCATCCAAAAACTGAATGGCTTCAGGCGTGATGGAGCCCAACTGAACAAGTTGATCAACTGAAAGCGGGATGCGGGCGAATTTTCGAATGGTCAATACTGGGCCCACCAGTGAAATTGGCGGGATGATGGCGTTCACACGCGAGCCATCCGGCAGACGCGCGTCTACGTAAGGGCTGGATTCGTCAATGCGTCTGCCGAGCGGAGACACGATCCTTTCGATGATGCGCATCACATGTTCATCATTTTCAAAAGTAAGAGGGACCTTTGAAATCTTACCGCGCCGCTCGATGTAGATATTTCGCGCGCCGTTGACCATAATTTCAGTGATGGTGTCATCCTCCAGTAAGGACTGCAGCGGTCCCAGACCGAGGATCTCTGCCGCGATTTGTTCAAATAAGCGACTTTTCTCTGCACGGGAAAGAACGAAGTTCTCTTCCGCTAGTATCTGCTCATACAAATCTTGTATCGTCCGGCGCACCTCGTGGACTCTGGAAACATCCACACTGGGATCCAATTCAGACAGCAATTTGTTCTGAACGCGGGTTTTTAAGTCCTGGTAGGTATCCTGGCTGGCTTGAACGGTAGAGGGTAGAACGCGCCTCGCCTGTAAGGGCGGGGTAGAAGAAGAATCGGCGACGCCATTTTGAGCCGAGGTGTTTTGGCTGTCAGTTGATTGGATGCGCCTTAAAATGGACATTGATCTAGCTCCTCAAATCAGGAAGCGATTTCCTCTTTGACAAGGGTCACGCTTTCTTTTACCTGGTCTGCCAGGGTGACCATGGCTTTTGACGCGAGAAGGTTCTTGTTTTCGAGAATAAATGGAACACCGCGATTCACCGCGTTGCTGATAATGCGATCTTCAAAGGGGATACTCACCCTGACAGGTTGTTTAAGGGTTGCACCGACCTTTTCAGGGGTGATGGCCACGCGGCGGTCATAGCGATTCATCACAAAGAGGATCCGCTCGCGTTCAATTCCCGAAGCATCCGCCAAAGAAAGAAACTGGTGGGCATTCTTGATTGCAGGAATATCTTGAGTGGTTACAAGAATGATCAAATCAGCGATGTCGAGGCAGGTCTGAACGACTTCTGTAAGATAAGTGGAGGAATCGACAACGATAAAGTTGTACAACTGGCGCATATAGGTCAGAATGCGTGAAATGGATTGACCTTTTCCGCCATCCCCAAATTCTGGCTGCTTGGGGGCAGTCATAATATGGATGCCCGTTTTCTGGTTAACCGCCGTGACATCTTCAATGATCTCAGGGTCAAGTTCGTGTGAATGTTCAAGCAGTTCAAGGAAAGAATTACGGGCATGTTCGTTGAAGAAAACCGCCACGTCGCCAAAAAGGAGATTGGCATCCACCAGCGCCACCTTGTTCTGCTCTGTTTTGAGAAGGGTTGCGAGGTTGGTGGCCACAGTTGTGGTGCCGACGCCGCCTTTGGGGCTGTAAACGACGATGATTTTTCCCGATGGCGGGTTGGGTAGAACCATGCCCAGCGGTATGGCGCCTGGAGCGCCGTTGATATTAAAGGGCGCCACCACAAACTTGGATTTCTCCTCAAGGGCTAAATCTCCCGCGCGCCTGACGGCTGTGGTTAATTCATCGATCAAAGGTGGTTTTGAAAGAAAATCCCTCGCGCCTGCCAGCATGGCGCGGCGCATGTAATTGGGGTCATTTTGCACCGAAAGGATGACCACCTGGATGAACGGTACCTTCTTGCGGATGGCCTCTGTGGCGGTGATACCGTCCATATCCGGCATGTTAATATCCATGACCATCACATCCGGCTTTAACTGCTCCGCCAATTCAAGCGCCTGCCTGCCAGAACGGGCAGACCCGATCACTTCAATCGCAGGCTCGAATTGCAGCATGCGCAGGATTATCTCACGAGATTCGTCGATGTCGTCTACTATTACAACAGTGATTTTTTCCTGCTCGGCCATATTCTCTCCAGGATCATGCTGGTGCAGAATCAGATTTCGCTTTTGTCAAGGCTGATTCAGAATGTAATTATCAAAAGCGGGGTAGAGCAGCGTATCCACCCTCGGTTCAACACCATAGGGCAGCTTGACCGGCGCGGGAATGTTCTTTTGATCCATGATGTACTGCAGGGTAACCGGATCAGTGGAGAACTGCGCGCCATCCCCGGCGCTCTTCAGCGCAAGTGAGAGCTTGGCCCCGGCGAGCGCGAGATAATTCAGGATGAGCGTATCCTGCGGAGAAACAACGATGGTGATCGAGCCCGGGTAAGCCGGGCCTGTGGGCGCAGGCGCTTCTTCTGTTGCCACTGGCTCAGCGGGCGCTGCGGCCGGTGCCGCCGGTGAATCATCCAAAGCGAACATGCCCACGTTCAACACCATGGCGTCCTGGATGACCGTCTGGCAGACCAGCCTGGGACGTTGAACTTCTGAGGGGACAACGTAAATGGGTTGGTTCACGGTGCTGTCCAGTTCATAACGCCCGCGGGAGATGGCATCACCATCATTGTAGGGGGCGCCAGGGGGCATTACGCCAAGCGAGATGGCGCCGCTGGGCTCTTCAACCGTGGATTGCACACCGAAAGTGATGACCGTGTCGTTAGGCAAGCGGGTTTGGTAACTGGTATCCACGTCTGAGATCAACATGCAGCCGACCACCAGCACATGATCACCCTGGCGGGGCGCGTAAGCCACCGCGGTTTCAGGGCTGACGGCGAGCGAATAAGCCGTCATGCCGGCGGGGATATCAAAAGCCGCTAGTGAGCCGCCGCCTTCGTGGATGACCATGCTGGAAGTGAGGGGAACGGCAGGGTCGATGTTGTACTTGGCCTTGGTGCCGACGGCGTCTTCGATGGAGGTAAAGAAGGTGCCCTGGACAAGCTGGTTCTTGGGGTAGGCCAGGGTTGTCAACACCTCCGAGGTGATGATTTGCCCGCGGGGGATGAACTGGGAAGCCACCACGATATCGACGATTTCAAACGCAGGCGTGGGCGCGACCGCGGTTTCACCTCTGCTGGCACCGCGCCCCCTGGAAAGCAGGAGAAACGCCAGTATAGACGCTGCGATCAGTATCAGCAGGATATAAATGATAATTCTTCCCGAGCGTTTTTTCATAGCAGACATCGAGCCCTCCTGAACACACTTGTTTAAGGGGAAAACCAGCCTTAATTATACGGCAAAAAGGAAATAACTCAATCAATAACCCTTGGGTATACGGAGTTCAGACCTTAACAAATAAGAAAGGCTCATTGAATAGAGCCTTTCTTATTTGAATAAAAAAAGTGTTAGTGTTGCCCAAGTCTACTTGAAATCGTGCTGAAAACATTGGAGATTTGGCCTCCGAGCAAAGTGAGGGCAGCAATGACGACGATGGCAATTAGAACAATGATCAATGCGTACTCAACTAAACCCTGACCTTTCTCTTTCGCTGCGAATAACATTGGATACTTCCTCCTTTCTTGAAAATTTGAACTTCAACTTACCTTAATATATAACAAAAGAGGTTGGTTTTACATTACAATGAGCTTACAAGAGTACCATTAAAAAACTTCCGATATTCTGCTTGTAATAAAACTGAATGTGTTAATGAGAGTATTACCAAAAAACTCCACTGACAGAATGACCACCAGCGCGATAAGCACGATGATCAAGGCGTACTCCACCAGCCCTTGCCCCTTTTCAGAAGTGATTGATAACATGATAAATCCTTTTCTAATTAGATACAAATATAATGATAACTCAAGTATAACCATAAAATCAGCAGGTGTGCATAATAATTTTGCAAACCGTTTAAGGAATACCTCAAATATATAATATCAAAGATTTTAAGCTATTCCGACGTTTTTACTTATCTTTTAAACTGGCCTTCACATATGGGCGGATTACATGGGAAAACTTAGCAAAAAAATATACTTGATCCAATTAATCAAGGCGTACCCAACTCAGTTGATTTTCATAATGATACTAGTGGTTGCAGTTATTTTGTTTGTTAGAAGCTCGGTGGTTCCTGTTATGAGTGACTTTGAAATTAACCTGTGGCGTCCAACGCATTTATTGCTAAATGGTCTAAGCCCATACCGCACCGAGTTGTTCTTTGATGGCCTGCGCCCGATATGGTTTCCCCAAATCATCGGGCTTTTTCTCCCTCTGGGTGCTTTACCCGTTCAGATTGCGTCAAATATCTGGTTCTTAATTAGCCTGGTGGCACTGGCAGCACAGCTCATCATCTTCGCGAGAAAAGCGGGAGTGAGCCCTGTTTTCTTTGCGGCTTCAGCCATTGTTATCGCGCTATTCCCATCAACAGTAACTTATTTTCGATTGGGTCAGATATCCTTGCTGGTTTGCACCTTCTTCACTTTTTTAGCTTTTTATCACGATAAAATGAAACCAGGTTTACTCGGGTTTTTACTGGCCGTTTCACTGGTAAAACCGCAATTAACCGTCATTTTCCTCCCTGTGTTTACAGTTATTCTATGGCGTAAAAATGGCGCATTTGTTGTTTTAAAAACGATCTTATGGACGATTTTATGGTTTTTCCTATTAATAACGCCGTTATTTATTTTCTATGCAGATTGGTCAAGCGCTTTCTTCAGAAACTTGATCGAGAATCCCAGCTGGGCCTACCCCACTCTTTACACGCTGACAAGGGAGGTTTTTACACAAAAATCGCTCCCCATCATAATTACGGGCCTTTATTTACTATTTGGGATTGGGTTAATGCTTGCCAAAGCAAAAAAAATGAGCGAAAAGGAAGCAATGTTATGGAGTTTGGCGCTAACACCAGTATTCTCACCGGTTGTATGGTCCTGGGATTTTGTATTCATGTATCCTCTAACGGTTTACCTGGCGTACGACCATAAATTCAGGGTTTCAAAGAATATTATTTCAATCGGGTTTGTAATTTGCTTGGTTTTATATATCACAATGGTTCAAAGAGGTTATTATTATGACGAATACTCGATGTGGGTGCCCATTGTTTTATGCCTTATCCTGCTGCTCAGTTATCGATGCAGGAAAAATCCAGCAATAGGCAAGGCTACCGCGTAAATTAAGCGAAGTGTATTTGTTCAATTATATTTGATCAAATTTCCAATTTCAAAAAACACCTAAAAAAACTTCTTTGAAGGATGAAACATTGGTTTATATCAAAAAGCCGCGCGAAGTTGATCAACGAAGAGAAGGACAAGTGATTTATGAGCATCGATAGAACATCAATTATGTGCTAATCTAATGCAAGGTTCAGGATGAACAGCTTCTTAATTCAATATTTTCACAGGTTGATAAAAAGAAAATTTTGTAATATTACAAAGTAAACCATTTATATCTTGCTAAGAAAAAACAATCGATACGAACCCCAAACAAGGCGATGGAGTGGATTAACCTTATGGAAACCAATGAACCAATAACAAGTCACAAACAAAATAACAAAGTGTTAAGTTCCGCTTCGTTCCTGATGCTCATCGGCTTAATGCTGATGGCTATGCTCACTGCAATTCAGCCGCTGCAGCCCAACGATTTCTTTCCTTACGTGCGGATTGGTGAAGAGATTGTCAGGACAAAATCCATACCTGCGACCGAGTTTATGACCTATACACAGGGTGGGAAGCCTGTTGAATATCAATACTGGCTGCCCTCTGTCATTCTTTGGGGGATAAACAAAGCAGGAGGGATTACGCTAACGAGCATCACAGTAATGCTGTGTATCGCGGCTTATTATTTTCTGTTGTGGAAATGCCTACAGGAGTTGGAAATCATACCGGTTCTGGCATTGACTTGCCTGTTTGTTTTTGGGCTTACTGCAGGCAGTTACTACATCGCCCGACCACAGGTCTTTGCTTTTCCACTCTTCAGTCTAACCCTTCTTTTACTGATCAAGTGGCAAAAAAGCGACAATCGTTTGCTGTGGCTGCTACCGATAATTACCATCTTGTGGGTGAATTTGCACGGCTCATTTATCGTCCAGTTCTTTCTGCTTGTACCAGCGATTATCTTTGGCACCGGGAACCGCAAAAAGCTAATCATCGCGGTCATCGTTGCTTTATTCGCTACCATGGTCAACGCGTATGGTTTTGGGATATGGAAAAGTATTTTTACGATTGTTAGGAACGAAGCCAATCAAATATACAGTTTAGAGTTCCAAAAGCCGACAAACGAAGGGTGGCAGGCGAATATCCTCTTCGGCAGTTTTTTGGTCATTCCAGTGCTGACTACTTTGCTTCGACCAAAGGTGAAGTTTATTTACTGGATATGGTTTATGGGGTTCGGTTGGATGGCGCTATCGGGCATTCGCTATGGGATCTGGTACCTGGGTTTACTCATCATCCTGATGTGCCTCCTGCTTAATTCCTACGTGACCACTTTGTTTAAAAGAGAACTTTTTCAAAACAGAAGTATGAACCTGGTGGTCAGTGTTTTTCTGTTCATGATTGTGATCGCGGTTCTTCCGGGAATCCGGGAGTATTGGTGGAAGAAAGGGCCGCCTTCTTACGCAGAGACGACACCGATTAAAGCAGCAGCATGGCTGCATCAAAACCCACAACTGCCAGGTGAGGTATGGTGCGATTTTACTTCCTGCACTTATTTGACTTACGCGCTGCCAGAACGGAAATTGTTCATGACCAATCGCATGGACGATTTCCCGGTCGAACAATATCAGGATTACCTGAAGGTCACCAACGGTTTCCATAACTGGCAACAGGTTTTAGACAAATACAATATTCACCTCGTTCTATTTGATTATGTTGAACTCACTCAGCTGGACGATACGATTTCAGGCTCAGCGAAGTGGGATGAGGTGTATCGCGATGGGCGTTTCAAGATACTGGTTCAGAATTAATAACCAGATAAAATCCATACGGGTGGAGTAATAATATTCAGCATAGAGTTGATCCATTTAGCGATGAGGGTAAAAAAATGATGTCTGGAAATAAACACCAAAATGGAAACTGGAGGGCAAAATAAAAGATAAACTTGCAAAATTGAAAAATATAAATTGGAAACCGATCCTTCTTATAACGATTGGTATGGTCTATTTTGGAATGATTATTATTTCAATAAAAGACCCTATGTCTCCAATCCATTACGGAGGAGATTACATAGCTTTCTGGAGCGCTGGAAAAGTTGCCAACGAGTACGGATACTCAAAAGTTTATGATATGGATTTATTAGGGCGAGCTCAATTTACGGGGCTCTACGAAATCGGTTATGCAAAAGAATCACAGAGATCCACATTTACCACATTACCTGCGCCTTTTTTATCTTTTTATTTAGTGCCATTTCAATTTCTATCTAGAATAAATAATATAGAACTGAGCTACTGGATCTGGTGCTTGTGCAACATTGTTGTTCTCGTTACTTATTTATTGTTTTTTCTAAGGCGAGTTATTCACCCTGGGCTTAATCTTGTTTCAAGGTTGATATTCCTATTACTATCTGTGATATCTTTTTCTGTATTTGACAACTTTGTAAACGGACAGGTAAACATTTTTATGATGGTTTGTTGCGGTGAGTTTATTCGAAATACTGTAGGGGAAAAACCCTTTCTTTCAGGAGTATGGTTGGCCGGATTGTTGATGAAACCCCAAATGCTTATTTTGATCTTGCCGCTAATCTTGATAATGCGCTATTGGAAAGTTTTTTGGGGATTTGTGATTACTGCTGGGTTTATTGGGGCAATTTCATGCTTTTTGTCGGGATTGGATGGTTTTATTGCATTAATAAAACTTTGGGTTCAGTTCCCTACTGAATTTGGGGGATATAACGCAGTCACAGGGCCGGAGATGATGATCAATTGGAGGATGATTGGATTAAACACGAATAGACTATTAAACTCATCGGGTGACTGGGTCATTACCTTTATCGGTATCGCCATCACCATTACGGTTGTAATTTTGATTATGGAAACCAGGCCAATTTTCGGAAGTCCCCGTTGGGTGGTAAGTATGCTAGGAGTATTTTCAGCGACGCTTGCGGTTACCTGGCACTCACATTATCACATGGCATTGGTTCTGATCCCTTTGTTAATTTATTCAACGGCATCCAAATTGATACCAGAAATAGTTTTTTATCTTTTTTCGGTGATCACTCCGCTTTCGGTTATTGGATCTGTATTGGTTTACCGGGCTCTGCATTTTCTCATGACATCGCAATTGACGGATGAAACAGGAATGGTTATCGCAGTATCAGGTTTTTTAATGAATATGGTGATTGTATATTGGGTATTCAGGAACACATACATGGTAAAAGTGAAAGAGGAAGCAAAAATTGAGCACTAAGAATTCTTTGAAAAATCACCTAATTATTTTTAATGAGATAACTTCAGTTTATACAAGGTAGCCGCCTTTGGCAAAGGAGAACAGTGGTTCTCAGACGAACACAGAACACAGGGGAAAGAAAAATCCTTTTAGAAAAAGAAATTATGCGCCAAACAATGGAAGTTAGCTTGTCTTCAGTGCATTCTTGTGTATCATCTTGTCTTTTTCTTTTGCTCAATTAGCCCAATCTAACACTTTTCTCATAAATATCCGTATAATATATGGTATATCTACCTGCGATATGGTTATTTACCAATCATCAGAACACGGAGGAATATGATGGGTGATTTATTGGAAAGAGTGATGGCGCAACGGGACGCGTTAAAAAAGTTGATCGCCAAGCTGCCGGGCTTTAAGGGCTACTATGAAAGAGCGGACCGACGCTCTGCAGATAAGTTGTTGCGGGAGACCATTTCAGACAAGTTTCAGGCGCAGTGGGCGCGGCTTTCAAGCATTCAAAGGGAACTCATCGCTGGTGGGCACATTGAGGTGATGGATGAAATCGAAACTGGCGCCATCCGCTTACGCCAGTTCATCGACCGGGTCAAGACAGCGGCCTACGGGTATTCAGGCTTGTTTGACGCGACGAAAATTAACGAAGCAGAGCTGGATAAGGTCTATCAATATGACCTGACGCTTTTGGAGCTGGCAGATGAGATTGCCAGCGCTATTGATAATCTTGAAGCATCGATTGGCAGTGATGGGTTACCAGCCGCGATCCGCAATGTCAATCAAAAGGCTCAGGACTGCCTGGACGCGTTCAATCAGCGCTCGGAGCTGTTCAAATTTGGCGGGTAAAAAACACCCGGTTGTATCCAATTATTTTGATAAGGGAGTAATCACATGGCAAGGATTTTTGATGTAGTTGAATACCCAAGCGAGATGACCGATGAACTGGTGCACCGCTTCCCTGAAACCGGCGTGGCTGACCTGCGCATAGGTTCTCAGATCATCGTGCGCGAATCACAGCGCGTGGTCTTCATGCGCGATGGGCACGCGCTGGACGTTTTTGGTCCGGGGCGGCATACGATTGTCACCGCGAACATCCCGCTATTGATCAACCTGGTGGGCAAAGCATTCAATGACCGCACGCCTTTTACCGCTGAAGTCTACTTTGTTTCAATGCGCGAGTTTGTCGACCGCAAGTGGGGGACTCCGCAGCCTATCCTTGTGCGCAATGCAGGGGTGGGGCTGGGTATCGCTCTGCTGCAGGGCTTTGGCACTTACAGCTTCCAGGTGGCAGATGCGCAGCAGTTCGTCACCCAGGTGGTAGGCGCGCAGGGGTCTTATCGCATGACAGATATTGAAAACCGCTTACGCACCATGCTCCTTTCCAAGATCCAGGACCTGCTGGGAGAGACCGGCAGCAAGAAGAACGTGCTTGAGATGATCGGTCTGACCGAGGAGCTTGGCACAGGCGTACGGGTGAAGGCGCAGGATGACTTCGCGGCGCTGGGCTTAATGCTGAAGAGCTTTTATATTGGCAGCCTTAAACCGTCTGACAAGTCGGCGGAAGAGCTGCGCGCCATGGGTATGCTGGATATGGCCACCTACGCTCAGCTGCAGGCATCAGACGCCATGCGCGAAGCCGCGCGCAACGAGGGTGGCGGAGCTGGGCTGACCGCGGGTATTGGCGCGGGGCTGGGCATCGGCAACGTCCTATCACAGTCACTGCAGGGAATTGGCACCACCCAGGCGGCCGGAGCTGCTGGCGCAGCGCAAGGCGGAACCGCAGCGATCCCGTCGGTGATGACACCGGCAGAAGCAGCCAATGTTCTCAAAGTGGCAGAGGCTGACGTGGTGGCAGCCATCACTGCCGGCGACCTAAAAGCCAAGAAAATTGGTGAATCATACCGCATCAGCAAAGAAGCGCTGGAAGAATTCCTTAAGGGGTAAAACCAGACGAAGGAAAGACAGGCCCGGGATCAACTCTCGGGCTTTTTTATTCCGTGTATAATTCTATGGGTTAAATCACGAATGATGCAGGTGGTGAGATGAAACTTCACGAATACCAGGCGAAAAACCTGTACGCCAAATACAACATCCCCATACCGAAAGGCAGGATCGCGACCTCCGCCAGCGAAGCCAGGCGTTTGTGCGAAGAACTGGGCGGAAAGGTGGTCGTGAAAGCGCAGGTGCTGGTGAGTGGGCGTGGAAAAGCGGGGGGAGTGCGGCTGGTTAAAACCCCTGAAGAAGCAGAAGAAGTGACGACCAGTATCCTATCCATGAAAATTAAGGACTTGCCGGTACGGAAGGTCCTGGTGGATGAAGCCATATCCATCAGCAAGGAGATTTATCTGGGCATTACCAATGATCGCGCAGCCCAGAAACCGGTGCTTATTGCCTGCGGCGCAGGTGGAGTGGATATTGAGGAAGTCGCACAAAAAACACCAGGTAAGATCGCCAAAATGGAAGTTGACTCTTTATTGGGGCTGAGAGATTACCAGATACGAGATATCGCCTTGAGTATCGACCTGCCGCGCCAGTTTTGGCGTCCTTTCGGTGAAATTATCTACGCCTTATGGAAGGTTTACACAGATTGTGATGCGACGATGGCTGAGATCAATCCGCTGGTGATTACAGCGGATAATCACCTGGTAGCGCTGGATGCCAAGATCGTGCTGGATGAAAATGCCCTATTCCGCCATCCTGATCTGGCAGACCTGAGGGACATTGACGGTGAAGATTGGGCTGAAACACAGGGGAGAAAGTTCGGTGTTTCTTTCGTCAAAATGGAAGGCGACATCGGCTGCATGGTGAATGGCGCGGGGTTGGCAATGGCCACGATGGACATTATCTCCCATTTTGGAGGAAAACCCGCCAACTTCCTGGATATTGGCGGAGGCGCATCTTCGGAAAAAGTAGCCTCGGCTATCCGCTTAATATTGGCAGACAGGAACGTTAAAGCCATTTTAATTAATGTCTTTGGCGGCATCACTCGCTGCGACGAGGTCGCGGAGGGGATTGTAAGAGCCTGCAGAGACGTCGCTTCTGATGTGCCCATGGTGGTTCGGCTGGTTGGCACGAATGAAGACAAAGCCCGCCAAATCCTTTCTGGTGCTTCTCTGGTCTATGCCGATTCGCTTGTAGAGGGCGCGAAAAAAGCGATCGACATGGTACGCAAGGAGGACAAATGAGCATACTTGCCACGAACAAGGTACGCCTGCTGGTGCAGGGGATAACTGGCAATGAGGGCCTCTTTCACACTCAACAGATGATGGCTTACAACACAAATGTGGTTGCCGGAGTCAGCCCGGGAAAAGGCGGAGACTGGGTGCTGGATGGGAAAGTACCAGTTTTTGACACCGTGAAGAACGCAGTTGAAGTTACCGGCGCGAATGCTTCAGTGATATTTGTGCCCGCGCGATATACAGCGGACGCCATTTTCGAGGCGGTTGATGGCGGGATGGAACTGGTGGTGTGCATCACTGAGGGCGTGCCAGTGCTGGACATGATGCGCGTCAAAGAATATCTCAAAGGAAAGACAACCCGGTTGATTGGTCCGAACTGCCCGGGAATCCTAACGCCGGGCGAAGTGAAGATAGGTATCATCCCTGGAAATATCTCGCTGCCTGGCAACATCGGAGTGATCTCCCGCTCTGGCACCCTGACTTATGAAGTGCTCTATTCCCTCTACAAAGAAAAAAGAGGGGTTTCAACCTGTGTGGGCATCGGTGGCGACCCGGTTAAAGGAATGAATTTTGTAGACGTCCTGGAATTGTTCGAAGCGGACGCGAAAACCGATGCGGTGGTGATGATTGGTGAGATTGGCGGGAATGATGAAGAAATGGCAGCGGAGTTCATCAGCAGGCAGATGACAAAACCTGTCGCGGCTTTTATTGCCGGTATTTCAGCACCGCCTGGAAAACGCATGGGGCATGCGGGCGCTATTGTTGAAGGGAGAAGTGGCAGCGCTGAATCAAAAATTGAAAAACTGAAATCAAATGGCGTGAAACTGGCAGATTATCCTGAACAGATTGCGACTTTAATATAAAAAACAGGAAGAGTTGTGGTTAACTCTTCCTGTTTGTTGACGAAGACTATTTCTTATGGGTGTCAATATACTTCACAGCATCAGCCACGGTTTTTATGGACCTGGCGTCTTCATCATTAATGTTGAGATCAAATTTTTCACAGAATCCGTCAATCAAAAAGAACTGATCCATTGAATCCGCTTTCAGGTCTTCCACAAAGCGGGAGTCTTCTTTTACCTCAGATGCGTCCACCTTTAAGACTTCAACAATTACTTCACTTACTTTTTCAAACGTGTCACTCATCTCCTAGACCTCCTGGATGGATTATTGCCATTTTTACTAAATTGTAACTGACCTCAACTTTCTGTCAAGTACGCAAATCAGCACTTTTTAAAGGGCTTTGGTATACTCAAGAAGATGAATAAGACCGAAGTTCGCAAAGATCAACATATTACCATCAATTTGGAACAGAACGTCAACTCCGCGCTGACAACCGGACTGGAAGATTACGTGTTCAATCATCAGGCGCTGCCAGAAATAGATTTGCAGCAGGTCAACACAGAGACCACTTTTCTTGGAAAAAACCTTAAGATTCCATTATTGATCTCTTCTATGACTGGCGGCACAGATAGGGGGGACCGTATCAATTGCGCGCTTGCTGAGGCAGCGCAAGTATCAGGTATTGCGATGGGAGTTGGGTCGCAACGGTTGCAACTGGAAAAAGGCGAAAAAAAACCAAAAGGCTTGTTGAGAAAAATTGCACCAGGCATTCCACTTTACGCCAATATCGGGGCCATTCAATTAAAAAATGGCTATGGCGTTGATGAATGCCAGCGCGCGGTGGATATGATTGAGGCGGATGGTCTGATATTGCATTTAAATCCGTTGCAAGAAGCGCTGCAACCAGAAGGGCAAACCAACTTCTCAGGCTTGGTGCGTAAGATTGAAGAAGTTTGTCGGGTGATAGAAGTGCCGGTGATAGTCAAAGAAGTGGGGTGGGGAATCAACCTGGAAACGGCGAAAAAGCTTATTCAGTGCGGGGTGAGCGCCATCGATGTAGCGGGGGCGGGCGGCACCTCATGGTCTGAAGTGGAGAAGCACCGCAGCGTGGCAGATCAACATTACCGTATCGCTTCGAAATTTCGAGATTGGGGCATACCCACCGCGGAATGCATTAACGAGATTCGCCTGGGCCTGCCAAAATTTCCGTTGATCGCATCCGGGGGGTTACGCGGGGGATTGGAGCTAGCGAAAGCGATTGCCCTGGGGGCGAATATCGGTGGCATTGCCGGTCCATTCTTGTCCGCAGCCAATCGTTCGGTTGAGTCTGTTCTGACGCTTATTCAAGAGATTGAGCTGGAATTACGTATCACCATGTTTGCTGCTGGTGTAGTGGATATTCGATCACTGGCAAATACTCCTCTTGTTCGTAAATCAAAATAAATCATGGTCGAAACCCAATTGTTGAAAGACTGCTGGCGTGCTTTGGATGAAGAACTGGATTGCGGCATCGCCAGATTCACTGAGCGATGCGAGCCAGCGTTCGGAAAAATGATACGCTATCAGCTCGGGTGGAACGGTAATGGGTTTGATCCCGCGCGCACCGGCAAACGCATCAGACCTCTATTATTGCTGTTCGTAACGCACGCGTTGGAGGGTGAATGGCGAAAGGCTTTGCCCGCCGCCGCAGCGGTTGAGCTGGTGCACAATTTTTCACTTGTTCACGATGACATCCAGGATAAAAGCGAAACAAGACGGGGAAGCGACACGGTATGGGTCAAATGGGGAATCGCGCAAGCCATTAATACTGGGGATGCCATGCTTACGCTGGCAAACCTGGAAATGGCGCTCTTAGAGAATTCTCAAGAGCCGTCCATTGTAATGGCCGCTGTGCGCTCTTTGAATAAGGCGACATTCGACCTCACAGTGGGGCAGTATCTCGACCTGGCGCATGAAAAGGCCGAAGACGTCACCATGGCAGATTATTTTGAAATGGTAAAAGGCAAAACTGGTGCTTTGTTTGCAGTTTGTTTTAGACTGGGCGCGCTGATAGCGGGGAAAAAACCAACCGAACTGATTAAATATTCCGACTTGGGTGAGAAGTTTGGGCTGGCTTTTCAAATTCAGGACGATTACCTTGGAATTTGGGGTCAGCATGGGTTCACCGGGAAAACAGTGACAGGCGACTTGTTAAACAGGAAAAAGACCTTTCCTGTGCATTATGCGCTGGAGAACCTGCCTAAAGCCCGCGATTACTGGGTAAAACATGAAACATTTACAGTAAAAGACCTGGAATGGTTTAAAAATTGTCTTGAAAATGGCGCTGTGGATAAAATTACTTTGGCTGAGATTGGGCGGATTTACGCTGACAGCACTGCACAGCTGTCTTTCTTATTTCAGGGTTCAAAGAGCGCCAGTGAACTCTTTCAATTACTTAACAGCCTTTTTGAACGGAACAGGTAGCGCTTTAATCCACGCGAACAGCGGCAGTAAACTTTTTTCTTGCCGCCGATGCTTCTGCCAGATCGGTTAAAGAATCTGGCAACAGCATATTCGGCGCAATCTCTGAGAGGGGGAGTAAGATGTGGTCGAACACCGAAATTTCTTTGTCGATAACCCTGTCATCTTCTGCAACGATATCTAGATCGATCACCCGCGGAGCGTTTTTATCTTCTGTTCGCACCCGACCCATTGCAGATTCAATTGCGGCAAGCCGATTTTTTAATTCGTTGGGAGAAAGAGGTGTTTCGACGAGAACGGCAACATTTAGAAAGTCCGTGCAACAACTGCCTATCGGTTTTGTGCGCCATACACCGGACTTGCTTAGGAGAACCCATTCTGGAGAGGTTCCAAGGAAACCCAACGCGAGGGGGATATTTTTTTCGGGTTCAATATTTGACCCCAATAAGATGTAAAACTTGCTCATGGGGATTCACTCTTTTTTCCGTGTTATGGTCACTCCCACTGATTTTGCAAAGCGCACTGCACCGGGTTTTTCGACACGGACTTTCACGCTTTGCACACCTTTTTCAAGCAGGCAAAGCTGGGCGATATCCTCAGCCAGGGCTTCAACTGTGAAGCGTTTAATGGCTTCGGTATGTGCCAGCACTTTTTTGGTTACAGTGCGATAATTAACGCTGTCGTCCACGCTATCTGAAAGACCCGCTTGAGCCGTATTTGTGAAAAGGATGATATTCACCAGAATGTCTTGAGGTTGTTCGCGTTCCTTTTCGGTAACGCCGATGATACTGCGAATCAGCAGGTCTTGAATAAAAATTTCATCCATTCTGACTCCTTAAACAAGGTGACGTCCGCCATCCAGATAAATGACTTCGCCGGTGATGTAATCAGGTCCGTCGAGCAAGAACAGGGCGGTGCGGGTGAACTCGTCCAATTCAGCCCATCTTTTCTGAGGGACGTTCTTTATCAAGCGATCGTCTTCTGGCTGGCCAACTGGGGGCAGAATGGCGCCCAGAGCGATAGCGTTCACATTGATGCGTGGGGCCAACTGCAGCGCGGTGGATTTCGTCAGCGCGACCAACCCGGATTTGCTGATGGTATATGGAAAATGGTCACGACCTGGCCTTAATGCGCGCCAGTCAACCAGGTTTAAAACGCGGCCGGTTTCGGCGAGCGTGTAATGACGGGCGAAGTGTTGTGTCAGCAAGAATGGCGTAGTTAAATTCACAGCAATATGTTCATTCCAGTCGGGTAAAGTGGTGTCCATAAATCCCATGGATTTGAAAATCGAGGCATTATTCACCAACCCGTAAAGATTCGTCTTTGCAACGGCTGTCGACATCATCCTCTCAACCTGTTGTGGATCAGCTAGATCCGCCTTGAGAATGAGGCAGTCGCGCCCCAACAAATGGACCTGGTCGCGGACTTCTTCAGCCTCGGATTGGGAAGAGTTGTAATGCAGCACGATATCCGCGCCCTGTTTGGCGCAGGCAATGGCTAAGGCTTTTCCCAGACGACGGGCAGCGCCAGTGATGAGAATAGTCTTATCCGTTAATGTCATCGTATGTATATCCTATGAGGAAAAAGAGCGATTGTCAAGTGAAAAAAACCGGTTGTAAGTGGACAATAATAGTCCTAAATGGTAGAATTAATCAAAAGGAGAAAAATGGATACAATCTCATTAAAAATCCCCAATATTAGTTGTGGTCATTGTATTCATACCATCAAGATGGAATTGATGGAGATGGAAGGAGTGACCGAGGTCACGGCCGACCTGGCAGCGAAACAGGTGAATGTGGTTTACAGCCCTCCGGCGAACGAAGAGATGATTAAAAATCTCTTAAAAGAGATTAATTACCCAGCAGAATAAACGGAAAAGAAAAAGTCTGGCAATGGCAGGAAAGAAACAGATAATCTTACCTATTACTGGCATGACCTGTGCCAATTGCGTTGCGACCATTGAACGCAACGTAAAGAAACTGGATGGTGTTGAAGACACCATGGTCAACCTGGTCACTGAAAAAGCGACTGTGACTTATGATTCCGATAAGATTGACCTCAACCAAATTTCAGATCGGGTTATTAGAGCCGGATATGGGGTTGTAACGAGCGAAGTCGTATTGCTGGTACAGGGGGTCAACGATAGCGGAGCCGCGGCGTCTTTGGAAACACAGATTAAAAAGATCGAAGGGGTAAGGTCGGTTTCGGTTAATCTCTCTTCCTCCAGAGTGTTGATTTCGTTCATCTCAACCATTATTTCACGTGACGAGTTATTGAAAGGCATAAAAGGTTTAGGTATATCAGCCACAGTATTGGGTGACGAACAGGGAGAGGATGAAGTAACTGCCAGGCAGCGCGACGCTGACCTTCAGCGACGTTTGTTGATCATCGGGATTTTATTTACGCTGCCGGTTTTCA
>Ga0208459_1000468_pt1 | contig 44746 bp, 42 predicted proteins | sample AD_UKC087_MetaG_FD_184433 | JGI IMG/M metagenome (GOLD analysis project Ga0208459, IMG submission 184433) | Active sludge microbial communities of municipal wastewater-treating anaerobic digesters from USA - AD_UKC087_MetaG (SPAdes) (version 2) | ecosystem: Engineered > Bioreactor > Anaerobic >... | reverse complement strand
GTCGGCAATTTTTTTTACGAGCACAGTGAGTTTGCCCGTCATCGACGACTCATCCTTAAAGTAACTCCTGACGCGCTTGTTCAGTTTTTTGGCTTTGCCCACATAGATGATAGTCCCGGTACTGTTAAAAAACTGATATACTCCGGGCTTGTCGGGTAGTGCGGCGAGGATGTTTTTTATATGGTCATTCAGTTGTTTCAATCTTTTTTTTCGATTTTCGCACTATAAGGCCCACGTCCATGATATCAGGCGTTGTCATCAGGGGCATCACATTCTGGACTTCGAAAACATAGATGCCCTTAAAAGGAAAGCTTACCCCTTCAAGTGCCGGGTGAGTAACATCCCACAGGTCGCCGGCGCCGTCGCCAAAAAAGGAACCATCGGTATTTCTGACAAGGATGTTGTAGTCCTTAACGCGCATATCCCCTGTAGGATAGTTGATCATCATGTTTACGCGGATATTGGCATAGGCGTAATATGATGTGTGCCGGATAGCCAGCGTTACGTTGTAGAGGCTCACAGTGTCTTCAACCGGCACTTCAAATTTGATAATCTGGTCGCGTTTCCAGTTCCGGTTTTCTATTTTTATGTATTTTTCATAGATTTTATTGTGCGAGCACGACATGAGTCCCAACAGCAATAATAGAATGATATATTTTTGTTTTCCCATTACAGATAAATATTTAGAGTAAATTTACATTGTTTTTTAAAAACGCAATACGGCAGAGCAAAATTATGAAAAAACCTAAATGTTATGTGGTGTGGCATGGCCGAAAACCCGGCATTTACATGAATTGGGCTGATTGCTTAGAGCAGGTGGACAAATTTGAAGGCGCCGCCTACAAGGGTTTCGATGATATGAAGGAAGCCAAAACCGCCTTTGCTGGAGATTATAAAAAATATATTTACAACAAAAAAAAGAATACGGCACCAGATAACAACAACGGCGCCGTTATGCCGCCCGAATGGGTTTCTGTAAGCGTGGATGCCGCATGGAATACCGTTACCGGGGTTATGGAGTATCGTGGTGTTGATACGGCCACAAAACAACAATTATTTATTCAGGGACCTTTTCGTGATGCCACCAATAACATCGGCGAATTTCTGGCCATTGTTCACGCCCTTGCCCTGCTGAAACAGCAAAACAGTACCCTTCCGATATACAGCGATAGCATGACGGCAATAAAATGGGTTAAGGATCATCACGCCAAAACCAAACTGGCCCCAACGCCTGAAAACACCGTATTGTTTGATTTGATAAGCCGTGCAGAACAATGGCTGAAGGCTAATTCTTATCCAAACAGGGTATTGAAATGGTGCACAGATATCTGGGGCGAGATTCCTGCCGACTTCGGAAGAAAATAAACCAGGACAATGCTTTTCAGGAGCAGAGCTCAATACATTCAATAATCCTGGCCACCGCATCTTCTCTGATCGAATAATAGGTCTTTTTTCCCGACCTGCGTGATTCAAGTATGCCGCGGATCTTAAGGATATTCAGATGATGCGACGCTGAGGCCTGCTCAATCTTTAGTTTTTTATAGATTTCGGTAACATTCATTTTTTTGTGAGTGTGCAGCATTTGAATGATTTCCACTCTCATGGGATGTGCCAGCGAACGTAATTTGTCAGCAGCATTGTCCAATTTTTCCAAATTAATTTTCTCTATTTTCAGCATAGTTGTTTTTTTATACAAATGTATATAAAAATTATGTAGCAAACAAGTAAATTATTTGTTTTCACTACTTTATACCTAGTAGGTTACCAGAGAAAATACTTCTATATCGTCATCAATAATAGATTTGCCATTTAAAAATCCAAGTTCACAGATAAAGTTAATTTTTAATTTTTTTATTGGGAAAAGGCGTATGAGTTCCGATGCAGCCCGGGCCGAACCTCCGGTGGCAAGCAAATCATCGTGTAAGAGCACCACATCGTCCTTTTCAAGGGCGTCCTGGTGTATATGCAGAATGTTTTCGCCGTATTCCAGGGTATATGATTTTGAAAATGTAGGGGCGGGGAGTTTCCCGGGTTTGCGGATAGGCACAAAACCGGCGTTAAGCCTGGCGGCCAGCGCTCCTGCCATAATAAAGCCACGCGACTCTATCCCCACTACTTTGGTAATACCTGAATTCTTGTAATAGCCGGCGATAGTATCCACTATGTAATTGAAAATGTCAGGATCTTTCAGCGCGGTGGTTATATCTTTGAAAAGTATTCCCGGCTTGGGAAAATCAGGTACATTTCTGATGGAGTCCTTGACTTGCTGTAACGTGATTTCTTTTTTCATAATTTATTTTTGTTTTTATTCATGGCCAGTTGGCCGCAGGCAGCCATAATGTCGTTGCCTTTGCTGGCACGTAAATTTACAATAATATTTTTGTTTTTCAGGAAATTTATAAAGGCGGTTGTTGCTGCTGCTTTGCTTTTACGGTAAATGTTTCCTGCAGTGGCATTGTAGGAAATGATATTGATTTTTACCGGAACATTCCGGCAAAATGCCGCCAGGGCTTCCGCGTCTTCAAGAGTATCATTGAGTTTGTCAAACAAAATGTACTCAATAGTGATTCTGTTGTTGGTTTTGCTGTGATAATATCTCAATGCTTCTATCAGTTGTTCCAGCGTGTATTTTCTGGCTATGGGCATCATCGATTTTCTTTTGTGTTCGATGGCCGAATGCAGCGACAGGGCCAGATGGAAAGGACTGTTTTCGTCGGCCATTTGCTTTATGCCTTCTACGATACCGGCTGTGGACAGGGTGATACGTTGCGGGGAAAAATTCAGAAGGTTTTTGTCTGAAATTTTTCCGAGGGCTGACATCACGTTGTTATAATTCAGCAGTGGCTCTCCCATGCCCATAACCACAATATTATCCAGTTCGGTTTGGTATTTTTCTTTTGAGAAATTCATCAGCAACATTATCTGATCATGGATTTCGCTGGTGTCGAGGCTTCTGCTGAAGCCGAGTTGTCCGGTAGCGCAAAATTCGCATGCCAGCGGGCATCCTGCCTGGCTTGAGATGCAGGCTGTTACCCGGGTATCGGAAGGGATAAGCACACATTCGATGATGTTGCCGTCAGTGAGGAGCAGGGTATATTTTCGGGTGCCGTCGGCTGACACATACTCGTCAAAAGATTGAATGGAGCTGCAAATGAACGCCTCTTTCAGTTGTTCGCGAAGCGAGGCGGAAATGTTTGTCATCTCGTCAAACGATACACAACGGTTACGCCAGAGCCATTCCGAAATTTGTTTAGCCCGGAAGGCTTGTTCCCCGGCGTTTTTAATAAAAACAACCAGCTCCTCCTGGGAGAGATTTTTAATATGTTTTTTGTTATTTGTCAGGAAAATCAGTTGTTAACAAATTCTGCTACGAAATTATCCACCGATTGCAGGTATTTTTCTTTTTGCTCATCGCTGATAAAGGAAGCTTCAAAAGAGTTTTTTACCAGGGTTACGATATCGTCGTGGGTGAGGTCAAGCGCTTGTTGGATGGCGATCAGGTTTTCGTTGAGGTAGCCCCCAAAATAAGCGGGGTCGTCGGAGTTAATGGTAACAGCAATATTTTTGTCAAGAAACTTTTTGAGGGGGTGGTCTTTCAGGTCTTTTACTACGGCTAGTTTGAGGTTTGACAGGGGGCACATCGTCAGGGGTATTCGTCTTTCAGCAATTTCATTCATCAACAGTTCGCAGTCTTTGGAGTTGTTGCCGTGGTCGATACGATCTATTTTCAACAAGTCCAGCGCCTCTCTGATGTATGCCGCCGGGCCTTCTTCACCGGCATGGGCCACGGTTAAGAATCCCAGGTCACGGGCTTTGGCAAATACACGGCTGAATTTTTCGGGAGGATTTCCTACTTCCGAGCTGTCCAATCCCACTCCGAGAATTTTATCTTTAAATGGCAACGACAGGTCTAAGGTGTTGAATGCGGACTCTTCGCTTAAATGGCGCAGAAAACACATGATGATACCTGTATGTATGCCGTGCATTTTTTCAGCGTCTGTTACAGCTTTGCAAATTCCGTTGAAAAACACTTCGAATGGAATGCCGTTGTGCAAATGTGTCTGCGGGTCGAAAAATATTTCGGTATGTACGATGTTTTGTCCGGCAGCTTTTTTCAGGTATGCCATCGTCATCTCGTAAAAGTCCTGTTCGCTGCGCAATACGTAAGCACCGGTATAATAAATATCAAGGAACTCCTGCAGGTTGCTGAACTGATAAGCGTTTCGGAGCTCTTCAATGTTGTGGTATTCGAGCGTGATATAATTACGGGCGGCAAACTCAAACATTTGTTCAGGTTCAAAAGTGCCTTCGATGTGCAGATGAAGTTCTGCCTTGGGGATATTGCGAATAAATTCAGAGATATTGTTCATAGGTCTTAGTTTGTACAAAGATAAAAAAAGCGGATGTAAAATCCGCTAAGTACTGACAAAAAATATGAAAAATCACCACTCATCAACCTTCGTCACCTTGGGAACCATACCTTTTTTGAGGCTTTTAATAATTCCGTTAACGGTGGTATCTACCTGATAAAGATAATTATCGCAGGCCGGAGTGTATTGGGGGTCTTTTTTGTCGAGCCAGCGTTCCAGGGGATATTTTGATACGGCCTGAAGGTTGAAGTCGGTAAAAACATAACGATATCTGTTGGGTTTAAATTCAAGCTTTAACGTGTATTTGATGATTCCACCGTCGGTTTGCACACCTTTTTTGTCCACATTAAATATCTTAAAACGCGGGTTTAGCACCAGTTTGCCGTTTTCGGGCTCCCGCACGGAGGTAACCTCGTTGGGGTTTTTGTAATTGGCGTTTATCCAGGAAATGGCGGTAGTATATAACTTCGCAGATTCGCCTTCCTGCCACACGACTTCTTTATAGGTAATCAATTTGGTGTCCTCATCAATAGGCATGGTGGCGGTTTGCGAAATGGCGGGCATTACAAAAAATGCCGAAAGAATAACAAATACAGAAATGAAAGCCGATTTTTTCATGATGTCAAATTTTAAAACAAAAATAAATTTTCCTGGAGTATTCGCAATAATCAAACCAAATTTTTAATAACAGAATTCGACGGGAATTTTTCTATTACGTAATTCGGGCTAAAAAAGCAGGGTTGTTTTAAATACGGTTTTATTGTTGAGGTTGTCGGTAACATTGAGTTCAAGATTGTTTATGCCTGATGTAAAGTGTTGCGGGTCGGCAATATAGGTCAACAGATTCTTCTTCGGGTCGTATTCGGCAAGCACCCACGCGCTGTTAATGGTGAGGGTGTAGGTATTGATGCCTGAAAAATCATCAGAAATTTTAAAGGAAATTGTTGCGCCCGATAAAATTTTTCTGTCCTTCAGGTTGCCGATGGGATTAATTACAGGGGCAGTGGTGTCGGCCACAATGGCGTAATTGCCGAACTGGCGTATTTTGGCAGAAAAATATCCATTAGTTTGTTTACTTTTTACATAAGAAAAATAATTACTGTTTACACGGGCAAGAGTGAGTTTTGAAAAAACGGTATCGCCGGGGATGCTGTCGGGTTTTATCATCAGTGTGGCGGCAGTGTGCAGGGGCGCATAAGAATTATGTACCTGATGAATACCCGAATAGGTGTTTTTGGTGCGGGGTTTCAGGTAGTATTCAAAATAAAGTGAATCATACAGGGCGGTGGAGGGTATGTCGAGTATGATATTTTTGTTTTCAAAATGATTTTTAAGTCCAAAACGGAATAGGGGCAGGGTGCTTTCCGGAGTTTGTGGTTCGCTGTCAGCCGGCGCGACAGATTTGACCGGGAATGTGAGTGATGACGCATTTTTATTAAAATCTGATGCGATTATCCTGACGGTATGGAGCAGGGTGTCGGAAAAAAAATAAATGCCGCGGTTATCGCCGGAGGCATACATTTTAAGCCTGTTTCCCCGGGAGATATAAGTTTGTATTATTCTTTTACGGCTGGCCACATATTCAGGATAATCAATCAGGGTGTTGATGTAGCGGCCTTCGCTGAAATCTATGGAATCAAAAGAAACTTTGAAAAAAGGAGTGCTGTCGATCAGGATTTCCAGCGAATAAATGCCATTTTTTCCATACGAATACTGCTGATCATAGGTTTCTACACCAAACGAGATGCCGCCCGATACCCGCAGTGTATCACTATGGGCAAGCTGATATGAACTCCCCTTTTTTTCCACGGTTAAGCAAACTTTTTGTTTGTTGTTATCCACGCTGCTGCCTGGTGATTTGGGGTACAAACAAACGGTAAATATACCGGGACTTGTTTCGTCGGGGATGGGATAGCCGAAAAGTCTCGGATTTATAGGCCGTTCGGTGATTTCGTTGCGTATTTCAAAATGCAGATGCGGGCCGGATGAAGAGCCTGTATTCCCTGAATAGCCGACAATATCACCTTTTTTGAAATGAAACAGAGAACGGTTGGGAAAAAGTTCTATTTCAAAGGATTTTTTTTCATATTGTTTGCGTTTTACGTAATCTTCAACCACTACATTGAACTCGTTGAGGTGGGCATAAACCGATACATAACCATTCGGATGGGTGATGTAAATAACTTTTCCGTAGCCGCCGGCAGCAACTTTTATCCGTGAAACATAGCCATCGGCGATGCAATAAACATTAAGTCCGGTTTTGTTTTGTGTGGCAAAATCAAGGCCCGAGTGAAAATGATCGGGGCGGAGTTCACCGAAAGTGCCCGACACATAAGGTTTGATATCGAGTGGCGGGATAAAATAGTTTTTAGGAATAATTTTTTGGGAAAATGCAAACCATGTGCTGTTCAGCAGGAAGATAATCAGAAAAAAAAGCCGTTTGCCATCCACAGGAATAAAAGATTTTTTGGTCGGAACTATGATAATGATCTTTTATAAACGGCAGTAAATTGTTTTTTATTTCATTTTTTCCAGGTCGCAGAAATTTTCGAGCAATTTGAAGGCGGGGTTATAACCTTTTTCGAAAGATTGCCACCAGTCGTCGCATGCGCCGTCTATATCGCCCAGTTCTGCCTTGCAAAGGCCGCGCAGGTCGTATGCTTCGGCAAACTCGGGCTGCAAAATGATGGCTTTGTTAAAATCTTCCATAGCATCGTTGTATTGCATAAGCATATATTTAGCCTGCCCTCTGAAAACCATGGCGTCGGCATCATTTGGGCTTATGCGGATTACCATATTGTATTTTTCAATGGCGCCTTTATAATCTCTGTTTTTGTACCTCAGCAAGCCCTGATCCAAAAATTCTTTTACTGCCACACTTTTGTCTCCATTGGTCACGGAGCGCGTTTTAATATCTTCATAAAGGGGCATTAGCAGTATGAGTTTTTTTAATTCATCCTGTGAGGCTAATAGTTTTTCTATTTTTTCGGCTGGTATAGAGAAGTTGATTCCCGGGTTATCTACTATTGGCATTACAGACATCCCGATGACATTACCCGAAAGCGCAAAAACCGGCATGCCGCAAATTTTTATTTGATCAGCGGCTTGCACTGATAATAGCTTTACATAGCCGAAATCTTTAATATCCTGCAAGGTGGCATCCACCAATTCAAGGAGGTTCTCATTGGTTTTGTTTACCAGAAAAACCTTTTGACCAATTACCGGATTCAGGGAGTTTAATATGACGGGACTGGCACTGTCGTAATTTATTTTTAGAAGCACCAGATCATAATCAATATCTGAGGCGGTATATCCGAGAATATCATAGTACTTTCCGTTGTTTAACAATACCTGCGCATTTTTGAAGCGGCCAATAGTATTGATGGTGGTAACTAAAATGTTGTTGGTAACAAAAAAACCGTAACCTACCGGCACGGCATCAGATACGATAACAGCAATGGACGGAGAATATTTATTCAGTACCGATGTTTTGTCTTGTGATAGTGCCGGCAAGGTCAGCAACAGCATTATTAAGGCGCTTAAAACATATTTTTTCATAAAATTTCACACAAAATTATATTAAATAAATAAAACTATGAAAAACACAAGTTAATAATTACTGACAAATTTAATTAAAAAAGAAGCACGGCTGTGTTTTTTTTGAGTTGGAAGCGAAAAAGATGAAAAATGTGGAACAAGTTTATATGAATTCAGTTTTTTAAGTTGTCTTGTTTGAGAGAGATTCTATTAGCAGGTATTAATTTTTTTTTGCATAATAAACCTAAAAAAAACCGTTTTGTTATATAAGCAAGTATTAATTTTGTAAAAAGATTATTGTGATCCCCCTGAAACAGCGGCTTGAAGACCCGAAATTAAAAAAACGTTTAAAGAAAACAATAGTGACGCTATTGGTCACGCTATCCGTGTTGGGCGCTGCAGGGGTTTTTGTGGGGTTTTTTTATGAAGATACGGTAAAACGTATTATCATCACAGAATTAAACAAGCGACTTAATACCGAGATTGTGGTGCAGGATGTTGAAAACGATATTCAATTTTCGATTTTCAGGAAGTTTCCCTATGCGTCGGTAAGTTTTAGTAATGTGAAAGTGATGGATGCCATAAAAACGCAGAAGCCTAAGGGTATTCTGCTGGAGGCATCGTCGCTGAGCCTGCAGTTCAGCATACTGGATATACTTTTTGGGAGGTATAAAATAAAAAAAATTGAGGCCGAAGAGGGAAATGTTAGCATAAAGATATATAAAAACCGCAGTGACAATTATCATTTCTGGAAGCCATCCGCTGACACTTCGGCAAGTGATTTTGCCCTCGACCTTCAAAAAATCGCACTGGACGATATGGGTCTTAGTTACGTGGATTATGGCCGAAAGCAAGATTATAAAGTATTTGCCAGAGATGTTATCCTGAAGGGCAAATTTTCAGATACGGAATATACCTTGAATATTGACGGCCGCGTGTTTGTGTATCTTATAAAACTGGAGCAGGATATCTACCTGGCAAATCAGCCGGCCGACCTTGATGTAATCCTTTATGTGAATTCCGGCAACGATTATGTAACATTCAAAGAAGGAGGCATTGATATCGGCAAACTGGTGTTTGATATCACGGGCACTATCAATTACGCCGAAAGCAACACCCTTTTGGATTTGCGCGTGGAAGGTAAAAAGATGAAAATTCAATCGCTCATTAACCAGTTGCCGTCACGGTACCGTGAGTTGTTGGGCGATTATGAATTTAAGGGCGATTTTAACTTCATCGCATTGGTAAAAGGATATACCGGGGAAAAAACCAATCCACTGGTGTCCGTTGCCTTTGGCTTAAAAGACGGAGACATCATACAAAAACAAAATTCCATTACGCTAAGCCATGTTTGTTTCGATGCGGAATTCACCAACGGATCCGGCCACCAGAAAGCCACGACAACCCTGTCCGTCAGGGGCTTTAAATCACAATTAAATGATGGCAACATTGCGGGCAGCATCCAGATAAAAAATTTTATCAAGCCAGAGATAGCCCTGAAACTTGCAGCCAGCCTTGATCTTAAAGATATTTTCCTTTTTGTGAAAACTGATACGGTGCAGTCGGCTTCGGGAAAAATCCTTTTGAATACAGATATCAAAGGTGTTATCGAACGCCCCGACGGTTTCACGGTAAGGGATTTTATAGCCAGTACTTCTACAGGAACTCTCGAAGTACAGGATGCCGGCATTGAACTTAAAGGCGGAAGGCACAATTTTTCGGGGCTTAACGGCCTGTTTACCTTCAGCAATAATGATATTGAAACCGGGCAATTCAGTGGCAAATATATGGCTACGGATTTCACGATGAGGGGCAAGTTCAAAAATATCATTCCTTATCTTTTTATCGAAAATCAAAGCCTGTTAATTGATGCCGGTTTTCATTCCGATTTCATTGATTTGGGCGAAATTCTTGAATATTCTTCGGGGAAAAAAGATACGGTTTATCGAATGGAGATGCCCGAAAATGTTGATTTCAGCCTGGGGATTGACATTGGGAAATTGACCTTTAAAAAGTTTACTGCCACCAACATCACGGGCAAAGTAACTATGAAAGACAAGCAGTTTGTGGCACATGATATTTCGTTGAAGGCGATGAACGGGAACATAATTTTTTCAGGTCTGGTGGATGGTGCCGCTCCGGATAAGCTTCTTATCAGTTGCGATGCTTCTATAAAAAAAGTGGACATTCGGAGACTTTTCGGAGAGTTGGAGAATTTCGGGCAGACCAGCCTGCAGGAACGAAACCTTAAAGGCCAGCTTTCTGCCACATTGCAGTTTGCTTCGGTGTGGTCTTCGACATTTAAGGTGGAAAAACCCACTATTTATGCCAAGGCTGATATTGTTATTGAAAACGGAGCCCTCATTGATTATGAACCTCTCAGCGGTTTGTCGAAATACCTCAAAGGCCGCGACCTGAAAAATGTTTCATTTGAAACTATGAAAAACACCATAGAAATTAAAAATGAGGTCATCCAGATTCCCACAATGGAGATCAACAGCAACGCCATTGATTTTCAGGTGAACGGAACACACGGTTTTGATCAGAAGATAGATTATCATCTGAGCGTGTTGTTGTCGGATCTGGGTACGGTGAAGGAGAAAAACATGCAGGCTGAAGATATCGGGGTTATTACCGATGACGGATTGCATAATGAAAGGTATTTTTTCCGCATAACCGGCACTGTCGATGAGCCCGTGTATCATACCATTGACAAGGAAGGGTACAAGGCCAATATAAAGACCAACCTGGCAAAAGAAAAAGAATCACTGAAAGAAATACTCAACCGCGAATTCGGGTGGTTTAAAAAAGACACGGTTATTACCAAAGAAAAAGGTCAGAAACCAAAGGAAAAATACGAGTTCAATGTGGTGTGGGACGAAGATGAGGATAGTAATAAAAAGGAAGTGGAATAACATCAGGCAGGGCATTGCCCTTTCGGAGTTTTTTTTCAGATTGTTTTTTTTAGCGGAAGGTAACCAACAAATTCAGGGCAAAGTTCCATATCATTACCACACCGATGGCAAAGAGTTTTGACAGGTAAAAATTCATTTTAAATTTGCTTACCAGCAGCCAAAGTATGAGTGTGTTGATGCCTAAGCCAACCAGGGAAACACTGAAAAACCGGAAAAATTCCCAGGCTATTTCGGGGTTTTTGCTTTCAAAGGTCCATATCCTGTTAAAGATATAATTCCAGGTAGCAGCCACTGTAAAACCCATGGCGTTGGAGATATATTTCGGTATTTTCAACCATTCTTTGCACACATAAGTAGTGCCGAAATCCACCAAAACCCCGGAGCCGCCCACCACACCGAATTTGATGAATTTCAGGAAAAAAACTTTATCGAAAAAATTAAACATAACGTGAAAGTCTTCGTCTGCAAAAATAGGTTGTTTTTACGGTTTGTGAAACAAAAACTTTTTCGTGTTCTGCTCCAAAAAGAAATTTTTATTTGAGTACTTCCAGGGCTTTTTTAAAGGTAATGTCATCTTGTAAATATACCGGATAAAATGCCGGATCATCAAAAATATTACGGCCTATATTGGCCTTAAGCAGGACTTTCAGCCGGGGTGCCGCAGGCTTTATTCCCTCGTCGTCACGCGCAACACCTTTTGATGCTGCATAAGCAACAAAGTCGTTAAAAAGGTCATCAGATATCTGGAAGAGGGCAACAAAGTTTTTGGCATTTTGATATTGTCTCAGTTTTTTGCGGTTTTGGTCGGCATAGTCGAAGGCAAAATCGCTGAGCAGGCTGCTCTTACTGAGAATTTTTCGATAATATGCCGAAACAAATTCGGATTTGTTGGGGATATAAATGTCGGGCATGATGCCACCGCCGCCATACACTATTTTTCCTTTTGGTGTTTTATACCTCACGGTATCATTAAAGTTCAGGCTGTCGCTTGCCTCGGAGTCTTCATCGAGCAGGCTTTTATAGAAATCCATATAATATTCGTAAATATCGGAGGAATAAGGCTTTTGTATGCAGCGGCCGGTAGGGGTATAATAGCGTGCAACAGTCAGGCGTATGGCTGATCCGTCGCGGAGTTTGATTTGTTCCTGAACCAGTCCTTTGCCAAAAGACCGCCTGCCGATGATGGTTCCTCTGTCGTTGTCCTGAACGGCGCCGGCCAATATTTCGCTGGCTGAGGCTGAAAATTCGTTGATAAGTATCACCAGACTGCCGTTTTCGAAGAGGCCACCGTTTTTCGAGTAATTATTTTTGCGTGCCCGGTGTGATCCTTCGGTGTACACTATCATATTCTTGTCGGGCAAAAACTGGTCGGCAATGTTGATGGCCGCATCGAGGTATCCTCCACCGTTGTCGCGAACATCAAAAATCAACTTTTTCATTCCCTGAGAAAGTAAGGATGAGATGGCATCATAGACTTCGTCAGTTGTTGTTGCCGAAAATGTATTCAATTTAATATAACCAATATTTCCGTTTACCATATAAGCTACATCTACGGAATACGTGGGAATGACATTCCGGGTAATCATAAAATCCATCATTTTGTGTTCATCTCTGCGGAAGATGCCCACCTTAACCTTGGTGCCGCGCGGGCCTTTTAGTTTTTTCATTACCTCATCGTTGGTAATTTTTTTTCCGGCTACATTTTTTCCGTCAATTTTGACGATACGGTCACCGGCATGGATTCCTTCTTTTTCTGATGGGCCGCCAGCTACTGTGTTTATCACCACAATCGTGTCGCGGATCAGGCGAAACTGCACGCCTATGCCGTCGAAATTGCCTGCCAGCGGAGCGTTGGCCTCATTAAATTCTTCGGCAGGGATATAAACAGAATGAGGGTCGAGTGTTTCGAGCAATCCCGAGATGGCATTTTCAAGCAGCTTGCTTTTGTTGATGGTATCTACATAATCGTTTTCGATGTAATTCATCACATCATTGAGTTTATTGTAATGGCTCCCGCTGAAAAGCGATGTGGCATTGCCGGCGCCGGGGAGTAGATATTTCCCGGCCAGAATACCCGCGATGAGTGTGAGTGCAAAGAATAATGGGAGGATTATTGCAAAACGTTTATTCATTTAAGAATTGTTCTTTAGAATTAAAAGATGCGGTGGATTGTGAATGCAAAATTATGCTTTTTGGTGTTAATAGTTCCGGATTAATTCACGATCCAATCATTTTTTTGAAGTGCCGGCAGAGATTATTTTATTGTAAATAAACAACTTTCGCAATTCAAACAAAAAAACCGTTTCAAAACTTATACTTCCACCCGCTACGCCCCAGTTCACTGCCTTTCTATTGCGTAATTTGTGATTAATACTATATTTGCATGAAATATAAGGCGCTATGTTTCAGTTGCTTTTCGACAAGGAGATTTACGATAAATTTATTCTGGAAAAAATTTCTTCCGCAAAAAAATTTATCTGGATCGGCACCGCCGACATCAAGGACATGTACATAGCCCGCCGAACGGATATGGTGCCCTTTCTTGAGATATTGGCTGCATTGATAAGAAAAAAAGTGGAGGTGCGTCTTATCCATGCCAAAGAGCCGGGACCGGCATTTCGTAAAGACTTTGACAAATACCCCGAATTGTTTTCAGGACTGGAGAGGGTCTTGTGTCCGCGTGTACATTTCAAAATGATTATCATCGATGGTGTGGTTGCCTATTGTGGTAGCGCCAATCTTACCGGTGCCGGTATGGGTGCAAAAAGCGAACATAACCGAAATTTTGAAAACGGATTTATGACCGATGATGTAAAACTGATAGGTCCTTTAATGGAGCAGTTTGATAGTGTGTGGCGCGGAGCACATTGCAAAAAATGCGGCAGGAAAGAATTTTGCCTGGATTGTCCTTTGGAGTGAATTCTTTTATAGTGTGCGGAGAGAAAGCCTCAACTATTTACTTGTTAATTTTATTACTGAAAAGAATGTACAGAAACCCTTGCATCAGAGCCACTAATGGGACTCGAACCCACGACCTTCCCGACACTTAGGTGTCGGGATGCTCTACCTCTGGTTTCACATAATTTTCGATGTATGTTCTGCTTTTGCATTTTTTAATTCGTCGTTCTTCATGTCTGGCGCTTTCAAGGGAGTCAAAAGATTTAGAAAAAACCAGGGACCATGGTATTCCCGTTTTGGTAAAGACCGAATGCCCAATGTTATGCTCGTACAAACGTCTTTCCAGATCGTTAGTAGAGCCCACATAATACTTGTTAATTTTATTGCTGAAAAGAATGTAGAGAAACCCTTGCATCAGAGCCACTAATGGGACTCGAACCCACGACCTTCCCGACACTTAGGTGTCGGGATGCTCAACCGCGGAGTTCACATAATTTTCGATGTATCTTCTGCTTTTACACTTTTTAATTCGTCGTTCTTCTTGTCTGGCGTTTTCAAGAGTGTCAAAGGGTTTAGAAAAAACCAGTGTCCATGGTATTCCCGTTTTGGTAAATACAGAATGCCCAATGTTATGCTCATACAAACGTCTTTCCAGGTCGTTTGTAGACCCCACATAATACTTGTTAATTTTATTACTGAAAAGAATGTACAGAAACCCTTGCATCAGAGCCACTAATGGGACTCGAACCCACGACCTACGCATTACGAATGCGTTGCTCTACCAACTGAGCTAAAGTGGCAAGAAAAAATAACAGAACGTTGATGCAAAAGTAGAAAAAATTTTTTAAAAAAACTGTTACTTGAGCAAATATCAGTCATATTTTGTTCCGGGGGTATCAAATGGATCATTTTCCTTGCCATTCAATGTGAGCCTGGTTTAGTCCGCGTTTCGGTTTTCTTTTTTATTGCCGGCTTTGAGTTTATTGTTATTATCGGGCGAGATTTTAGCTATCCAGATTACCCACAGCATAAAGGTAAATCCCAAAATGATAAAGTTGAAGACATAATTATGATTAAAATACATCCATTCGGGGCGGTAGATTTTAGTAAGGCATAAGGCAGAAATCCTTAACACGTTCATCAAATGAATAGAAGCCAATCCCACAGGCAGGAACCATAGTTTTTTCTTCCAGGGCCCGGGATAAGCAACAACAAAGGCGACGAGCAACATCATAACATCGGCACAAAGGCATGGCCGTCCGATTGACAGAGAGCCGTAGCCGCCCAGATAAATGACACGATAAGATGTGGTGATAGCAACATCGGTGAACAATGAAGTAAGATGGATGCTCAAAAACATCAGACTTTTTAACAACAAGTGGTATGCAAAAAACCATGCGTTAACAAAGATAGGCCCGTAATGAGCCATTTGCATATAATCGTCAATAAAATGCCAGGGAAGGAAAATGAGAAGAAAGACAATGATAAACCGGGCAATCTTGTTTTCTGGTATTATTTTTTTAAAAAAACTTGTAACCCTTGATGCCATTGGTAGTTATTGTTTTTTTCAATGATAAACATCAGATCGAGTCCGAAACGGGTTTTGCCCCTGAGCACTAACTCAATTTTACCGAGGTGATAGAAAATGTTTCTCAATAAAATTCTTTTCCAGTCCAGAATAACGGGTGAGGGGTATTGATAATAATGTCCCACTAAGTTAGCCCATACGGGAGAGTGAATAGGCAGCGGAATAAAACATTTTTTTATTTTGTATCCGCAACTTTCTGCCATTTTGCTGAAAGTGGCCGGTGTATAGTGTACCACGTGTTCGTAGCAATCCCAGATATCCATTTTTTTGTCCTTTCCTGTGAGCTGGCCTAACTTCATTTTAAAATGGTTGTAATCGCCGTTGGGCACTTTGATGGCCATTATTCCATCAGATTTCAGCAGGGAGTAATTTTTTTTTAGCAGTTCTTTGGGGTTGGTAACGTGTTCAAAAACATCGATCAGTGTAATGACATCATAATTGTTTTCGGGCAGTGTAGCTTGTTCCAGAAAAGAATTATGAATTTTCAGCCCCCAGTTTTCGGTGGCGATTTTAGCTAAGGCAGGACTGGGTTCAACGCCCTCGGTTTCAAAACCGGCCTCCCTGGCTTTTCTCAGGAAAAATCCCATGTTGGTGCCAACGTCAAGGAGTTTTCCACCATTTTTATATTTTTTGATTTTTTTAACTTCATACTCATAATTGCGGTCGCGGTGATGAACTTTTTTTCCTTTAAAAATCAAGCGGGCTTCATTATAAAAAGTATCGGCATCACCGAAATAGTTTTCCTGTGCATTATTGGCGCGGGGGTTGGTATATATTAATTTGCAGCTGTTGCATTTAACCACAGAAAGTCCTCTTTCGGTGCCCAATATAGTGTAATCATCGGCGTCGCACAAGGGACACCGGCAAGCCTCACGTTGGTTTTCATCATAGAAATCTTTTTGAGTTCCTCCATGAATGTAATCGTCTTTTTTAAGTTTTTCGATACTCATTTTTTGGGATTTTAAGATGCACAGCCAATTTCAGGTAACAACATGAGCAAACAGAAAACGATCTGCTTGTCGTTGTCAATGAATTTGCTTTTACAAAAATAATGAAATATGCCAAGCCAAAATAAAGACTGTAATAATTCAAAAAAATTATTGATGTAGCGAGGGATACATTATGGTTGTCTGAAGGGGATTTCTTCAAAGGAAGGCTCTTAAGGCAGCCGGCGTTAAAATAAGATGTTTTGAGCAGAAAAAAATGTTTATTTTTGTTGGTAAACAACCAAACGACAGGCATCAAGGAATATGGTAATATTGAAGTTGATTGACGGTATTGACTGGGTGATTTTCGACCTGGGTGATTATTTCTATACTCCTGTGTTAATAATTCTGATTTTGGCTTTTGGTTTTATGCACCAAAAGAAAAAGATTGAAGATAACCCTGCATACAAATATTATTTTGCGGGACTGGCGACAAAAATATTGTTTTCACTGATTTTTTTATTGATTTTTACCGAATACTATGGTTGGGGCGACACCTGTGATTATATAACAAGTAGTATGGCGGTGTCAAAATTGTATTTTAAAGATTCTGAACAATGGTGGATGGTAATATTGGAAAAAGTAGAATGGGAACAGTCATTATATTACTTTTTTAATAATGATACCGGTTTTCCTGCATTTCATATGTGGAGGGGTGAAGAGACAAGGTTTGTAATTTATATTTCAAGTATTTTCAGCACTTTGGGTATGAATTCATATATGCCTACAACCGTTTTGGTTGCAGCCTTTTCTTATCTGGGTGTCTGGAAGTTATATTTGTTTTTTACCGATTATTTTCCTCATCTCATGAAACAGATGGCTATTGCGGTACTTTTCTTTCCTTCTTTGCTTTTCTGGGGTTCGGGAGTGATGAAAGATACATATACTTTTGCTGCTTCGGGCTGGCTGGTGTATAATATTTATATGATTTTTTTCCGAAAGAAAAAGATTCCGGTCAATATTATCCTGTCTTTATTAAATGGCTTAATCATCCTTTCCATCAAGCCATATATTTTTGTTGCCCTGTTTCCGGGTATTGTGGTATGGGCGCTGTTCCGCAAAGTAAAAGATATCAAGAATAAAGTGCTGGCCTCTATTGCTATGCCGGCCATGATTATTATCGGGTTTGGGATCACTATGTTTGTATTTTCTTCGCTGGAGAGTGAAATGGGACGCTATGGCAACGTGGATAGTGCTGTAAAGCAGGCGCAGACGATACAGCAGGACCTTAGCCGCTCGGAGCAATACGGAGAAAATTCTTATAGTATTGGAACAATAGATGGAACATTTTCAGGTATGTTGAAAATTTTTCCCATGGCCATCATTGCAGGGATGTACAGGCCTTTTCTCTGGGAGGCGCGAAACCCGGTTATGCTCATTTCAGGACTGGAAAATTTTATCTTGCTGATGATGACACTATGGCTTTTATTAAAACTAAAGGTTATCAGGTTTTTTCAATATATTTTTTCCGACCCTATTTTGTTGTTTTCAATGATTTTTACCATCTTTTTTATGTTTGCGGTGGGGATGGCTTCAGCCAACTTTGGGGCTCTGGTAAGGTACCGGATACCCGCTATGCCTTTTTTTGCTGCCAGCGTATTTATAATGCTCGACAAATATAATCAATACAAAAAAGCACAGGAATTACCTGAAAAAGAAGAGGACGAGGAAGAAGAAAGAGAAGAAGAGTGATTGTCCCTCTTGATAAAGCACACCGATCAGACGAATTCTATCAGTCTTATTTTGTTTCCCGCGATGGTTATTTTTTTTGTAAAAACAATAGCCGGCAAAATGGAAAGTTCGCTTTTTATTTTTACAGACAGCTTGTTTTTCAGTTCCATCTCATTGATTTTTTCTCCTTTTTGCTTTTCGCAAATCAGGGTTATTTTTTCGATAATGTCATTTTGTTTGCATACCTGCAATTGGTATAATCCTGTCAGTTCGTTAAATTTGCTGATGATGGAACGGAATTGTTCAGGGAATACGTTGATGCCTTTGTAAATTAGCATGTCGTCGGTACGGCCCAGAATTTCAAAAAACAAGTTTTTATGGTCTTTTTTTACAATGCGTAGAATTTCTCTCGTGTTGTAGCGAAACAAGGGCTGACTTTCTTTTATGGGGGTTGTAACAATCATTTCGCCCTCATCACCTTCTTTCAGGCTTTCAAAATGTTTTATTCCGCCTTTTGAATCCCGTAATTCGATATAATACTTTTGTGTAAATAAAGGCGCAAAGCGCAAAATATTTTCATCGTTTGCGGAGGCAAGGGCAGAACAAATTTCGCTCAGTCCATAATTTGCATTGATGATCTTTGAGCTCCACTTTTCAATCAACGTCTTGCGGAAATAGTTGTTTTGAATTCCCGATTCGCCACCAAGATAAAACGAATAGATATGCAAATCCTGCGGTGCCATCCCATATTCTGTTTTCAGCCTTGATTCGATATGGGGCAGATAAGAAGGTGTGCAGTGCAGCGAAATTTTACGTTTACCTGATGTGCCCAGGTCTTTGATAAGCCTTATCAATTCAGAGGTGTTTCCTGCGCCAAAATTTATTACCTGCACTCCGGTTTTGCCAATCGACTGTGAATCCAGCACCCCTCCAACCCACATGGACAGGTTCAGGCAATTAATAACAATTTCGTTGTTGCCGGCCTTTCCCATGCCGGCATATCTAAGGCATTCATTGCCGATATCTGTGATAAAATCTATATCTTTTTTGCTGAAGGTCAGCAAGAGCGGGTTGGAAGATGTTCCGCTGGTGCGGTATATCTGGCTGATGACAACATGGTTGTCGGTAAAGGTGCCGAATGGAGGATGTTTGAATTGGGAGGCAAGCAATTCTGGCTTGCTGGTCAGGGGTGCATCAGTAAAGTCGGCGATACCATTTAATTTCTTTGAATAAAACGGAGTGCGATTTTTGAAGTTGTCAAGAATTCTGTTTTTGTTAAAAACTGTCATGACAAAGCGGTATTATATCCCAGCATTCGGGATCCTTTATTTTTTCATAAGTGTCGTTGTTGCAATAGACCATAAAAGGAATTTTGTATCCCAACGGACCAAGGCCCATTTTGTTATTTATAAATCCATTCTTTTTGAGCAACTTGTAATAGGAGACATCTTTCTGGGAGAAAGTTACTATGCCGGTATATTTGTTTTTTACCACCTGTTGATCGAGCCATAGAAATAATTTTTTTTCAAAAATGGATTTACTTTCCATAAAACGCATATCGAAAAGCATGATTTTGTTGTTTTGTATGTAAAATACAACATAGCCTTTTATGTTTTTTTGAGTATCATAAATACCAAAAACCTGATAGTTAAAGCGAGGATTGGCAATTTTCCATGAATAAACTTCTTCGGAGATAACTTTATGCACTGCTGTGGTTTTGCAAGCCTTCAGCACGGGCATTATTTCGCTAATGTGGTCAATTTTCTGAATGTAAAAATCTTTTGTTCTGAGCCTTTTTGAAAAGAATAAGTTGTTGAAAAAGGATTGAAAATAAGTTTTGAAATAAAAACGGATAAAGCATATAGTTTTCCAACCGAACTTTTGAATAATCGGTGTTGACATGGCTCCGCCAAAGCCTAATTCAAAGAGCTTGCCTTCCTGGCGGAGGTAGTCGAAACCGGCGTTGGCAATTTTTGTGTACAGTCCTTTTCCGCGGTGTTCCGAATGTGTCATGGTGTCGGTAGAGTGGAACACGATTCTTTGTTCGCCGTTTAAACTGTAGATTTCGGGCATTAGGCCTTCAAAGGCCACGATTTCATTGTTGGCAGTTTTGGCTACAAAACCGATGGAGGCGCCGGCAGGGTTTTTAAAATATTTCCAGTCAAAATATTCAGCAGGCACTTCCTGGTTGAAGCAATTTTTCATCAGCAGAACAAGTTGTTCATTGTCCTGATGGGTAAATTTTTCTATTCGGTATGTGTCCTTAATGTTTACCATAACATTTTAATCTTCACCATCAAGATATTCGGCCACCACAAAACCTTTTTTATTTACATAATGCCGTTCGGGCAGTTCCGTCAGATTGTTTATTTTCAGAAAATCCTTAGCTTTATAAGGCATGGTTAGAACTACATATTTTTTTCCATCTTCGGTTTTATATTTCAGCTTGCTGTCGCCCGAAAGCTGTACTTTGCCTGCAGCGGGGATGACTATATAAATCGGGCGTTCATGTCCAGAAAACCGTTCCATATATCGCATCAGTTTTATGCCTTTGGCCACCGAGGTTCTGAAATGGGCGGTCCCGGTCATAGGCATCGCGTGGATAAGGTAATATGGTATAATGCCGTTTGAACGCAGTGCGCTGCTAAGGGCTGCAATAGTTTTTTCGTTGTCGTTGACACCTTTCAGCAAGGTGGACTGGTTCCAGATTGTAATGCCTTTCAGTGTCAGTTTTTTCAGTGCTGCTATTACTTCTTTTGTGAGTTCATCGGGGTGATTGATGTGTACGGTGCAGGCAATATTTTTGTTTACCAGTTTGTTGTTGATGCCGGTAATCATTTTTACAAAGTCGTCGCTGATGATGGATGGCTCCATGATAGGCCGGCCTAAAGCAAAATAAACCTGGTTAATATGGTCTATTTTTATTACTTCAGAGATTACTTTTTTGATTTTTTCAACCCCCAGAACAATCGGAAATCCCCCGGTAAGCAATACACTGCGGATGCTGTTGTCAGCTTTTATTATATTAATTGCCTTGTCTAACTCTGCCTTGTTTATCATTTTTTCATCGCCGAAAACGTAGCCCCGCCTATAACAAAAGCGGCAATGCGAAGGACATATGCTGGTCAGTTTAAGCACCACCCTGTCTTCGTAAAGCCTTTCGAAGGTTTTTATTTCTGTTTTCAGCAAGCCCTTGAAGGGTTCTGTTATGGTGATATTTTGATTCAATTCATTCAGGGAGGGGAAAAACTGTTTTGCTATAAATTCGCTTCGCTGAATTTGCTCAGAAATATATTTTGAAATCTTTATTGGGTATTGCTTGTTTATTTTTTCGAAATCTTCTTTTGATAACTCAGTGGAATTTTTTGTCATTTTCATCTTTTTCTGTTATTAAGCCGCTATTTTTCTTGACGGCAAAGTTAAGTAAAACCGTTTATCTTATATTAATTTGTATGTGTTTGTCTGTTACTTTTGAGTTATTGCGTCTATTTTGTTTTTTTAAAACTATAATATAATAAACTTATATTTATGCGGATTATTAATTTTTTTGTTTGATTAATACCAGCTTAATGTAATTTTTCCACCATTCCTTATTATAAATGCAGTACCTTGGAAGCACGGATGACGTGCTATTGCCAACAAAATTTGTCTGTTCGGCGCTGAGCAGGTAATGGTACCCCGCATCTTTGGCCGCAGTTACCACCTGGTCGTTGTACTTTCCGTTAGGAAAGGCTAGTGACAGGCATTCCGACGAGGGTATTTGCTGTCTGATAAGATTTCGCGAGTGTTCAAGCTCAAAATTCAGGTTGGTATTGTTCAAATTGGTGAGGGTGGCGTGGTTATGCGTATGTGAGCCCATAGTAACGCCCGATTTTGCACATTCATTCAGTTCGCGCCAACCCATCATGCGGGTATAGGTTACTTCGTCGCCCATCCTGGTCTGCAGATTATTCAGAATTTCGTCGCGGCTGGTGTTGCCCAGTAGCCGGAGGTACACGTCAAGGGCCGTTTTTTCCACGTCCTTTTCATTGGCAAGCATCTTGTCTATTGCCAGTTCAGGTATTTCAAGCCGCAATTTTTTATGAAAGCAGGCTTCCGTCATTTTGTTCAGGCGTTGTGTCCAGAAACTTTCGCCGGTTGCTGCCGACTGCGTGATAATGTGCTGCGTGGCGCGAAATTTATACTTATTCAGCAAGGGGAGTGCGTTTTCATAAAAATCATAATACGCATCGTCAAAGGTTATTATCAGCCTGGTCTTAGTGGTATTATGTTTTTGAAATACCTCTTCAAGGGGAATAACAAAGTAATGCCTGTTGATGTATGACAATATTTTATCAAAAACTCTGATGGGTATTGGCGGATACGCAGGCGAATTTTCGTCTGAGATACGATGAAAACAAAATATTTGTGTTTTAGATTCCATCGGTACAAATTAAATTAAACTCCCAGTTAAACTCGTTTCTCACATCCATGCCGTCAATCATAAAATCACTTTCTTTATATTCAGGAATGCAGGGTCTTACCAAAACAGGAGAGGGGATTTCTTTTTTTAATAATCGCAACAGGGTGACATAAGGTCTGAATCCGATAGCATGCAAAAAATCAAGTTCCCGGCTGTCTTTTGAAATGGTCCAAAGCTGCAACATCCGGCATTTTTCATTTTTTATAAGAAATTTTACAAGCGACCTGAAAATTTCCGGTTCGGTGTAAGCATAATCCAAAATAAAAAATCTATAGCCTGATATGATGTAATATGAAATGAAAGCCACCAAAGTATTGTCTTTATAAACAAAGGCAAAACCATAACGGGAGTGTGGGTTATTATAACGCCAGGCCAGGTATTCCTTGGTTTTGTTAAGGCTTAATACGTTTTCGTTTCGCAGTTTTTTGCATAATCCGGCCATATCTTCCGGCCTTGGCTCTTTTGTGCATATGAATGAATACTGTTTGCCGGGATGTTTAAAGCGATCGCAGAGCGAGGTCTTATAAAAGATTTTTTTTTCGGCCACAGGAATGCTGCCAAGCTTTATCAATCCTTGGTTTGCCGGATAATTCCCCGACAATGCATTGCATAAAAAAACGCCATGGTTTTCGCGGACAAAATCCATCCCGAAACGTATCAGTTTGTCGTAAATGCCTTGTCTTCGGTATTCGTGATGTATCACGCCATCCGAAATTGTAGCAATATTCACGGGCTGACCCTTCAGGCGGTATTGCACTATCAGGAAACCAAGCACACCGACCACTTTTTGTCTGGCATCATCAATGGCTGTAAAATATAACACATCTTTGGCCCATGGGTTGTCAAGGTATTTCCATTTGAAATAGGTCTCCCGCTTTTCAGGGCTCATGTGTCCCCAGAGAGGTAATAGCAGGTCGAGTACCTGTTGTTTATATGTCACATCGTATTTAGTTACTACGACCATTTACCTGCCTTATATCAGTGTGTTTAAAGCTTCAGCCAGTTTTTTTGTCTGGTTAATTCGCGAATAATTTGTTATTGCCTTCATGTCTCTTTGATCGGATATTTTCCCCGTGGAAATGTATTCGTCAAAAAGAGCCTGCAAAATTAGTAAAGTTTTTTCAGAATTCTCACATACAAATCCCGAATGTGTGGTGTGGATGATTTCTTCCAAAATCTCTTTATCACCAGGGCTTAGTATCACCGGTTTCCCGAGGGCCAGATAGTCGAATATTTTGCTGGAGGTAACACCTTTGATATTGGTATGCGAAAACATCAGAAATACATGGGCTGCCGACATAATTTCGAGGGCTTTTTTCTTTTCCACGCGGCCTGTAATCTGGTAATAGGGCTCTAAGCCCTGCAGTAGCCCGCGTACACGGTCGGCCTGTTGTTTTTCAAAGTCAAGCCCGAGGAACAACAGCTTTATCTTGCCCCTGGAGACTGCCGTGTGAACAAATTTCCGGAACGCTTCGGTGAAAATTTCCACCGGTTGAGATTCATACAATGTGCCGTTGAAGATTATGGTAAATGTCTTATTACCGGTTGTTTCGGGCAGGCCGGCATAATCATCGGGGTCGTAGCCGTTCATGATAGAGAACCCCGGTTTTTTGATGAACCCGGTGATAAGGTCAACGTAAGCCGGCGAAATGGTGGTAAACCCGCTGGCGTTGGCAAGCCATTTCAGCTCGCTTCTTTTTTCAAGCCTGGCGATTAACTTGTCGCGAAACGATAGATTTGTCAACCACTGGCTGGTGCTCCAGTCGTCGCGGTAGTCGGACACCCAGGGGATATGGTGTTTTTTCGACAGTTTGTGGCAAAAAGAAAATAAAACGTATGGCTTGCCGGAGGTGATCATACATTTGATGTCGGGATCTTTTTTTAATAGATCGTCCGAAAATATGTACAAATTTCTGAACGGGACCACCCGTGTAGTAAAATTCTGACCTATTACTTCAAAAAACGATAGCATCTTGCGGAATGTTACCATTTTTCTTTCGCCGTATTTTTCGTGCAGGCGGTCACGGAGGTTGCCCTTGTATGGCAGCGAATAAACCTCATACCCATCAAACTGCTGATGCAGGATTTCGGAAGAGGTGGTGGCCGACATATCTTTATATTCGCTCACGGGGAAGTCCCAGCGGCGGGTAACCACTATGGGGTACCAGCCAAAGCGCGACAGGTATTTTGCCCAGGAATAAATCCTGAAACTTCCTGTGAAAGTGGAGGGTGGAAAAAAGTAAGAAATGATAAGTATTTTTTTCATAGCTTGTCAAATCTTGCAAAGTCGTATTCACACTCAAAATTTTTATTGCAAAAGCGCAGCAGCTTGTTCATCATGCGTAAGCTCTCGACTGTTTGAAGTTTAGGATGGGATAAGAAATGTATATATTGCCGTTGTTTAATTGTTCTTTTATATAATGGAAGTAATACAATGTTAAGCATTTCAATGCTCAGGCCTAATTCGGCAATGAAGTAGTTTTTAATTGGCTTAAGTGGCATTGAAATGCCAACAACTTTGGCCACGGACAGGCCATCTCCCAACTGGCAATCTCTTCCCTTCTTTAAATACAAACGATAATAGAGAGAGTTGCAAATCTTAGTTACTCCCATAATTTTAATGCTTGAAATTGGAAACTCGATGAATTTTCCATTACTGTCTTCAGCAGTTATATCATCATTAAAGGAATAAAAGCGGTCTGTGGGGCACTTTGTAAAGTCGTACCCGAATTTATCGCCATCAATTTTTTCTTTTGGAGAAACGCTAAAATCATGAATAATATTAAAACTTTCAAAATATGGTTTAAAACAGGAAAACGGTTCAATAAAAAGCCCTCCGGCTCTATAACCATTAGGTTTATTTGAAGATCCTGCCATTATAATAATTTCCGACAGGAATTTATCAGAATAAGAAAACAGCACTCCCTTTTCATTATCATTTAGACATGGAATTGCAAACCTATTGGTATTTGAGAGACTCCATTGGTTAATATCTTCATGGTATTGAGCATCAAGCCAATGCGGATGTATATGATGAAACAGATAGTGTCCTTCTTTTACCATTAGGACAAGTTGTTCTTTTATCTTATTGAAGTCTTGTGTGGCAAGCGGATTAGTTTTTCCAATTTCTTCGAGTCTGTATAAATAGCTGGTGTCAATAAAAAAAACTGCTTTGGCGTTGTTTGCTTTTAATATTTCAAGAATCCGCTTAGTTGGGCGTATCAGGCAGTTATCAACAGTTCCGCTTTTTTGGCCAAGGTATAATTCATAATCAAATGTCAGAAGCAAATTTTTTTTCATGATTAATTATTGTCTCGATCTTTTAAATATAAGTATTTTAAGGTTTTAATAAGCTGAATCCACAACAAAAATTTCCATTATTTATTTCAGAAAAAAAATTTCCTCATTTTTAATAGAACCTTGCAGAAAATGCAGGCACAAATATAATTGCTCAAAAAAATAAACGGCAAAAAAAGACTCAAGGTTTTCAAAAGATTGTGGCGGTTAATAATGGTATTTCTATATCGTTTCCAAAAGTACAATTTTTTTAGATTTTAAATGGTCGGAATCCATATTGAGAAAATCATAGTTTTTTTGTTGTATATTATTAAAACATGTAATTTTGAAAATAAAATTTTCTATTGTGGGGAAAGAGATTAATTACAAATATTTATTTTCGAGACAAGATGAGTATAATGCTGAAATAGTTGATGAACAGCAACGAAATACGTTTGCATTATCAGAGATTCAAACCGATACGCCAATTATTTCGGAGTATTTGGTTAAAGAAAACAAATTAAGAGTATTATATCCTGATAATAAAAAATTTGCCGTCTGCCTTACCCATGATATTGATGTGCTTTTTTTCTCTAAAAAGGAAATAATTAAGCAAGTAATAAAAAAAAACATCGGTGTTTCATATAACAAGCCCTTGCCAGGATTATATTCGTTAATTGACAAAAGAAAAAGTCCATTATTTAATGTTCGACAAATAGTAGAGATTGAAAAAAAATATAATGCAAATTCTACCTTCTTTTTTTTAGCGCTTAAAAAGAATGAAAGAGATTTTAATTACAAAATATATGAAATTGAAGATGTGTTTAAAATTATTAAGGATAATAATTCTGAAATTGGGTTACATGCAGGACATCATGCATATAACGATTTGAATAAACTTAAAGAAGAAAAAAACAGCTTAGAAAATTGTGTCAAAGCAAAAATTATTGGAATCAGAAACCACTTTCTTAAATTTTCCACTCCGCAAACATGGGAAATTCAATCTTTTGCCGGCTTTAAATATGATACATCCTATGGCTATAACGATGCTGCGGGATTCAGAAATGGATTGTGTCACCCTTTTTCACCGTTCAACTCATCAAGTAATAAGTACGTAGATATTATGGAGATTCCGTTGACTCTTATGGACTGCACATTGGACAGGTATATGCGTCTGGATATAAATAATTCATGGAAATACATAAAAAAGTTTATTGACAAGGTTGAACAAGTAGGAGGGATTTTTAATTTATTATGGCACAATTCCTATTTTTTTGAAGGAAATTTAGAATTGTATGTTAAAATTCTTGATTATTGCCAATCAAAAGGCGCTTGGCTTACCTCCGGGGAGAATATTTATAAGTGGTGGGCTGAAAATAATATCAAGACTAAGTTTTATGAAGAACTAAATTTGTAGTTCTGAAATTCTCTTCTGGTAGCATAAAACGGTTATCCCTAATTATATTACCTTTCATACCCCTGTGTCCACAAGCCATTAATATACCAATTTTCAATGGGAAAATTTTTTGTTTCCGGTGTGATTTTTTGTATAAAATCCATTCCACTGTTCAAATACATTCGCCCGAAAAAGTATTTTTTCAATAATGAAAAAGTATTTTTATTTATTCCATTTTTAATGTTTCCCAAATACTCTAAAAATTGAACCTTCTCATTTTTCATTTCCTTAATTAAATGACAAATCAAGATGTTTCCGGCCTTTTTATCATTGAACAGCATTTCAACCAATTGCGCACAACGGTTGTTTTTATTGGTACTGAACACATAAAAACCTTCTAAAACTCCTTTTTTGAAAAAGAAAAATGTTTTATAATGAAGATTAGGGTTTTTATAAACCCGCCAGTCCAAAAAAGCTTTATCCATGCTTAACCTGACAGTTTTCTCCGGATCAGCAATTTTCTTAAATAATTCATCAATTTGTGACAAATCTGAAAGTTTATCGAGAACAGTATAATTTTTAATATGTTTGGCGGGGTTGCCCGACAATTTTAGTTTCCAGATTAAAATTTCTGAAATAAAATAAGCTGAACTATTTTGAAAAAACTTCAGAAATGATTTTTTATCTTTCGTTAATTGTGATACGGCAGGCAATCCAACAACAGCCCTGAAGTCATAAATAATGTCGCCATAAATTGTGAAAAGCGATTTCCCTAAGAACTGTTTATAAATTGGAGAAAAACCCCAGATAATACACATATCTCTTTTTTCGCATTCCATTAATCCCTTTTTATAAATAGCTGCAAAAATCGGACTTCCGCGATAACTTTCATCTAGAAAGAAATTTTCACCTTTTGCCGTTAGAAATGAACCATTGCCGAACAAGATTTTATAAGGAAGAAATGATGCAATGCTGATTAATTTCAAATCATCCTTTGCAATATATATTATGGCACCATTCAAAATTTCGTTATACTGCCACCGGAATGTTTCTTCGCGCATTAGGGCATTAATATTCTTTTTAAGAAAATCAATTGTGTTTGAATCAACCTGGTAGCGGTCAAGTAAAGATATTTTTATACTCATTTATTGATTAAGAATTAAGGGATTTTGTTCGACGAAATTCAGCAGAATATCATTTTTTAATTAAAATCAACCAAAGCCTCCTGCAAATATACATAATCCTTATTTTGAAAATTCTTACACGTGTTGAAAGTAATAACCATCTTGCATTTTATTTTTATATTTGCAGAAAAAAGCAACAATTAATCGTTACAATATAGCGAATTTTCAAAGAAAAATCTTGATGTATTATATCTTTCCATGGTTAAATAATAGTTATGAAAAATGAGTTTATTTAATAAGAAAAGAATGTCTATAAAGGTTTTTTGATAGGTTGATTTTATGCTAAACACTTTTTGTTTATTTTATTGATGCGGCCATGACAAATATTGAAAAATACAACGAAGCTTTTATTATGAGTTTTCAGGTTGATGAGCCACAATTGGCCTCATTAACCTATCAATCAATTCCATCATGGGATTCTGTAGGACATATGGGTTTGATTGCGTTTTTAGAAGAGGCCTTTGATATTATGATGGACACAGATGATATTATTGATTTTTCTTCATACGAAAAAGGGAAAGAAATTTTAAAAAAATATGATATACTCATCTGATTTGTTAAAAAACAAAACGGCTCTAATCACTGGCAGCAATAGGGGTATTGGAAAAGCGATTTTGGAAACGTTTGCCCGAAGTGGTGCAAATATCGTGGCTTGTGCCCGAAAAGAAACACCTGAGTTTATTGAATATGTAAAAAATATTGCAAAAACTTATAAGGTAAATACACAAACTTTGTTTTTTGATTTGACTGATGAAAATGAAATTAAAGAGTCGCTTAAAAAATTATTTAATGAAAAATGCCAAATTGATATTCTGGTCAATAATGCGGGAGTTGCACATGGTGGTTTCTTACAAATGACATCGCTAAGTAAAATAAAAGAAATTTTTGAAATCAATTTTTTTTCGCAGTTATTAATAATTCAGTATATAACTAAAATAATGCTGCGACAAAAATGCGGTAGTATAATTAATATTGGCTCCGTTGCCGGAATGGATAGTTATCCCGGATATTCTGCCTATGGCACTAGTAAAGCAGCATTAATTCATGCAACAAAAACATTATCACAGGAATTTGCTCCATATAAAATAAGAATTAATGCAATTGCTCCCGGGTTGACAGCAACTGACATGTCGTTACAAATGGAAGAAAAAGCAAGCAAGGTGATGATTTCTGATAGTGCAATGAAACGTTTAGCTACACCTCAGGAAATAGCGGATACGGCACTGTTTTTGGCATCGGATATGTCTTCGTTTATAAATGGGCAAGTCATTAGGGTGGATGGAGGAATGAAATAAATTTAAAAGATGAACCAAACAACAGAACTTCGTATTATTGAACTGGCAACAAAACTGCGCTTCAAGTCATTAAAAATGGCATTTGAAGCCGGTAAAAACGGGGCGCATCTTGGTGGTGGATTATCTTTGGTTGAAGTATTTGCCACCTTGTATGGCGGCATTGCGTCAGTTGATTCAAAAAGTCCGGATAAAGAAACCCGCGATAGGATTATTGTCAGCAAAGGTCATTGTGTTTTGCCCTATTATTCGGTTTTAAATGAATTAGGTTTTATTAGCGATGAAGAACTTGCAGGATTTGAAACAAATGGCGCGCCTTTGTATGGACATGCAACTCGAAATCTTTCTTTTGGAATAGAATTTTCAGGAGGTAGTTTGGGGTTAGGACTGAGTTATGCGATTGGAGTAGCATTGGCTTGTAAAATAGGTAATCGTAAAAACCGCATATATGTAATAGTGGGAGATGGCGAGTGTAATGAGGGAATTGTATGGGAAGCGTTAATGTCTGCTACTCATTTTTCTCTTGATAATCTTACCGTTATTATTGATCATAACAAATTGCAATACGACGGTAATGTTGCCGCCATAATGAACATGGCTAGCTATAAAGAAAAACTGGAAGCTTTTGGATTTCATGTTATTGATGTTGATGGACATAATATTGTTGAGTTATATGAGGCGTTTCAAAATAATATTTCCGGCAAACCATCAGCAATAATAGCTAATACTATCAAAGGGAAGGGTGTTTCATTTATGGAAAACAAAAAAGAATGGCATTTTTCAACCCTTACCCAGGAACAATATAATCAGGCAATTTCTGAACAAGTCAATAAATAAAAATTTGGCATGCAAAATTTCAATTCAATAAATTTCAGGACATGGTCGAAACTTGGTCAGAGAGGGGCTTTTTTTGGCATGGCAATATTTGATGTGGTTGAACATTTTGATAACGCCATGGTTGTAACCGCCGATTTGGCGTCGCTTTCAGGCCTTGATCGTTTTATTAATAAGTTTCCCGATAAGTTTTTAAATATTGGTATCGCCGAGCAAAATATGCTGGGTATTTCGAGCGGGCTGGCTCAAGAAGGGAAAATTGTTTTTGCAACCACTTATGCGACATTTATTACCATGCGAAGTTGTGAGCAAATACGACACTACCTTGGCTATATGAAAAGCAATGTGAAAATAATTGGAAGCGGGGCTGGTTTAGTCATGGCCTATTCCGGAAACACCCATTATTCCCTGGAAGATATTGCAATCCTGCGTGCTGTTCCAAATATTACCATTTTATCACCAGCCGATGCAACAGAATCGGTAAAAACAGCTATGGCGGCTGCAAAACATGATGGTCCTGTTTATATTCGGTTAACGGGAGGGCTCAATCAACCGATGGTTTACAAAGAAGATTATAATTTTGAAATCGGGAAGGCAATAAAACTTACAAATGGAGGAGACATTACCATTTTTGCCACCGGTAGTATGGTTTATAATTCACTTGAAGCTGCAAAAATTTTAAAAGAAAAAAATATCGGAGTTTCTGTAGTTAATATACACACCATTAAACCTCTGGATGAAGAATGTGTTAATTTTTGTTCCAAACAATCAAAATTGCTTGTTTCGGTTGAAGAGCATAGTAAAATTGGGGGCCTTGGAGGCGCTATTGCAGAACATCTTTGTTCTTTGTCTAATCACCCCCCATTGCTAAGATTAGGGATTTTGGACCAGTTTCGCCATGCAGGGGATTATAAATACCTGTTGGAGCAAAATGAATTATTGCCGGAACAAATTGCGGCTGGCATTGAACAAAAATATTCCTTATTAAATTAGATACGTTTGAGAATGTTACCCTTCAAAACACATCGTTTCGGAAATAAAACGTCGGTTATTACAGATGGTGGAAAAGAATTTTCTTATAAAGAAATTGACAACCTATCCAACTCAATTTTTAATACCATTCAAAATCGTTGCCTTGTTTTTTGTCTATGCGAAAATACTATCGGTTCTCTATGCGGTTATTTGTCGTTTATTGCCAATAAAGTTGTCCCCTTAATGCTCGATGCAACAATAAACAGAGAGATGCTCATGGAGCTCATCGAAACGTACAAACCGCAATATCTCTGGATGCCCCAATACAGACTTGAAGATTTTAATCAAAAGCAAATAATCCATTCTTTTTCTAATTATTCACTTTTAAAACTTAGTGAAGAAAATGATTTTTCACTTCATCCTGATTTAGGATTGTTATTAACAACTTCCGGCAGTACGGGCAGTCCCAAACTGGTACGCCTCAGTTATTTGAATATAGAGGCTAATGCTACATCTATTGCCGAATATTTATCAATAAACGAAAACGAACGCCCAATCACTACCTTACCAATGAATTATTCGTTTGGGCTATCCATTATCAATAGTCATCTGCTAAAAGGAGCAACCATTCTATTAACTTCAAAAACCCTAATGGAAAAAGATTTCTGGCTTTTTTTAAAGGAGCAGAAAGCTACCACCATGTCTGGTGTTCCCTATACCTTTGAAATTTTAAAAAAACTGCGCTTTTTTAATATGGACCTTCCCTGTTTAAAAACATTGACACAAGCGGGAGGGAAACTGAATAACGAATTAAACAAAGAATTCTCCGAGTTTTGTATCAGAACAAATAAGCGTTTTTTTGTTATGTATGGGCAAACAGAAGCTACAGCAAGGATGAGTTATTTGCCTCCGCAGTATTCCTTATCAAAATTAGGAAGCATGGGTATTGCCATACCGGGTGGAGAATTTTTTCTTATTGATGAAAAGAATCAGCCGGTAGAAGGTTCAGAAATCGCCGGAGAGTTAGTTTATAAAGGAAAAAATGTATCCATGGGATATGCTGAATGTGGCGATGATTTGAAAAAGCAGGATGAAAATAATGGAATTTTATATACCGGAGATATCGCTAAGCGGGACCAAGATAATTTCTATTATATTGTGGGAAGGAAAAAACGGTTTATCAAAATATATGGCAACAGGGTAAATCTGGACGAAACGGAACGTTTGTTGAAAAATATTATCTCTGATTGTGCCTGCGTTGGGCAGGATGACCACATGGTTATTTTTATCACCGATAAGAACAGGACAGAGGAAGTTCAGAATTTTATTACTTCAAAAACCGGAATTAACCATGTTGCATTCGTGGTTAAACATATAAATGCAATTCCAAAAAATTCTTCGGGCAAAACTATTTATTCTAAATTGAGTTTTTAATGGATATCTCAGAAATTTTAAGTATTCAACCGTATTCATTAAATAAAGCCCAAAAGGAAGAACTATTAAATTCATTTCTCGCTTCATTATCGCAGTATCATTACCTGAATTGTGAATCATACAGAAAGATGATGGACAGTATTGGATTTGATGTTCATAAAAAATATTCTTATTACGAACTGCCATTTCTTCCCGTTCGCCTTTTTAAGATGTATGATTTATGCAGTGTGCCTAAAGAGAACATTGTCAAAACGATGACTTCGTCGGGCACTACGGGGCAAGCTGTTTCGCGAATATTTCTTGATAAAGAAACTTCATCAAACCAAACCAAATCGCTCAACAGGATAGTATCATCATTTATAGGCACACAACGTGTTCCAATGATAATAATAGATACGGAAAGTGTAATTAAAAACAGAAACCTTTTCTCTGCCCGCGGCGCAGGTATCCTCGGATTTTCTATGTTCGGAATAAAACGCATCTACGCCCTGGATGAACAAATGAATCTTGATATTGAAAAAATAAAAGATTTTATTGATATATATAAGGATGAGCGAATTTTTATCTTTGGCTTTACCTTTATTATATATCAGCATTTCTATAAAGAATTGCTGACACATGGATTTAGGCCGGACCTTTCGAAAGCTATCCTTATACATGGAGGCGGATGGAAAAAGCTGGCAGGTGAATCTGTTTCTTCTGAAGAATTTCGCAAAAAATTAAACGAGGTTTGCGGATTGCAATTTATTCATGATTATTATGGTATGGTTGAACAAACCGGAACTATATATATGGAGTGTGAGCAGGGACATTTGCACGCACCTGTTTATTCAGATGTCATTATTCGCCGACCTCATGATTTTTCCATTGCCGGCATTGGCGAAAAAGGTATCGTTCAGGTTGTATCGGTATTGCCAAAGAGCTATCCCGGCCACTCTTTACTTACCGAAGACGAGGGTATATTACTTGGGGAAGATGATTGCCCATGTGGCCGCCTGGGTAAATATTTTAAAATTATAGGCCGAATTAAAAACGCTGAAATCAGAGGATGTAGTGACACATATGCTGAAAAATTTTAAGGAAATAAAAACTATTTATCCACAAGAACCTGATCTTGACCTTATGATCAAGACAAATCCCGGCGTGCCTTTCGATGAACAATGTGTTGATTTTTTGAATGAACTATCTGTACAACTTTATAAAGACCCGCGGACAAAGGCATATCCGGATGTGGCGACATTTGCTTTTTTTTGCCGGAAAGCAAATATTTTACAATTGAAAAGCAACTATTCGCATGGCGGTCAAAGGATTGGCAGGGGCTTGATTTTTCATGTGGCGCCTTCAAATGTTCCCCTAAACTTTGCCTATTCGTTACTATGCGGATTGCTTTCGGGTAATTCAAATATTGTAAGGGTGCCATCAAAAGAATTTGTTCAGGTCGGGATCATTTGCGAAGCCTTACATAAAATCAGAGAAAAAGAGGAGAGCCGGGGTTTTTCTTCCCGTATTTTGTTAGTGCGTTATGACCATCAGACAAATGCTACTGATTATTTTTCTTCTTTGTGCGATGTGCGAATTATCTGGGGTGGAGATAATACCATTGAAACAATAAGAAAGAGCAAAATTCCTCCCCGATCTTTTGATGTTACTTTTGCTGATCGCTATTCTTTTTGCATTATTAATGCCGATGAATATATAAAGGAACCCACGCCCGATAAAATCGCTCAGAGTTTTTATAACGACACGTATTTGTTTGACCAGAATGCCTGTACTGCCCCGCATTTGGTAATATGGCTCGGAAGTAGCTCCGATGTTGAAAAAGCTAAAAATATTTTCTGGCATGAGTTGCATAAAATTGTAAAAGAAAAATATCATGTGCAACCGGTAATTGCAGTAGACAAACTTTCTTCTTTTTATGGCCAGTCCCTGCGATCACCCGGAATAAAAAAAATACCGTCACAGGACAATCTTCTGTGGCGTGTTGAACTGAAAAAATTGCCTGACAATATTGATGAATTTCGTTGTTCCAGTGGATATTTTTCTGAATACCATGCTTGTTCGTTAAGCGAAATAGCTCCCATTATCAATCGAAAATTCCAAACAATTACATACTGGGGATTGAACAAAAAAGAATTGAGTGAATTTATGGAAAAGTCGAAGCCATTTGGGATTGACCGAATTGTACCTATTGGCCGCTCAATGGAGTTTTCGCTGGTTTGGGATGGCTTTGACTTAATAAGAGTATTGAGCAGGGCTTATGAAATAAGGTAACCATTGAAAATTTATTTTGATTTTCTTATGTTGAGCCCTGTTGTATTGATGAAATAATATTTCTTTCCTTTCAGAAAAGATTTTATTTTTAATGCGATGGCAAACAAGTAATATTTTGTTGGATTTATTATTTTTATGAAGTGATAACCCGTTTCAACACGAGCCCCGAACCTGAGTTTGAATTCCTGTATGCCATTATGCTTTTCATCATTGATGTCGGGATCACGGTAACCGCCCAGAATGTATTTTTTTACACCAAAGGACTTAAGCGCTTTTATTGATCCCCACATAAGAAACTTGTTGGAGCCGGGAACCAAAGGCGATGTGGTTGATCCGCCCCAGAAACTATACCCTTGAAGTTTGTCATAAACACTCAGGTTACTGTGTTCGGGGGTATTGTCTTCTCTTACCGAGATGCCGCATAAAATGTTGTCAGGGAACATTTCAACCAAATTTCTGACAGTATTTTCTTTTTCATAAGATATTTTTTGCCTTTGATGCGTATCTGCATACAAACTATAAAAATCTTGAAAAGTTTCCGGACCAAAAACGGTCTTTAAGCCAAGTTTGGCAGCTTTGCGTATTTGTTTTCTATAAGTTGTGTTTATATTGCTGAAAATATCATCTAGCGAGGGGGATAGGTCAATCGATATAATTCCTAATTCAAAAAAAAGGCATTTATGAGGAATGCTTTTAAATACACAACAATGTGTCGGGGGAAAAATAACATCGCATAAATTTTCTTTCTTAATAAAATTATGAAACCTCTCAAGAAAGGATTTCTCCACATCCTCCTGTAAACTAATACCTTTTGTATTCAAAGGGATATAAATAAAATCAGCTTTTCTGAGAAATTTTAATTTATGAATTTTAAATGGCAATAAAGCATCATACTCTTCATCAAAGTATAGATATGTCGAACAATTAGCAGTTGTTTCATATTTCAACCAAATATCCCAAAATAAAAATGGAAAGTCATCCTGGCGTAGATTTATTTCGTTTAATGATTTAATTAATTTCATTTTTGTTACAAGTACAAATTCGCGGAACTTGCTGTCAGAGATATTTTACTATTTTTACAGAAGTAATTTACAAAATTACATAAATTTATCATTTCTAAAATTTCACAACAAGCTACTTTTGCAAATACATTTATGCGCAAAAACCTGATTTTTCTTTCAGAACGTTACCCATACCAGAACCTGGGCGGGGTTTGGGAGGCAAATGAAGTAAACAACCTGGCGCCCTTGTTTGATAAGGTGTTTGCGATTGGTGCCACTGCCGAAAAAAAACTGTCACCGCACGCCTTGCCGCCCGGCGTGTTGCCTTCTTATTGGGAGCCGGACAGGGGACGGTGGCAAAAAGTATGGTCGCTGAGATTGGTTTTTTCCCGCATATTTTTTAATGAGTTAGGGTTTATAAGGAAAACACTCAAACAAAAAATTACCTATCAAACCCTGGCTGTATTGCTTACAGAGTTGAATGTTGCGCTGGCGCTAAGCCGCCACATTGAAAAGATGATGAAAAGTCATGGCCTTGTCCCGGGCGATACCTTGTTGTATGCCTTCTGGAACGATTACCGTGCGATAGCCTGTTCATTGCTCAAAAAAATGCACCCCGGATATGCTGCCATTTCGCGTTCCCACGGTGGCGATGTGTTTTTTGAATTACATCAGGGAAATTATCTGCCGCTGAAACATTTTATGCTGGAGCACCTGAATTTTTTGTTCACCATTGCCGACTTCAGCCGCGAATACCTGATAAAAAAGCTTAATGATACCACCGGAAAGATCGTTACAAAAAAGCTGGGTGTTGCCAATAAGTATCCTTTTGAAGAGCATGACTGTACCGGAAAATTAAAGGTGGCCAGTTGTTCGCAGATAGACCACAACAAACGGCTGAACCTGATCATTGGCGGCATTAAGTGTTTAGAAAATATGGATGTGGCTTGGTATCATATCGGTGAGGATGAGCTTGACGGAGAGCTAATGCGCTTAGCCAAACAGGAACTTGAGCCCTTGGGTGTTTTTTATGAGTTTTTGGGTATGATGCCCAACGAAAAGGTTTTTGTATTTTATCATCAAACCAAACCGGACTTGTTTATCAATGCGAGCATGAGCGAGGGGCTTCCTGTATCTGTGATGGAAGCCATGTCGTTTGGTATACCTGTTATAGCCACCGCTGTGGGCGGTACGCCTGAAATCGTTAAAGATGGCTACAATGGTTTTCTTTTATGCCAGGACCCGACTGCTGAAGAAATTGCCGAAGCCATAAAAATATATTATTTTTTACCTGAAAGTGAAAAACTAAAAATGCGTGAAAACGCTTATAAAACCTGGGATGAGGGATACAATGCCGAAAAAAACAGCAGTGGATTTATCGGATTTATCAGCAGCTTGTAATGGCTTCCTGATACATGGTTAAGAGTTTACCCACATATTCTTTTATATCAAACTTACCGGCAAATTCCTGTGCATACCGTGAAATTTCAATGTATTTTGCTCTGTCATTCCAAATTTCAATGATTTTTACGGCAAATTCTTCAGCATTTTGGTCGGAAAGCATATAGCCGTTCTTTCCCTGCTCAATCAGGTCTCTGTTTCCCCTGCCGTCTAGGGTGATCACCGGCAGGCCGGCCGCCATTGCTTCTATCAAGGCCAGTCCCAGTGGCTCATAGGTGGCGCTATGCACATAGATATCCGAACGCCATAGCCATTCTTCTACATAGTGTATATTGCCGTGAAAAAAAACATGGCCTGACAAGTTAAGTGCCCGGGTTTTTTCTTCCAACATTGCGCGGTTTTCTCCGTCACCCAACAAATGCAATTCAAAATCGGTATTTTTCTCCGCCAATATTTTGGCTACCTCGACAAGAAATTTCTGATTTTTTTTATTAACAAACGAGCCGGTATTAACCAAGTGGATTTTGGATGATTCCGCCATGTGAGTTTTTTCTTTATAAAACCTTTGGTAATCAACAGCATTATGTAATAGGGTGGTAGGATATCGAGGGACGGTTTTTTCAAAATATTTTTTAGCATCATTGGAAATGGCTATAAAATGTGTCCCTCCGTTTTTTTTGTAGCATCGCATCAGGAACATTTTCTCATAGAAATTAGTGAGTTTTCTTTTGCTGAATAAAGTTTTCCACGAAAAATTTTCAAATTGTTCCATATTGTCGTGGCAGTGCGAGAACCATCTGGCATAAGGATATAATACCGAACGGCTGATAATTTCGGCTACAAATAAATGAGAGTGAATAATGTCAGGTTTTAACTTTTCAATGGCTCGCTTGAGTTCTTCGGTATGGTAGTTGTTTTTTTTATAAAATGATAGTGAAATGCCGGAATTGATTATTGCAATATCCAACTCATTACCGTATTCCTGATAATCATTTATTGAAGAAAAACAGAAGATGCTTGCACTGATACCGTCATATTTGTTTAATTGATGACAAATATCCAATACCAGACGTTCTGCGCCACCCTTGCCAAGGTTGGGAATGATGTGAAGGATTTTAAGCATTTTTATTGTACACAAAAAATAACATCCGGATATTGATATTGAAAGCCATTGATTGAGTCAACAAAAATACATTAAATCGGTTATATGACCGCAATTTTTACAGGCAGATTGTACTTTTAGTATTGCAATTGCTCCCTACTTTTTGCTTGATTTTAGGTAAAAATTACATAAAACAGGTTCGTTCTTACCTGTCGTGATACCGTGGTACGCGTTGCGAAAGCATTCGAATACGGTGGCAGAGGGTTTCATGTTAATTCCTTATTGAAAAATGGTATCATTTAGATAATGTTTGATTCAATGCCTTAACTTTTGCGTGTAGGCGGATGTTCCTGTTCATTTTCATTAACCCAAAAAAGAACTTTTCATATCAATTGCCCATAGGGTATATGGTATTGTTTGCAATCATGCTTCTCTGCCAGGCCGAAAGAGGCATTCACGCCGGCGTCGGCCCGCTGTTTTGATGAGCCTCCCCACTGCAATTAACAACCATTTGTGCTATATGCAACCATTTATTCGTGTTATGAATGATAAAACCTTTTTTAATAATGGTGTACGTAAATAAGAAAAATAATATTAAAAAGAAAACCACGATATTATTATTCGTTTCAGGTAGTTATTATTCTTTTTCTTTGGCAATTTCAGTAAAAATTTTTAATGTACATTTGCAGGCTGATTTTCGGCCGGGTTTTTATATTACCGCTATGAAGAAAAAGTTTTTTATCCTGATAGCCGTCCTGCATCTGATTCTGGTTGTGGTAAACATTACTGTGTATAGCGATATTTTTAACCAGAAAAATGATGACTCCAAAAGATACCTGCGGGTGGCCAGCGAATTGGTTTCCTTTGATTATTCGAATCTGGATCCTTATTCAAACTGTGGCACAGCACCGGGATATCCTTTATTTTTAGCCCTTTTTAAGATTTTTACACGGCTGAATGTTTATATGGTAGCAATTACACAAGCATTGCTATATGTTCTAGCATTATATTATTTGATATCAAATCTTTACAAAAAGGATTATCTGAGTTATCCGTTGTGCGTACTCGGTTTTTTTTTGGTACTGATATGTCCCGAGATATTTGAATATAATGGCCGTACATTATCCGAATCATTTGCCGGCAGCATGATATTACTAATTTTTGGCAGCATGATTGGTGGACTTGAAAAACAATGGCCCAGGGTAATATTTCTGATTTCTTTAGGTTTTTTGATTTTGACACGATTTGAGTATTTAGCAATAGTACCTTTTTTAATTTTGTTTTTAATAATTCGTAAAAAGTATGTGTTTTCTGTTGTTTCTGTTATGGTAATTGTACTTCTGTTATCAGCCAATGGCTATAAAAATTACAGGATATTCGGAGTTTTTTATCCTCTTAGTTTTGCCGGAGGAGCAGTGATGTATGCAGGAAACAACCTGAATGGAGATGGATCGTGGCATGTAATTGATAAGGACTTGAATTATATTCCCGAGTCAGTTCAGGAAAAATATCTTTCAATAAAAAACAAAGAATGGAATTGCAGATGCCTGGAAGAGGATAAGTTTTATAAAAATTTAGCCATGGATTCCTGGAAAGGAGGCAATATAGGGTTTCAAATGATGGTAATTCCCTTGAAAGTCAAAAAACTATGGTTGCTCCCGGGTTCTTTTGATTATCATAGTGGGCTAACCCACTACGATAAAGGCTTGCAGTTGGGATTATTGTTCGATTCGAATCTCTGGCCGTGGTATGCAAAATATAAACATGCGTTTTATTTAATTATTTATTGGCTGTTTTTGATAATGATAGTTGCCGGGTTTGTGCTCAAAATCAGAGAACGTGGTTTTGGCCTTTTTGACTTCTCTGTAATTTTACTTTTTCTGGTTGTTACATTTTTATATAGTGTTCCATCTTATGGAATAGGTAGATTTCACGTTCCTATTTTCGGGCTATTGGCAATATATTCGGCTTTTACTGTTAAATATTTGTATAAGCATTATGCCAAAAAGGATTGGGAAAAGTATTTGTATAAATAACTCTGAAAACTCAAGTGTATCTTACTTTTTACAAATGAAAAATACGCTGCTCGAAATTCGCTTGTATTTTTTAAGTTTAAAAAGTTGCCTAAATTCAGGATAGGGATAAAAAGCCGGCAATTTTGTTTGCTGAATATGAAAATGATTTTCAATGACTTTTTTCCACCTGGTGATTCTGTAATTTCTGATATCATAAAAAATCGTATCGGCTTTGTTATCGCTGTGAGAACCGGGAATGAACATGTGTATGAATTTTGTTTCACCCGTATTGATAAAAGGAAAGGGCTTTAGTATAACATTAAACAACCTTATATGAGAAGTAAATAGCACATTGGTAATCAAATTCACCCAGGCCATTGCTGCCGTGGGCATGCCGATGATAAGTACTCCGCCGGGTTTGAGTATCCGCTTCATTTCGAGTAAAGCTTTTTGCTCATCATCCACATGCTCCAACACGTGGGAACAATATACAACATCAAAGGTTTCGTCGGCGAAAGGTATGTTTTCGGAAACACCCTGTATAATATTCAGGTTTTCCAAGTTCTCTTTATGGTAGCGGCCAACGCCGTGTTCACCGGGCTGAGGGTCAATTCCTGAAACTTTACACTGCATTTCTGCTTCGGCCCGCCTCATCGTATAGCCCATGCCACAACCAACATCAATAAACTCGGAGTCGGCAGGGATAAAGTTTTTTACCGCATCCCATTCAATATCCCTGATCTTTTTCTGGTTAGCATCGGTTTTTTCTTTTGACAGAAAAGGAAAATAATACAGGCGGAGAAGGAACTTTTTGATCATTGCGGAAAGTGTTTTTTAGGGAAAATCATCATGTGGATTTTAGCTTTGGTTTGTGTGTGGCGGGGGCAATACAGTAGGGAAATCCATAAGTTCCACACATACGGCAGATATTGTCTTTTGTAACCGTAATATCTGGCGATTCCGAAATAACAATCACTTATCAGCCGGTTTTTCATTTTGTGTTTTAATATCCTCTTTACGTCATCCTGTGAAAAGAATTTTTGTAACCCTTTAAGTCGTTGTTTGAAACAATTCCTAGAGATGTTAACCGAGTTCTCATTATTAATATGATAAATAATAGTATCCTTTTTTATCTGAAAAACCGGATAATATATGGAGATATTTGCCCAAAGAATCTGGTCTTCCACTATCACCACATCTTCCCGGAATCTGATACGTGCCAATATTTCGTGATGTACACACACCCTGGCTGGAATCAATGGGTTTTCCATCAGGTACTCAAAAGCCGGGCCTTCCATTTTGCGAAATTTTTGTTCGATGGGTTCTGCATTGTTTTTTATCATCAGAGCATGGGTAAAAAAAAGTGCGGAAGGTTCCGATTCTGCCTGTATCTTTTCATATAACGCACTCAGGTGGTTGAAGAGATACTCGTCATCGCTGTCCAGAAAACAGATGTACTTTCCGCAGGCATTTTTTATACCGTTGTTACGGGCCACGCTGCGTTCGGCATTCTGTTGCCTGATATACCGGAACCGCTTATCCTGCGCCATCCATTGTTTTATGGCCGCTTCGGTATTGTCCGTGGAGCCGTCGTCAACAACGATGCATTCCCAGGAAGTAAACGACTGGTCTTTTACCGATTGCAAGGCCCGTGCGATGATGTTTGCACGGTTGTAGGTAGGAATTATTATGGAAAAATAGGGCGTTATGGTATTATTGTTCATTGGTAGTGTGGAAAATCTTCTTTAAAAATAAAAAAAAATCAGTTTGAGTAAAAAGTATTTTATCAGGTTTTATCATCAATAAAAAGGACCGTAACTCACCGTCTGATATATGTGCCATGCTATCGCCGTTATTATTAAAAACAATCCTATATGTTTGAATTTTTTTTGCAGGCGGTTGGCCAAAATAAACACCAGGCACAATAGCAGGGGAACCAGCGTAAATGTCAGTCTTATCTGGTAATAACCCATACAGAGGAAGAACAAAAAAACCATGGACATGGCAAACAAAATTCCAACTACCTGCTTCTTGCTGTCTTCCTTTTTGTTAAACTGGGACATCAGCCGGCCGGCAAAAGACAGTGCCAGGAGAAGCACCAGGAAAAATACCAGTCCCCTGAAAGTAAGAATAAAAAGGTATAAGTTGCCCAGCGCGGTTTTCAGGAAAAATAATGGAGAAACCTTCAGGGAGTCTAAAATCCATACAAACTGCCGGTACTGGTCTGCTTCGTGATTGTAGTATTTCACCCCGTTGAGGCCTAATATCAGTATCCACAGTAGAGTAGGTGCCACAAATACTATGGAAATCAGCGCCATTTTCAAAAAACCGTTTAGGCTTTTGTATTTTTTATTCACCAGAAAAGTGGCGTATAACAGGCAGGGTAAGCATAGCAGAAAGCTCCCATAGGCCAGGGTTAATGTCCCTAATAAAAAACTGATGCCGGAAAGTCGTAATAACGAAAGGTTTTTTTGAGGCAGTTTTATGATTAGCAAAAGACACAGCAACGGAGTCAGGAAGACAAACATTTGCTGATGGGCGGTCCAGAAATAGGATTTGGTTACTGAATTGGAGGCGAGGAAAATCATCAAGGCATACAGGACAAGGTTATTAACATTGCTGCCGGCATAATGATCGCAGATTTTTTTAAATAAAATAAAACTGATTAACAGGATAATAAAGTTCAGTAGCACATACCCCAGATAATATCCCCTGAGGTTTCGTTGAAAATCGCCCGAAAGTCCTGATTTTTCAAGAATAAACTGCAAGGGTGTGCCTATCAGCCATCCCGCAATAACATAAAGCGGACGCGACTGCCTGGGTTCTTTATCTTTTAATAATAATTTCGGCGACTGCGAAAGATTGATATACAGGTCGGCATCGCAATTAACATAAAATCCGGCATGTGCTGAGAGGCTGACATAATTTTCCGGCTTGTAGATCTCAGGGCCTGGTCTGGGTGAAAACAAAAAAGATACTGTTGTAACGATGATGATTAAAAATGCAATAATCAAAAACTTTATTTTCATAGCCACAGAGTTCAGTTAAAACAGTGTAAAATATTATTATCAGCCGTTTTAAAAGGCGCCTTTAGCCGCTGTATCATTTTTTTGTGGTGTTGTTTTGAATTTTTTCGTCATCCAAAAAAACCACATGTTGTATGATGCCGATGATACGCAGGATGAAACTGGAAAAAATGGTCTGTATGCCTAAGGCCATAAGAATTACTGAGGGTATCAGCAGCCGGAATGTGTGTGAAAAGTCGGTGATGTTTCCGAAATCCTTGTCGGCCCAGTATTTAAAGAGAATAATGGAAAATACCAATCCGGCAAAAAACAGTATCAGCCCGGTCACCAGCCCTTTTTCGAGGGTAAAAAACTTAAACACTTTCATGAATTGGTGTCTGACGGGTATCAGTCCCTGGTTTACAGCATAAAACTTGCTCAACAACGCAAAAAGAATTATCTGGTAGCTGAGGATAATGGCAAATCCCAGGTAGGTAAGCGTGTGTATGTCGATGCCGATATTTTTCAGGTAAAGCATTTTTACGGATAACACTCCGAAACCGATGATGCTGAGTATCAGAATGATTAATCCGGGGATGAGGAAAAGCCATTTGGGGCTGTACATCAGCAGAAAAACCAGGTGCCGCCAGCCGTCGCGCCAGGTGTGCAGGTGGGGAGGGTGGGAGCGTCCGTCTTTTTTCAGGGTGGTAGGCACTTCGGCCATTTTGTATTGGAATAAAGAACTTTTTACGACCATCTCGGAGGCAAATTCCATCCCGGGAGTATGAAGTTTTAGTTGTTTTATTCTTTCGGCGTTGAATCCTCTGAGTCCGCAATGGAAGTCTCCGGTTTTGATTTTAAAAAACAGCCGGCCTATAAACGAAAGTACCGGGTTGCCCAGATAACGATGTAAAAAAGGCATGGCGCCTTCATCTATCCCACCTTGGAAGCGGTTGCCCATCACCAGGTCGTAGCCTTCGCGGAGTTTTTCGACGAAGGGTTCCATGTTTACAAAGTCGTAACTATCGTCGGCATCGCCCATAATTATATACTTGCCTTTGGCCGCATTGATGCCACCTATCAGGGCGTTGCCATAACCCTTGTCGCTCACGTCAACTACACGGGCTCCTTCACTG
>Ga0208459_1000467_pt1 | contig 44806 bp, 26 predicted proteins | sample AD_UKC087_MetaG_FD_184433 | JGI IMG/M metagenome (GOLD analysis project Ga0208459, IMG submission 184433) | Active sludge microbial communities of municipal wastewater-treating anaerobic digesters from USA - AD_UKC087_MetaG (SPAdes) (version 2) | ecosystem: Engineered > Bioreactor > Anaerobic >... | reverse complement strand
GGCGATCCTGGAGCGGCTGAATGGCCTTCTCTACGGCCTGGGTGATGAGGTCTCTGAGCTGCCCATAAGTCAGAGTAATGAGGGTGTCTTCTGAGGGCTCAACCGAAAAAGCATTTATGCTACTTGGATGCAAAGTATCTGTTGTCATACAAAACACTGTCCAATTTAGGCAGCTACTTCAACGGCTGCCTCTTTTGGGCTTTGCGCGCCCTTTTCTGGTTCCGATTCTGCCATATCCATTAAGAGATGGCCCGCTACATCGAAAGCGTGAGATCGATTGCGGTATGTCCTTTTTGCGATTTGCTTATCTATCCACTCAACCACCGCCGGGTCTACTGTGACGGATACCTTAGCCAAGTTTTCAGTCATACGATAGTATCTTCTCGCTAATGCTTTATATATTTAATCCCGGGTTATCCTACCAAACATTATTTATACTATCGAGTATACTCTATACTTGGTGTTTCGTATGACAGCGACAACCAAGACTATAATCAATATCGAGAAGCCGCAAACGCAAACATTAGAGGCAGTTAAGGCCTTTCTCTCCTGGAGAGGGAGAGCAGCCGATCCCCTGCCCTCATTTATCGAGATGGGCAAGGAAGATAGCCGCTTGGTGCTGGTTTTGAGCAATAAGCGGGATGCTTATTATGTGACCACCGCCCGGGACTGCTCCTGTCCCGCCGCGAACTGGCATCCTAACCAGCGGTGCAAGCATCAGAGAAAGCACTTTCCGGAGTCCGAGGCCATCCACAGGCAGAGCATGGCAGAGACATTGCGGCAGGCTGATGAGAATTTGCACAAGATGCCTTATCAATATCGCCGGATGGTGCAAGCCGCCAGGGATGAGGCCGAAGCCGATGCACTGCTTGAACTGGATCCAGAGAGAAAGCCATTTCGGCCATTCATTGAGGATGAGGCCAGGCCAGTAAGGGGGGTGGCATAGATGGCCGCCTCAGATCCTTTGGGAGATCTCATTAAGAAGATGGATGAGATTCAACCCCTGGCTGCTGCCGTGGCCTCTCTGAAGTCTTCCACAATCGAGGAAGAGACCGCCGCCTTGAACGCTATCCTGGAGAAGATCAGGCCGCTCCTCACCCTGGCTGCCCATAGCATCCAGGTCAGCTATCACACTTCAGGGCAGCAATTCAGCACCGAACACCGGAGCTATCATGATAAAAAGGGCCTCATCCTCATAAACGAATTTGGGCAGGAGAATACCGACAGGGACACCCGCGGCGATTACACCGGCTGGAAGCTCATCTTGTGGGAAGATGGCAGCTTCGGAACCCTGGAGCGGTCCGGAGACTGGAGCCGTTGGCAGGGGGAAAGCTCTGGCTGGAGCATCCAGGAAGAGGAAGAGCTGACCACAGAACAGGCCATTAAGCGCTATGGCCTTAAAGATATCATGGCCGGCATAGCTTCGGAGCTGTCGGAGGCTTCGGAGAAGCTGAAGGGCCGCAAAGCAGATTATGAAGAGCGGTTGGCCACAATTGCCCGGATTAAAGAGGTGATGGGGTGAGCCGATCCCCTACTTTTTCAGAGACTCGCGACAGCTTGCATAAGATTTGCGAAGCTGCCCAACGTGGCCTCTTTGACCTCGGACGCTGCCGGGAAGCATATGATGAGGAAGCCTTAAGCCGGCTCGTTATCAGCACTTCGAAGGCGATCCTTGAACACCTTCCATGCCTGCAATTTGAGACGGATGATATTGAATATGCAGATAGCAATTATGGCTATGTCTTGAACTGCATGACAGTACCGGAGAGCTTGGTATGTCCACCCGATCAACCATAGGCATAGAACGCCCGGATGGTGCGGTGACTTCCTCCCATGCCCCTGAAGGGGCAGGGCTTCCTACGTCATTGATCCGGCTTGCCTTGAACCGTGGTTCAAAGTAGGGGTCGGATCTAGATAGGCTCTTCCCCTCAGTCCGAGGGTGCGGATATTTAAGCTGGCATTGAGATCCCTGTCCATCTCCAGCCCGCAGTTGGGGCAGGCGTGGGTTCTTTCTGCCAGAGTCTTAGGGACCATTATACCACACTGGGAGCATTTCTGAGAAGTATATCTCGCGTCTACCAGTTCCACCACTTTGCCAGCCTTTTCAGCTTTGCCCCGGGTGACCTGGATTAGTTTGCCCCATGCGTGGTCTTGGATATGCTTTGCTAGATGGTGGTTCTTGAGCATACCGGAAATATTCAGATTTTCAAATATGATTACGTCTGCCGAGTCAACCAGCTTTCTTGATATCTGATTAAGAAATTCGTCTCGAAGATTCTGAATTCTCTTACTGATCTTAGCCACTTTCGCTTTAGCCTTCATCCGGTTGGCCGATCCTTTCTTCTTTCTGGAAAGGGATCTTTGGGCCGATGCAAGCTTCTCCTCTAACTGGATGTAGTACCGGGGATACTGGATAGACTCGCCCGTAGAGGTGGTTATTAGGCTCTTCAAGCCTACATCTACACCGATAGCGGTCTTAGGCTCTGTTGCTGGTACATCCTCGATCTCAGTCACCAGGACAGCGTACCAATGCCCTAGGAGATCCTTCTTGATGGTGCAAGTCTTGATCTTGCCTTCGACCTCGCGGTGTTTGAATATCCTGATGGTCCCGATCTTTGAGAGGGTGATCTTTGAGCCTTCAAGCTTGAATCCGACCTGAGGATATGTGAACGACTTATACCAGCCAGCGCCCTTGAATCGAGGATATCCGGGCTTCTCTCCTACCTTGACTCTTCTAAAGAATGCCTTGAAAGCCTTATCCAGCCTGCGAAGCACATCCTGGAGAACCTGGGAGAAGACGCCTTTGAAATTGCCTTCCCTTTTCTCAGCCACCAGCATGGCTGCTTGATCCTCATAGCTCCGGCTCACACCATCTGTCTCATATGCCGCCTTGCGATCTGCCAGGGCGAGGTTATAGAGCCGCCTACAAGTATCTATGGTTTGCTCTAATTGGTCTTCCTGTTGCCTATTTGGATACATGCGGAATTTGTAGGCAGTCTTCATCCCTGGCACTCCTCGATGTATCGCTTGATTACTTCGGCAGATACATTCCCGGCGGTTCCCGCATAGTAGGTCTTTGTCCACATAGAAGGCAAAGATTTGAGATATGGGTACTTGTTCCTTAATCGCTTCGATGTTGCCCCTTTGAAGGCATTGATTAGGTTTGCGGGAGAATATCTTGGAGGGGCAGAGACGAATAGGTGAATATGGTCCGGTTGAACTTCAAGAGACTCGATTTTAACTTCAAGTTTTTCTGCAATCTCATGGATGGCCGTTTCAAGATCCGCCTTGATAGTGCCAACTAAGACCTTTCTGCGATACTTAGGTATCCAGACAAGATGATAGTTGATATTGTAGTGTGCGTATCTTGTTTTTTCCATCAGAATATTCATGGACCCCTAACCATATATATAGCTTTCGCTTAAAAATTCAATAGCAGTAGGCACGGCATTCATCCCCTCCCTTGAAAGGGAGGGGTCTTCTGCCTGCTTTTCTATAAATCACATGGCAAAATCGGCACGGTAACTGGTGTTCGGCCCCCTTCAAGATTTGGAGAGCTGGTTGTAGGTGAGGATTATAGAGTCGAGGAATTCAGCGAAAAGCCCCAGGTAAAAGAAGGCATGATCAACGGCGGTTTCTTCGTCTTCAATAGCGACTTCTTCGACTATCTGCAAGATGACGACGATTGTATCCTTGAACGGACGCCTTTGGAGAATTTATCCATTAAAGGAGAGCTAAAGGTCTATAAACACGAGGGATTCTGGCAATGCATGGATACATACAGAGATATGCAATTACTGAATAGTCAGTGGTCAAGCCCGGACAAGTTTTGGAAGGTATGGATTTAATTAATGAAGGAATGGAATAATGGCTCAAAACTATTGGCAACGCAAAAATGTCTTTATCACAGGCTGCACCGGTTTGCTAGGTTCCTGGCTCACGAAAACTTTAGTAGAGCGGGGAGCTAATGTCACTGGTTTGATTAGAGATTGGGTTCCTCAATCTAACCTGATCAAATATAACTTTGACGAGAATATAAATATCGTAAGAGGGAACGTTGAAGACTATTTTCTCCTAGAGCGCGTCCTAAACGAATATGAGATTGATACTGTCTTCCACCTGGCAGCTCAGACCATAGTGGGAGTTGCCAACCGAAATCCGCTCTCTACATTTGAGACCAATATCAAAGGGACATGGAATATCCTGGAAGCAGCTCGGAGAAATAATCTCGTGGAAAGGCTAATATTGGCGTCAAGTGACAAAGCCTATGGCGAGCAAGAGCATCTTCCATACAGTGAAGAGATGCCTTTAAGAGGATCTCATCCTTATGATGTCTCTAAAAGCTGCGCTGATTCCATAGCACAAGCATATTATCGCACCTATGGGCTGCCGATTTGCATCACCCGATGCGGCAACTTCTTTGGCGGAGGGGATCTAAATTTTAATAGGATAATTCCAGGAACGATTCGTTCTGCTTTTTTTGGCCAAAAGCCTGTAATCAGAAGTGACGGAGGCTATATCAGAGATTATATTTATGTGATGGATGCGGTAGAGGCCTATCTTCTGCTGGCTGAAAAGATGGAGCGCCCAACCGTCCGGGGTGAAGCTTTCAATTTCAGCAATGAGATTCAATTAACTGTTCTGGATTTAGTGAAAAAAGTACTAAAATTGATGGAGCGTGAGGATTTAGAGCCAATTATTAAAGATGAGGCCAAAGGAGAGATAAGACATCAATACCTTTCTTCTCATAAGGCCAGATCGCTCTTGGATTGGAGGCCTCATTATACTCTGGAGGACGGCCTCTTGGAGACAATCTCCTGGTACAAAGACTTTTTTAGACCTGAGAAAAGCAGATGACGCCTGATTTAGAAGGAGCGCGGGTTTTGGTAACCGGCGCCTCGGGATTCATCGGATCTCATTTAGTGCGAAGGCTGCTGGATGAGAGAGCGCAGGTATATGCATTAGTGCGAAAGAGCCCAGTGCTTGGCAGATTTAAAGAGAAAAAAGAGAAAATAATTCCCATCCAAGTGGACCTCAGGGACTTTTTAAAAGTTAAAAAAGTTATAAGAGAAATAGAGCCGCATAAGGTCTTTCACCTGGCAGCCTATGTTGATGTGAGCAGATCCTTCGACATGATCGAGGAGGTGATTGATATCAATGTCAAGGGCACTATTAACCTGCTCAAGGCTTTGGAAGGAATTGATTATGATAGTTTTATAAATACAGGCTCTTCAGAGGAATATGGAGACAATCCAGCTCCTTTTCGTGAGGATCAGGCTCCCAATCCAGTCTCTCCATACTCGGCATCTAAAGCCAGCACCACACTGTTTTGCCGAATGCTCTATAAGAGCATGGGCCTGCCAATAGTAACTCTGAGGCCCTTTCCAACTTATGGCCCAGGCCAGGAGTCTAATATGCTCATACCGGAGCTCATAAGGAGCATAATGCAGGATCGCGCACTCAAGATGACTTCTGGAGAGCAGACAAGAGATTTTATTTATGTAGAAGATGTAATAGAAGGCTATATAAAAGCATCAGTCTGCTCAAAGGCTAGAGGAGAGATAATAAATATCGGGAGCGGTAGAGAATACAAGATCAAAGATGTGGCTAATCTCATAGTGAGGCTGATGAGCGCATCAATAACTCCGGAGATGGGTGCCTTGCCTTATAGACCGGGAGAAGCCTGGCACTTTTATTGCGATAATTCGAAAGCAAAGGCGATCCTGGGATGGGAGCCGAGAGTAGAGCTAGAAGAGGGATTGCAGAGGACTATTGATTGGCATAAGGAGAGAGCGGCTTAGAACTGGCAAAAGCCTTATCTATCTATGTATCGGACCAAACCTATGCTGATAACCAAAACCAGAGCCTAACCTATAATTGCCGATGTATTCCAGCGATTGTATTTAAAACAGAAAGGGGAGGAAGTAATCCCTGAAAGAGATCAAGAAAAAGAGAGGCAAAATGTTTGCAATTACACTGATATTGATCTGCGTATTTGCAGCAGCGGCGGGGCAGATTATCTTCAAAAAAGGGATTTCTGGCCTGGAAAAGATCGAAAGTATTGATGATCTTCTCAAGATCCAATCCATCATTGATATAGTTACTAATAAATATATCATTTTTGGGCTGCTTCTTTATGGGGCAGTATTCCTGCTTTGGATGGCAGCTATGTCCACATCGGATATCAGCTTTATGTATCCTATGCTGAGTCTGGCTTATTTGATTGCTGCTCTTATGGCGGTCATATTCCTGGGTGAGAATGTGTCTCTAATGCGCTGGACTGGAATTGTGCTGGTAGTGGCTGGATGCCTATTGATTAGCCGATCTTAATCGATTCACAGAAAGTCGCAATTGAAGTTTAGAATCTTTTTATTATCATATCAGCTAACGTATCGTGCATAAATGGAAGAATTGTCGACATACAGTTTTAAATTTAGAATATTTACTTTATAATACTCTTCTTCATTGTTAGGTACAACCTTAATCGTTAGGTTATAAGACCCATTAGCCAGTATATTTGGTGCAAAAGAAGCTTTAAAACCAGAATATTTATAATTATATTCATTGAAAAAATCAGCTACATCTTTTCGTTCAAGGCCATATTGAGCAGTTATGTTTATTTTTTCACCAACGCCTATAAAGACAGCTTTTGCAGGCTTCTTCTCTTTTGAATCAACTGCCCACCCAGTGAGTTCTATTTTTTCTCCCAGAATAGGAATATTAAAAGATTGATTACCAATGACGTAATCATTAATTATATCTAAATTGCCTAATGTATATTCATTACTCGCTCTAATTGAAGATATTTCTATTTCTCTCTCTGAAAATACATTTAGTCCATTGCTTTTCAGGAATGGAGCTAGATTTTTGACATGATCCGCCTCAGGATATAGTGATTTTAAGTTTTCATCTGGCTGAATTTCGAAAGTCTTTAGATAATATGCCATGTCCAATTTTGCCTGCCTTATCTCGTAAATATCTTTAATTCCTTCTGAGGAATGTGCAGCACTCCCTAAGAATAAAAGGATTATTGCAGCTCCAAAAAGGATATAATTTAAATTTAACCATAATAAATATCCATTTGATTGTTGCATATCTTTAGAATGCAGTTTGGAGCGCAGGAGATAGCTGCTGTTTTGGTTTGATACACGGATATGATTAAGTACTATGCAATATAATCCAATAATGTTTAAAAATACTTCCCAAAAATATCTTTGCGATATGGCATTATCAAGACCAAGCCCCGTTCTCCCAATTGATATCTCTGCCGAGGCTATAAAACTAAATAAAATTAGTGATATCCATTTAACATCTTCTTTCAATAGCATTTGGTAATTAATTATTTTTTGGAGAATTAAAATAGCAATAAACAATAACATTAAAATGCCTGCTATTGGTGAAAGATCAGGATCTCTGAATATAGAAAGACCAAATGAGGAAAAAAAGACTAATAATGCCTGGAGTGGGTTATAAAAACTCTCCATTAATGACGGTATATGTCCAGGATGTTCATATTTATAATAATATACTAAAAAAGTTGTAATTGCAAATGCAATCCAGATAATTACCTTTTTAATTTTATAATTTGATTTCTGCAAAATCAATTGAATTAGACATACTGGCCATACGGTTAGGCCAGCAATAAACGAGAAAGATGAAATGATTGCAGCGATTAGAGCGAATAAATATTTCTTGTCTATTTCCGTACTCAAATCCAACAAATATACCGAGCCTAAAAAGCCTGAGAGCATTAATCCTGTAAGAAGAAACATACCGTAAAGCATATTATTAAATATATGGTTAAAATTGAAGTAGTACAATGACAATGGGATAAATAGCCAGAGGTATGATTTATTTCCTAAATTATCTTTTCTAAACATCAAGAATATAATTAAGAATGACAAACAATATATTAGAAATAATATTATCATTTCAGCTACGATATTATAATTTGTAATTAAATCAATAACAAGCAAAACTATTCGTGGGAAAAAGGGCCTAGATTCGTTATGTTGGGAAAATAGATCATTTAGAGATAAACTATCTTCATAATAATTTTTTAAAGTTTTGGTCTGGATGTCCCATTCATCCCAGTAGGGAACATTAACGCCAAATTTGATTACGCATACTAATCCAATAAATATCGGTAATATTATCAATAGGAGAGCTAATTTTGTCCAAACATAGCGATTATTCGCTTCATTCATAAAGGACTTTCACTCCAAAGGAGAATTTTAATTATATCTATAAATAAGCTTTGGAGACAATTTCACCTTATGAGGATTTTGCTAAATTGGACCAAGGAAAGAGATTACTATTGTTAAAAGCCCAATTTTAAAATTATTAAATAATATATTTTAAATATACTTTAAATAATGTTTAACTCATCTAAACCCATCTCATGTAGAATGATCTTGTTTGCCTTGTGCACATCAAAACGTTCTTCTGCTAAGGATCTGCTAGCCTTTCCCATCTCATCAATTAGTTCGGGCTGCAATATAAATCGCTCCATTGAATCAGCAAGTGCGCAGACATCACGCACAGGCACGAGGAAGCCGTTTAGGCCATCAATAACAGTATCCCTGCAGCCAGGAGCATCAGTGGTGATTATAGGGCGGGCCATGGCCATAGCTTCTTGGATGCTGCGGGGTACACCCTCGCGATAGTAGGATGGTAGCACAAATACGCTTGCTCTTTCCATCCAAAATCTCACATCTGGGACATGACCTAGCCATTCCAGAATTCCTTCTGCATCCCATGCTTTAATCAGATCACAGGATAGCGAACCGGGATTGGTCTCGATATCGCCCAAAAGAACGAACCTGGTGTTGGGATGCTTTTGCTTGATAAGTCTGGCAGCCTTCGCATACTCCATTACCCCTTTTTCTCTCAGCAACCGCGCCGCCAGTAGAAATGTCACAGGCTTCATGACTTGTGAAGTTGATACCCACTCATTTAGATCAACTCCGATTCCACCCAATAGAAAGGCCTTTTTAGGAGATATAATCCGTTTTTTTGAGAATTCATCAATATCATCTTTATTCAGAAAAAAGACCAGGTTTGCAGGCTTGAGTGCCATAGCGTAGAGCATGATTGCAATCCCCTTTAAAACTCGACGCTTAAATTGATCTGCCCCTTCTGCCGGAGTGAATATGTAGCCAAGCCCCTCAATCATGGCAAACCGCCGCGGTACCCTAGCCAGCCAAGCGGCAAGAGTTCCGAAGATCACAGGCTTAATGGCATAGCCTAGGGAGATATCAGGCTTCAGCTTTCTCAGGAGAAAGGCCAAACGCAGCATATCTTTAACGTCCCTAATTGGATTCATGCCTGTGCGAGAGAGAGAAAAGTCTACGGGATCTGCACCAAAAGCACGCACCTCTGCCCTTGTGTGCTCGTCATAGTCCGGGGCTAGGGCCAAGACTTTAGCGCCTCCTGCAACCATCTCTGCTATAAGTGATCCTCGGAAGTTCAATAGTGAGAAGGCCTGATTTCCTATAACGCATATTATTATGCGGGAATTCAATTTATGAGACATGTCTGGCAGATAGATCCTGTAATCATAGATTAATACACATCCAAAGCTAGATTTAGGCTACCACTCTATAAGGACTTCCATTCCATTTTCATATCCACTGGCAAACAGAGAAATCCGAGTCTAGATACGGTTCAATAGGATTAATACCCGCAAAATAATACTATCTATAATCGATTGGCGATATATTTCACCGTTAAGGGCATATAGCACTCGGCCCATATGGGTGTTTCTCCCATCAATAAATCTATCCAATACCAGCTTTTTATCTTTGGGCAGGCTAGCGCCATAAATCTCGTCAAACTCCATTGCTTGCCTGGTGGGCCGACGCAGGCTGCTGTATTTGAGAAATCTTTCAACTCTTGAACTCCACCTATTGATAAATCCTATTTTGCAGCCAACAACATTGGATGAATGCTGTCTATATAGAATTCTTGGCTCAGGATCATAAAATACTTCTCCGAAGGCTGAGACCACCAAATATGTCCACCAATCATGCATTAAAGCATTCTTAGGACTATTATTCAATAGCAAATCCCTAGCAGCTTTATTTATCACAATCGTGCATCCTGTTGCAATATTCTCGACGATTGCATTTTCAAAAGATGGTGCACGTTTTGGGATTGGAGAATAGTCAATTGGATTTAACATTTCATCAACTATCAAGACTCTGGAGCAGTACATTGAAGGCAATTCCTGAGGCAATCTCCCTAAGAAACCTATTGCACGAGATATTTTATCTCTTTGCCAAACATCATCCTGATCGCTGAAAGCAAAATAATGCGAATCTGATGAGGACAATTGGAGCAAGCTAAAAAAACTCTCCGGAACTCCTTCATGCTCTCCCTCAATTATTGACACATTCTCATATGATGTATACCTATTAAGAACTTCTAGGGTATTATCATTGGACCCATCATCTCTCACAATGATTTTTATATTTTTATAATCTTGGTTGAGAAGACTATTCATGAGAGGTACTACGTATTGCGAACCGTTGTATGTGGCTAGTAGAACCTCGACTTGCTTCATCTGTGACTCTGCTACGGAAACCATGCAAAAGTACCTCTTTTAGATATCGAGTTTTTAATGGACCTTATCTGCAATTCTCTATCTGGCATATTGAACCTTCCTAGAAGTCCAAAAAATGATTAAAGCATAAAGCAGTAATTGCAAATTAAGAGATAACCGAGAGATTAAGAGATCGGCAAAAAATTGCATCACCAAAACTATAGAATAGCCTGAAAACAAAATCAACCAAAATCCACCTCTCTTTACAGAAAGAAAATATAAAATTGAGAAAAAAAGCCCATAAATGACTGCTTCTAAAAGAACGCCTAACATCCCGAAGTCGTGGTAAAATGGTTGCATGACAGTGTAAACATTTGTTAACTCTGGAACTGCAACATAGGGGGTGATTGTACTTGCAGGATGCGATGCAATATCAAGAATATTACCTATTACATAGAAGAAACGAAATACGTATGCACCGACCGGCAGTGAGCTATCGATATTCATATAACCTAATGCTACCAATGGGGAATATATATAAATAGCTAATATATCCACAGTTGAGAAAACATAAGAAGTAGATGAACGGATGACGTGCAAGGATATCATCGATGCAAATACAACTAGTACCAATATTACGATCATTTTAGCTTTCAATCTGCCCTTTATTCCTTGAATAATTGCCCATGAAAAAAATGGTGTCAATATCGATGATTTGCCCATCATAGCCATGGCATATAAAATCATAAAGCACCAAAGCAGAATCCGAAGATGTCTATTTTCCCTGCATGCATAGACTTCCTCGAACAGAAACAAAGTGAAAACTAGCGGATAAAATCGCAAAATCAATCCGAGGGATGGAATACCTTCCAAGTTCATTGAGGATAGACGAAGGTTGAGGAAAAAATGCTCTGGCCCGCTGCTTCCGACTACCCATATCCTGTAACCCAACCAGACAATCAGCACCAATAGCAGCAATGAGTAATCTATAGGAATCTTGCGGATTTCATTTCCTATCCAATTATATTTTGCACGATATGGGTAAAGCAAAAAAAACATTAGGCTAGTAACCATGAACCAAATAAGCCAGGCAATGAATGCTTTTTCCTGAATTGGATAGAAGCGGTTTTCAAAGAAAAGACCAGCAAGAAACACGATTAACCAGATAGATGCATTTATCACCAACGGAGAATAAAGGGAACAACGGCGCACTGCAGCTAGGCCAAGCACTATGCAGATCAATACTAGGGCGGATAGGTGGTAAAAAATCATTCAACCACCTAGTCGGATCCGAAGTATTTCAAGAATGCCAAGACATTATCACTTCCGCATAGCTTTATCTATTCCAGATTCATTCTTCTTGCTCGCTAATACCACAATCTCTTCCCCGTACTCTTTAAGCCAGCACAAACCGTACTCTAAAATTTGAAATGCTAGAGCTTCCAATCTGACCATGTTGCTAGGGACATCAAGAGGTCTTTCGAGGCTCTCTTCCTTCTTCTTGATGGAGCAGCTGGCAGCCCAGATAAAACAAGCAAGATTAGCCGTCGTCCTTGCATCTTGAACGTCCAATCCTGCTGCTTCTATGCAAGCCCGCAGTGTCTTTTGGGTGAAGAGGAACTGATGGCGTGGTATCTCTAATCCTCGCCAGCATTCGCAAAATAAATGCGCTCCCAAGCTATCCATGTTAGGTGTTATGATCGCTAGCTTCCCATATGGCCGTAACAAACGACAGCATTCCTTCAAAAGTCGAATTGGATCTGAAATATGCTCGATGACGTGGTTCACAGTAATTGCATCAAAGCACCCCTCTGGAAACATTGCCTCTTCTAAAGATCCATGGAATACCTCCAGCCCAAACTTCTCTCGTGCAACCGATACGGCGCATCCATCGGTCTCAACGCCCATTACATCCCATCCATATTGCCTCATTCGATCAAGGAACAATCCATTTCCGCATCCAACATCAAGAAGACGCCCTTTATCACCGGCTTTTAAATACCGAACGCCAGCTCCAATGATTTCTTCAAGCAGGCCGATTCTCCCTAAAACTGATCCAAGAATCCGATTCGAGCCATCCATATGATAGCCAAAGCAGGACTGCAAGATGCTTGCCTTTGCTCTCTTACGAATGCCTGCTAGATTTTTTTGGGGATGCTCTGGAATCTGGTGAGTGTAGTATTGAGAATAGAGTTTTCCAATGTCATCTGGAAGCGGGCGAGGATTAAGCCATACTAACCCGCAATTAGGACATCGCATGAGCGACCAGATGCCTGGCGCTCCGAAGAGGAAATCTCGCAGACCTCCGTACAACAGGTTCCCTTCATTTTCGCACAGCAGGCAACTTCGAGTCTCCTCTACCCGAATGCCTTCATTCTCAATCATTGCGTGCTCCCAGCTATCTCTTGAGCCTTTATTATATTGAGAACTACTCTACGGTCCGAGCCGTCAAAAACACGACTCCAAACCATCCAGGCAAATGGGATCAGAAGTCCTAGAACAAGAAAAGACTGTGCATAAAGGGAAAGATCTCCTGTAACCGTCTTCATTACGTAGCCGACTCCAGCCAGAATAACGAGAGAGGCACCTGCTAAGATAGCTCCATTATTCTCCATTACGTTAAGCGATAAATTGGAGACTTTCAATGCGGCCCAAAACAACAAGAGCGCGTCTAACGCCACACGAAGCGTCCATGCCCCAGCAGCTCCACTGATTCCAAAATTGCTTATCAATATCCAGACCACGATGATATAAGCAGGAAGTTCAATCATATGAAACTTAGCCGGAAGATCTGGCCGTCCTAAGCCTTGAAGGAGTGCAAAGGGTGCATAAGAAAGCGAATTGATCAGGACACCTAAGGCGAGTATTTGAAGCGACGCCGTGCTCTCTGAGACAAAGTCGGCTCCAAGCCATATCTGCAGAATCTCTTCCGCAAAAAGCCATATCATGACTGCAAAGGCACCTGTGGTTATCAGAATATACTTAATGGAGCGGGCAAAAAGCGCGCCTAGCCTATGACTATTTTTTTTGCCTTCTAGAGCACTGAACGCCGGGAATAAGGTCATGGTAAGGCTACCAGAGATTATGAAGAGGCGCGTCACTGCCTCATATGGAGCCGTATAGTATGTTACAGCAGCGATCGTAAGAAGCGAGCCAATCAAGAATCGGTCCAGATAAACTAGAATGGGACCGACAATACCGGTTACAGTAATCCATCCTCCAAAGGAAGCCAGGCGAGACAATAACTTAAATGAAGCAGAATAAAATCTCAACTCAGGACGAATGTGCAGGTTGATCGCCACAAAAGCAATTAAGGCTGCGAGCCTAGCCAGCAGAATCAAAGCAACGATTCCGTGCAAACCCATTCCCAGATAAAGTCCCACCAGCGGGAGAAGATAGGTTAGAGTGCTGGAAGGGATTCTTATTGCGTTTACCAGGCTGAATCGCTGTGTTGCCTCCAGAACCCCACTAAATGAGCTGGTAAGCATTACCACAGGGATAGCAAATGCCAGAAGGTGGAAAGTAACTTCCGCTTCGTAAATTAGCGCCGGCGGGATGTTCAGCACTCTTTGAACTAAATAATCAGTAGCTCCGTATAGAGCTAGTGCGCCTATTGCGCCCATAATCGCCTGAACCGTAACCGCCGTCCAGATGATCTGCGAGACCCGGCTTCCCTCCCCCTTTCCCAGTGCCTCAGCCACAAACTTGGTGGTGGCCCTCCCCAGGCCCAGATCGAATATGGTGAAGTAGCCCATGACCACCCATGCCAGCGAGAGAAGCCCGAACCGCTCCGTTCCCAGCCCCCGCACCACGAAAGGCATGGCAATCACTGCCACCAACAGCGGCAGCGCCTGGCCGATCAGGTTTAATACAGCATTGCGGGCAATCAGGCTGCCGCTGATCTGGATCCCCTGGACTTGATTTTTATTCTCCGTCAGCTCCGGGTTGCCCATATCGCCAGCCGTCTCCTCTCACCTTTTTGCTGCTGATCCTTCTGCTTAACCAGATGCCCTCGTCTGAGATTGCCCTGACATCAGATCCTGGCTTTCTGAGTCTGGGGGAGAGCTTTGCCACTGGGACAGGCTAATCCCGAACTTCCCCCCAGAGGGCCTGCATTTCGGCTCCCCCACGATGCTGGCACAGACCGGAGAATGGCGCAAATCATCCTCCAGAGGCAGCTGGTCAATGCGTCCTGCTGGATCATTTCTTGAGAGACTCCATGATCTCACCGATGTGCTGGGCCAGGGAATCCTTCCAATCCGGCATGACATCCAGGCCCTGCGCCCGGAGCATGAGATTATCCAGGACGCTGTTGGCAGGCCGCCGAGCCGGGCGGGGATAGTCAGAGCTGGCCACAGGCACGACCCTGACCTGCAGCCCGGCCAGACGAATGATCTCTCTGGCGTAATCATACCAGCTGCATCCTCCCTGCGAGGTGCAGTGGTACAGGCCGTAGCTCTTTGTATCCATGAGGAGCTTGATCTGCCTGGCCACATCTCCGGCATAGCTGGGAGTGCCCCATTGATCATTGACCACACTGATCTCATCCTTCTCTTGGGCCAGGGCCAGAATGCTCTTGGGGAAATTTCGGCCCACTGAACCATAGAGCCAGGCGGTACGTAGGATGAAGGTATTAGGGTTCTGCTCCATAGCCATCCTCTCCCCCAGGAGTTTCGACCAGCCGTAGATGTTCAGGGGTTGAGGCAGATCGCATTCTATGTACGGGCCATCTTTGTTTCCATCAAATACATAATCGGTGCTGACATGAATCAACTCCGCTCCGGCCTTATAGGACGCTATGGCCGCATTTCTGGCGCCTATGGCATTGTCCAGAAAGGCCCTCTCTCTGCCGCTCTCGCAGCGGTCAACATCGGTATACCCCGCTGCATTGATTATGACATCGGGGCGGAGATGGCAGGCGAATTGGACCACTTGGGATAATTGGGTGATGTCAGCATCGCAGCGCCTTGCAGGTATAATATCGTCTTCTTGCATGACCCTGCATATCTCAGATCCAAGCTGGCCGTTAGAGCCCAGAACCAATACCCGCATATTGCCCTTATGCTCCTGTGCCTGGGAGAGGGCATCCCCGCCGGGCCGGGCGGCAATCAATCCAGCTCATCATCTCATTGCTCCGCTGGCCGCCCGCCAAGCCCCTCCTGCAGAAATGCGGCCAGCACCCCGCCCATCAGCCCCAGCATGCCGGCAATTGCTATGATCAGGGCTTTGCGCGGCCATACCGGACTGATGGGCTCTCTGGGCGGCTGGATTACTTCCAGATTTCTTATCAGCAGCAATTGCTTTTGCAGCTCCATTCTGCGGTCCAGGAGGGCAGAGCGCTGGCTCTCCTTGCCATTCAAGATATCCAGAGTGCGGGAGAAGCGCATCTCGGCCTGGACTGCCGATGAACCGGATCTCTCTTCAATCTCCTTCAGCGTCTCTCGGGTTTGATTTATCTCCATATCTATGACCTCAAGTCGCTGCTCTGTATTTGCCATTTGATCTTCCAGGATCTTTTTCTGCTTATTGTAGCTATTCTCGCTGAGCTCAGAATAGCGCTCGATCATAATTTCAACTGCATTCAGCCCCTCTTTCCTCTTTTCCGTCTCAATTGAGATCTCAATAAGCCTGTCGCTGTCTTTAACCGGCTCTACCTCGACGTTCTCCTTAAAATCCCTGAAATCCCCAGAGCTCCCATTGGGGCTGATGGCCTCAAAGACCTCCAGCAGGAATTCATCGCTGATCATGACATTCTTCATCGAGGCCTGGCTGGTGTAGGCGGGATCATCAAAATATCCTATGGCGATGATGGAGGAGACCTTGTAGACCGGAGGCACAGCGAAGCTTATCACCCCAGCCACCAGTATGGAAAACACAAAGACGCCGATGATCATAAGGCGCCTCTTGCTCAGGACACGAACTATATCGCGCAGATCGATCTCATCTACCATTATACCGCCTCAGGCTAGTCTCAATTTCAATATATATAAATACATAATCCGGCTATGGCTGCTTCTGTCCCGCATAAGAGCAGCACCACATCTCTTTCATAAACCTTAGCCTTAAGTCTTTTCAGCACCGCAATAGCCAGGTGGGTGAGGTGAAATAGCCGGGCATAAGGCTTTTCCAGGCTTCCGTCCGGATTTACCCTGGCGAATGCTTCCTTGCCGAATCCTCCCGCCGCCTGCATTGCGAAGTCCAGGGCGTAGGGCAGGAAGAGAATGATCGCCATCCTCTCCATATCCCCTAATATAGCAACGCATGCCACCAGAGCACCCAGGGAGTAGGTCAGGGTGTCTCCAGGAAAGACCTTTGCTGGAAACCAGTTGAAATATAGAAATGCAATCAGAGCGCTGACCATGCAGAAGGCCAGGATCATGGCATTTTGGCTGTGGGAAATAAATGCGAAATAGCCCATTGTGGACAGTATTATAGCTCCCATGCCCGCCTCCAGGCCGTTGTAGCCTGCAACCATATTGTAGACATTCGAGGCTCCGACAATGCCGATAGGGATTATTAAAAGCGGATAGAGGATCCCAAAATCGATGGACCCTATAAGAGGAAGGTTCATGGTGGATTGGCCGGCATTGATCACCATTACCGGCAGGGCGGCAAAGAAGGTAAAGATCGGCTTCTGCCACTGTCGCAGCCCCTTCTTCCATCCCAGCAGATCATCCATCATCCCTATGAAGCAGGATATGAGAACAGTGCAGAGGACGGCCAGAATCGAGACGTAATTCGATTTTTCAAGATAAAAAGTGATCAATCCTATGTATAAGAGCATGGCTGTCCCAAATCCAAATACAACGCCGATCCCGCCCATCTCAGCGACTTTAGGCAGGCCCGGCTTGTTCATGTCAAAACCCAGAATGCCGATCTCCGGAGCCTTGCGTATCCACTTCCTGGTCGTGAGCCAGGTGGCAAGAAAGCTGATCACTATGCCAATTATTATAACAAGCTCCATATCGTCAAAAGGTATCCATTGAAAACTATATAAGCCTTCCCGAAAAATTAAGTAAAAACAGAGCAAAGCTCATATCATCATCTTCTGTCTCTATCGGTTTATTGATTGGGATTCACTTGATGATGACATCTTATTATCTTATTAATTATTTATATATTATAATCCTAAATCATTCTGAGAATTCGCCCTGCAATGAAATCGGGCTATCCTGCATACTTTCAAATATATGCTTCAAATCTCTTAGCCTGATGATCGATGCCGCCCAGGCCATCTTCCTCGGCATTTTGCAGGGAATCACAGAATGGCTGCCCATAAGCAGCGAAGGCCAGAACATGCTCGTTATGATCGGCTGGCTGAACATCTCTCCCCAGGAGGCCTTTTCCTGCTCCATCTTTCTTCATCTGGGCACCATGTTTGCAGTATTGATCCGGTTCAAGGATGAATTCATCAATGCTCTGAAGAACACCGGCTCACAGATGACCAGAATCCTGATCATCTCCACAATCTGCACCGCTATCACCGGCATTCCCCTTTATCTTCTCTTTCGGGAAGGATTTCAAGGAGGCATGCCGGCCACATTGCTTATTGGTGCCCTTCTGATCCTCACCGGACTGCTTCTCAGGCTTAAAGGATCAGGTGCCCGCAGTATCCAGGATATGAATGCCTTGGATATGGTCATTTTGGGTCTTGCCCAGGGATTCTCCATTCTGCCAGGCGTCTCAAGATCCGGGACCACATTAACTGTCCTCTTGATGAGAAACCTTAAACAGGATGACTCTCTGGCCATATCCTTTATGATCAGCGTGCCGGCGGTGATGGGGGCACTAATTCTGGATCATTCCCTGGGGCAGATGTCCCTTGCATCTGCTTTTCTGGCTCTGCTGGCCTCCTTTGGGGCCGGGTATCTCACCATGGACCTTCTGATAGCATATGCAAAAAAGGTCAACTTCTCCGGATTCTGCATCACCATGGGGCTATTAACTCTTTTTCTGGCATACATCTTTAAAGCAGCAGGGTGAGGGTGGGGAAAACTAAATCCCCGCCCCCTTCTGCCAGAATTGCAGGGCCAGGCTCTCGGGAATGCTGACCCGGTCAAAGGTGACCGTCTCCCCGGCCCGGATATCCTCCTTCAGCCTGGCGTCCTGGAGCAGGCCGATGGGAATGTGATTTGGCTGATCTCTGATGTTCACCGCCTCTCCCCGCAGCTCGAAGCTGCCTATGGCCTTCTTTATCCGATGTCCGGCTAAAAGGTCCCTCTTGGCTATAGCAGCCACGCTGATCCGTGGCTGCAGGGAGTTGTTGATGAGCACATCTCCGCCTCCAAGCACCCTGTCGATGGTCTTCATGGCCTCGAAGTGGCAGAGGTGATAGTTGCGCACGAAGGTGTAGTAGGGGCCCTCTCCCATCTTGTAGTATCTCAGGTACACCTTATGGCAGGGATCACACTCGGCAGTGACAAAGACGCCGGGAGGAATCTTGGCCGAGAGGAGATAGTCGGAGACGGTCGTGCCCATGGCCTTGGCCTTCTCCGCCAGCTCAATGCCCCCCGCCTCCACGCTGTCACTGGCCAGACCGCACAGCCCCGGCTTTATGATAGCTGCTCCCAGGCCGTTGGCCACCAGTGCCTGCTCGATCTGGACCTTGGTCCCATCGGTGAAGGAGGTGATGTTCTCAACGCTGTTTCCCGACTTTGCAGCCCAGAACTGCATCTCCTCCAATGTGGGATTACGGTTGAGAAAATTCTTCAGGTTGCCGTAAACCAGGGGTGAGAGGCCCATCTGCAGCACCTCTTCCCGCAATGCGGCGAGGCAGCCTGGCTGGTCTCCCTCCGCCTCGGTTATAAAGCCCTTCCTGGCCAGACAGGAGCCGGTGGTGATCTGCAGCTCGGCATTCATGGTGATCACAGGAATGGACCTCTCCAGAGCCATCTCCAGAACGGCGGTGGAGCTGAAGATGTCTCCGCTGGCCTCCAGTATCAGGTCTGCGTCCTGTAGCAGCTCTTCATAAGAGTTGGTGAGAAGATCGGGCCGGGGAAAGTCCTGGCGCTCCTCAATGCGCGACCTGGTCAGGATCCTGTGAATCTGCAGGTCATGCCTCGGCTCGATGAGCACCACCAGGCCCTTGGATATGAATCCTGAGCCGATCAAGCCGATCCTTTTTCGCTCTTTGCTTTCGGTCTCTTCCGGAGGCAGGGGCATCAATCTCTCCATATCAGGATCTGCCTCTTTTCTGCTCGATTAAATAGCTTCGCAGCAGGCATCATGAGGTGATAGAAAATATAGAATACATTCTTGCTCATCTTCAACCAATTCTTTCCGCTCTGGCGGATTTATTCCTATAACAGGCGGCGATTCTGTGACCTGGCTGGATGATAACCGCCGGGCGAGAGTGCCAAAGAGAGATTTAATCAGCACCATGCAGATAGCAGCCCAAAACGACCGCTTGAAGATAGCTCAGGGGCTCAAATTTGGCCCGGTGCTGGCTGAAGAATTGCAGAGCTTCAAGGTCAAGATCGATCCCCGGACGGCTCATGATTCTTATGGTTCCTGGCGAGAAGGCGAGCACGACGACCTTATTTTAGCTACTGCTATTGCCCTGTGGCTTGCAGAGTACCGCTCCACCCCGCAGATAGGTATATGCAGGCTCATCTCTTCCGGGCTGAGTCATCACCGGCGGTGAGGATGAAGGCTACTGCTATGGTGCTGCTCCTGGCCTTCGGTGCTGCCTGTGGTGCTGCCCAGGCCAGCCGATAGCCTTATGGGCTTTGTAGAGATCGGCGGAACGCTTAACTGTCTCTCTGCTTACACCATGCTCCTCAGCTATCTTTTCTGCTGTGGATTTCAAAGGCTCATTTTGAGCCTTTGATTTTTCTTCAAAGGTCTTGGATCTCCTATCTCCGCCATGAAGCTTGCTATGGCCGGGGATGCTCTGCCCCGGCTCTCCTCTATTCTCTCATGCCATCTTAACTATTTTTAGAAGTCTTCAGTTTAATTAAACTAAACTGAAACTAAACCGTGTCCATCCATCCAAGCCAAAACCAGATTTTAGACATACTTATCTAGGGAGCCGTGTTAATCTGGCCTTTGAAGGATGGTGCTTTTCTGGAGATCCATGAGGATGAGATTTGAGCTTAGGCCGAGGAAAGATAGAAAGGTATATATCCTCAGAGTGTATAGTATAGTGTAGTTAGTAGTACTGTTAGTAGAGATATACATATATATAATACATATAATGTAATAATAATCTTCTATATCTCTCTTTCTGTGGTCTCTCTGATCCAAAAGTCAGTTTAGTTTAATTAAACTGAAAAATCGCCCTCACTTCTAAAAAAAGTTGATTGGACTATCTGAGGCAGATGATCTTTTTCCTGCCCCGCTGCTCTATCCTGAAACGTCTATCGGCTTCTATGGCGGGCCTGAGGTGGGATATCCTGCCTTTGGTTAGGTCAAGCAGTTTGGCGGCATCCTGCAAGGCTAATCCGGCTGGCCTGCCTGTGCTCCTCAGTTCAACCAGGCGGGCGGCTATCCGGTCAAGATAAGGCTTAGTGGTCTTCTCAGTGGGAGCGGTCTTCTTTTCATAAAGCACCGCTACAAGCCGGGAAAGGTCTCCGATCTCTTGAAAATCGTACTTGATGGCTTTATTTATATCCGCGATCTTTTTCCTCAGGTTCGCGTTCTCCTGCTCAAGAGTCTCCACCCGGTCTCTGAGATCCTGGAGATCATCAGCTCGAGATGGGGCAGTATCTGGAGACAGGAAAGTAGAATAGGGCAATACAACCTTTCCCGTATGGGGAAAAGTATTTATGTCTTCTTCGCTTATCGGTGTCATAAGGTATTCCTCTTTTTCAGGAGCTGGTAACTCCTGAAACTTCGATTTCTGGTTAGCGTATAGTGTCCGCCGCTATTTAGCCATTGACCGCGGGGCGAAAGTAATGGCCGCCAGCCTGCCGGACAAGGGTAAACGGTTCTATGGCATTTTTTCAGGTAATCTCAAAAGTGACATAGAACTAAATGGGGCCAGGGAGCCCATGAGCCAGGAGACCAAAGGAGCCTAACCGATGAGGCCAGGGCTGCCTTAACATTCATCCTGGCCGAGCTGGAAGCTGGAAGAGAGCCTACATCCAGGGAAGCAGCAGAGAAGGTAGGGCTGACGCCAACGGGCTTAGGCATGATGCTATCTAAGGCAGGCATCAAGGCCCAAAACACCCATCGCGGGAAGAAGTCGGTTAAGATCTTTACCAAGCCCATGATGCCCCGGATAAAGGAGCTACTGGCTACTTGAATCCAGCCAAAATAATAATTTCTGTAATGCGATTTAAGGCCACTTCTCCTCCCTCGATGAATCCCTAACCCTGGCCGGTGATCTATCCGGCTGCCTTGGATGGCATGGAAGGGAGGCGAGATTAAGCCCGCCGGGCCGAGGCAAGAGGTCAAAATGACCCCTTGGCAAAATCCACCGCCGCAAGAGAGGAGAGATAAAAATTATCCCCCCTGCAAAGAGCGTTTCACATGGCAACGGTTCGGAGGATAGATCTATCTGGCCAACAGAATAATATCAAGATGCTATTATAAAAGAATTATAACCGAATTGCTAATCTGTCTACGACTAGACGATACTATACTACTATACTATCCTTCTCGGACTATAGAACTTAATTGTATATTTTTCGACTATATTAACCTAAATCCCCTTAAATACTGAGTCCTATGCTCTGGCCGGACCGTTGCCAACTGAAACAGTCAGCCTCAGGCGCGTAGGGTACATCTACAGCTCGGGCGGTAATCCTCATAGTCTGCCTACCATCATTGGGCCTGTGGCTGCATTCCAGGGCAGGCCATAGCCTCTCTGCTCGCCTCATGGCCCTAATGCACTCTTTGCGGCTAACCTGTTCACCATCGGCTCCAGAGAATAGGGTTCTTGCGTGGCTACTATCCAGGGTGATATCTTTTCTCTTTGGATCCTCGCGGGCTACTGCCTTAATATGGTCTATGATCTTGATAGCTCGAGCGGCGATCTTAGAGCAGACTTGCACCACTTTACCGCCTCCGACAGTAGGCCGGGCCTTCAGAGCCTCGCGTATCTTGATTACATACCGCCTAATGTAGATGTTAAGAAGGTGGATCTTGATTATGGGGCTCTTCTCGGCTCGGAGGGCCTGAGTATGGTTAGCTGTGACCTTGGCCAGCTCTCGCCCTCGGAGAATCCCCGCCTCTTGGACTACCTCGGCTATCTGGTTGTGAGTCTCCACTAGGGCTTCAAGAAGGCCTTCTAGCTCGGAAAGAGGTATCTCTAAAATAGGCTCATCCTGCAATACATCGGCTTCAGGCTTCAGCCCAAAGCTATTTATTCTGGCATCTGCTAGTTTAGTCATACGTGTCACTTCCCTTCTCGGGAAACCTGTCCGGGGCTGCAATCCCCGGATAGATTCAGTTTTTTATTCTGACTATTATCGAGCTGGCTTATATGTTTTGCCTATAATCAAAACGAAACGGTTTTGCAGATCAAACCGAAACAGGGGCAAAGCTATTATCAAGCAGTGAGATATTATGCTCTTGACATTTTAGTGCACCACACAAAGATGTCTAAGCGGTGACGGGGACGGCTTCACCGTTTCCCTGTTCACTACTTATTACCTCGATATCTTCTTTTCCGATAGTGATTTTAACTAAATATCCTGGCTGAATTCCTAAAGCATCCCTGATGGCTTTGGGGATCATAACCCGGCCAACAGAATCGACCTTTAAGGTCGTTGTAATTTCTTTCATGCTCCTAATTTATTCTTTCATCCTATTTAAGTCTTTTACTGTCTTTACAGCCATTGGGAAAAGTATATATGCTTTTACAGCCTTTAATAGCTTGGTGCATTAAAATGTCTGGAAAGCAAATCTTGAATGTGGAGAAGCCACAAACGCAAACAGTAAAGGCTGTATGTGGACTTCTGGCATGGAAAGGCAGATCAAGCAACCCATTACCGGAGTATGTGGAGATGGGAGCCGGAGAGAGCCGCTTGGTGCTGGTTCTGTCAAATAAGCGTGATGCCTACTATACTGTGACCGCGAAGGATTGCAGTTGCCCGGCGCGAAACTGGCATCCTAACCAGCCCTGCAAGCATCAGAGAAAGCACTTTCCGGAGTCCGAGGCCATCCACAGGCAGAGCATGGCAGAGACATTGCGGCAGGCTGATGAGAATTTGCACAAGATGCCTTATCAATATCGCCGGATGGTGCAAGCCGCCAGGGATGAGGCCGAAGCCGATGCACTGCTTGAACTGGATCCAGAGAGAAAGCCATTTCGGCCATTCATTGAGGATGAGGCCAGGCCAGTAAGGGGGGTGGCATAGATGGCCGCCTCAGATCCTTTGGGAGATCTCATTAAGAAGATGGATGAGATTCAACCCCTGGCTGCTGCCGTGGCCTCTCTGAAGTCTTCCACAATCGAGGAAGAGACCGCCGCCTTGAACGCTATCCTGGAGAAGATCAGGCCGCTCCTCACCCTGGCTGCCCATAGCATCCAGGTCAGCTATCACACTTCAGGGCAGCAATTCAGCACCGAACACCGGAGCTATCATGATAAAAAGGGCCTCATCCTCATAAACGAATTTGGGCAGGAGAATACCGACAGGGACACCCGCGGCGATTACACCGGCTGGAAGCTCATCTTGTGGGAAGATGGCAGCTTCGGAACCCTGGAGCGGTCCGGAGACTGGAGCCGTTGGCAGGGGGAAAGCTCTGGCTGGAGCATCCAGGAAGAGGAAGAGCTGACCACAGAACAGGCCATTAAGCGCTATGGCCTTAAAGATATCATGGCCGGCATAGCTTCGGAGCTGTCGGAGGCTTCGGAGAAGCTGAAGGGCCGCAAAGCAGATTATGAAGAGCGGTTGGCCACAATTGCCCGGATTAAAGAGGTGATGGGGTGAGCCGATCCCCTACTTTTTCAGAGACTCGCGACAGCTTGCATAAGATTTGCGAAGCTGCCCAACGTGGCCTCTTTGACCTCGGACGCTGCCGGGAAGCATATGATGAGGAAGCCTTAAGCCGGCTCGTTATCAGCACTTCGAAGGCGATCCTTGAACACCTTCCATGCCTGCAATTTGAGACGGATGATATTGAATATGCAGATAGCAATTATGGCTATGTCTTGAACTGCATGACAGTACCGGAGAGCTTGGTATGTCCACCCGATCAACCATAGGCATAGAACGCCCGGATGGTGCGGTGACTTCCTCCCATGCCCCTGAAGGGGCAGGGCTTCCTACGTCATTGATCCGGCTTGCCTTGAACCGTGGTTCAAAGTAGGGGTCGGATCTAGATAGGCTCTTCCCCTCAGTCCGAGGGTGCGGATATTTAAGCTGGCATTGAGATCCCTGTCCATCTCCAGCCCGCAGTTGGGGCAGGCGTGGGTTCTTTCTGCCAGAGTCTTAGGGACCATTATACCACACTGGGAGCATTTCTGAGAAGTATATCTCGCGTCTACCAGTTCCACCACTTTGCCAGCCTTTTCAGCTTTGCCCCGGGTGACCTGGATTAGTTTGCCCCATGCGTGGTCTTGGATATGCTTTGCTAGATGGTGGTTCTTGAGCATACCGGAAATATTCAGATTTTCAAATATGATTACGTCTGCCGAGTCAACCAGCTTTCTTGATATCTGATTAAGAAATTCGTCTCGAAGATTCTGAATTCTCTTACTGATCTTAGCCACTTTCGCTTTAGCCTTCATCCGGTTGGCCGATCCTTTCTTCTTTCTGGAAAGGGATCTTTGGGCCGATGCAAGCTTCTCCTCTAACTGGATGTAGTACCGGGGATACTGGATAGACTCGCCCGTAGAGGTGGTTATTAGGCTCTTCAAGCCTACATCTACACCGATAGCGGTCTTAGGCTCTGTTGCTGGTACATCCTCGATCTCAGTCACCAGGACAGCGTACCAATGCCCTAGGAGATCCTTCTTGATGGTGCAAGTCTTGATCTTGCCTTCGACCTCGCGGTGTTTGAATATCCTGATGGTCCCGATCTTTGAGAGGGTGATCTTTGAGCCTTCAAGCTTGAATCCGACCTGAGGATATGTGAACGACTTATACCAGCCAGCGCCCTTGAATCGAGGATATCCGGGCTTCTCTCCTACCTTGACTCTTCTAAAGAATGCCTTGAAAGCCTTATCCAGCCTGCGAAGCACATCCTGGAGAACCTGGGAGAAGACGCCTTTGAAATTGCCTTCCCTTTTCTCAGCCACCAGCATGGCTGCTTGATCCTCATAGCTCCGGCTCACACCATCTGTCTCATATGCCGCCTTGCGATCTGCCAGGGCGAGGTTATAGAGCCGCCTACAAGTATCTATGGTTTGCTCTAATTGGTCTTCCTGTTGCCTATTTGGATACATGCGGAATTTGTAGGCAGTCTTCATCCCTGGCACTCCTCGATGTATCGCTTGATTACTTCGGCAGATACATTCCCGGCGGTTCCCGCATAGTAGGTCTTTGTCCACATAGAAGGCAAAGATTTGAGATATGGGTACTTGTTCCTTAATCGCTTCGATGTTGCCCCTTTGAAGGCATTGATTAGGTTTGCGGGAGAATATCTTGGAGGGGCAGAGACGAATAGGTGAATATGGTCCGGTTGAACTTCAAGAGACTCGATTTTAACTTCAAGTTTTTCTGCAATCTCATGGATGGCCGTTTCAAGATCCGCCTTGATAGTGCCAACTAAGACCTTTCTGCGATACTTAGGTATCCAGACAAGATGATAGTTGATATTGTAGTGTGCGTATCTTGTTTTTTCCATCAGAATATTCATGGACCCCTAACCATATATATAGCTTTCGCTTAAAAATTCAATAGCAGTAGGCACGGCATTCATCCCCTCCCTTGAAAGGGAGGGGTCTTCTGCCTGCTTTTCTATAAATCACATGGCAAAATCGGCACGGTAACTGGTGTTCGGCCCCCTTCAAGATTTGGAGAGCTGGTTGTAGGTGAGGATTATAGAGTCGAGGAATTCAGCGAAAAGCCCCAGGTAAAAGAAGGCATGATCAACGGCGGTTTCTTCGTCTTCAATAGCGACTTCTTCGACTATCTGCAAGATGACGACGATTGTATCCTTGAACGGACGCCTTTGGAGAATTTATCCATTAAAGGAGAGCTAAAGGTCTATAAACACGAGGGATTCTGGCAATGCATGGATACATACAGAGATATGCAATTACTGAATAGTCAGTGGTCAAGCCCGGACAAGTTTTGGAAGGTATGGATTTAATTAATGAAGGAATGGAATAATGGCTCAAAACTATTGGCAACGCAAAAATGTCTTTATCACAGGCTGCACCGGTTTGCTAGGTTCCTGGCTCACGAAAACTTTAGTAGAGCGGGGAGCTAATGTCACTGGTTTGATTAGAGATTGGGTTCCTCAATCTAACCTGATCAAATATAACTTTGACGAGAATATAAATATCGTAAGAGGGAACGTTGAAGACTATTTTCTCCTAGAGCGCGTCCTAAACGAATATGAGATTGATACTGTCTTCCACCTGGCAGCTCAGACCATAGTGGGAGTTGCCAACCGAAATCCGCTCTCTACATTTGAGACCAATATCAAAGGGACATGGAATATCCTGGAAGCAGCTCGGAGAAATAATCTCGTGGAAAGGCTAATATTGGCGTCAAGTGACAAAGCCTATGGCGAGCAAGAGCATCTTCCATACAGTGAAGAGATGCCTTTAAGAGGATCTCATCCTTATGATGTCTCTAAAAGCTGCGCTGATTCCATAGCACAAGCATATTATCGCACCTATGGGCTGCCGATTTGCATCACCCGATGCGGCAACTTCTTTGGCGGAGGGGATCTAAATTTTAATAGGATAATTCCAGGAACGATTCGTTCTGCTTTTTTTGGCCAAAAGCCTGTAATCAGAAGTGACGGAGGCTATATCAGAGATTATATTTATGTGATGGATGCGGTAGAGGCCTATCTTCTGCTGGCTGAAAAGATGGAGCGCCCAACCGTCCGGGGTGAAGCTTTCAATTTCAGCAATGAGATTCAATTAACTGTTCTGGATTTAGTGAAAAAAGTACTAAAATTGATGGAGCGTGAGGATTTAGAGCCAATTATTAAAGATGAGGCCAAAGGAGAGATAAGACATCAATACCTTTCTTCTCATAAGGCCAGATCGCTCTTGGATTGGAGGCCTCATTATACTCTGGAGGACGGCCTCTTGGAGACAATCTCCTGGTACAAAGACTTTTTTAGACCTGAGAAAAGCAGATGACGCCTGATTTAGAAGGAGCGCGGGTTTTGGTAACCGGCGCCTCGGGATTCATCGGATCTCATTTAGTGCGAAGGCTGCTGGATGAGAGAGCGCAGGTATATGCATTAGTGCGAAAGAGCCCAGTGCTTGGCAGATTTAAAGAGAAAAAAGAGAAAATAATTCCCATCCAAGTGGACCTCAGGGACTTTTTAAAAGTTAAAAAAGTTATAAGAGAAATAGAGCCGCATAAGGTCTTTCACCTGGCAGCCTATGTTGATGTGAGCAGATCCTTCGACATGATCGAGGAGGTGATTGATATCAATGTCAAGGGCACTATTAACCTGCTCAAGGCTTTGGAAGGAATTGATTATGATAGTTTTATAAATACAGGCTCTTCAGAGGAATATGGAGACAATCCAGCTCCTTTTCGTGAGGATCAGGCTCCCAATCCAGTCTCTCCATACTCGGCATCTAAAGCCAGCACCACACTGTTTTGCCGAATGCTCTATAAGAGCATGGGCCTGCCAATAGTAACTCTGAGGCCCTTTCCAACTTATGGCCCAGGCCAGGAGTCTAATATGCTCATACCGGAGCTCATAAGGAGCATAATGCAGGATCGCGCACTCAAGATGACTTCTGGAGAGCAGACAAGAGATTTTATTTATGTAGAAGATGTAATAGAAGGCTATATAAAAGCATCAGTCTGCTCAAAGGCTAGAGGAGAGATAATAAATATCGGGAGCGGTAGAGAATACAAGATCAAAGATGTGGCTAATCTCATAGTGAGGCTGATGAGCGCATCAATAACTCCGGAGATGGGTGCCTTGCCTTATAGACCGGGAGAAGCCTGGCACTTTTATTGCGATAATTCGAAAGCAAAGGCGATCCTGGGATGGGAGCCGAGAGTAGAGCTAGAAGAGGGATTGCAGAGGACTATTGATTGGCATAAGGAGAGAGCGGCTTAGAACTGGCAAAAGCCTTATCTATCTATGTATCGGACCAAACCTATGCTGATAACCAAAACCAGAGCCTAACCTATAATTGCCGATGTATTCCAGCGATTGTATTTAAAACAGAAAGGGGAGGAAGTAATCCCTGAAAGAGATCAAGAAAAAGAGAGGCAAAATGTTTGCAATTACACTGATATTGATCTGCGTATTTGCAGCAGCGGCGGGGCAGATTATCTTCAAAAAAGGGATTTCTGGCCTGGAAAAGATCGAAAGTATTGATGATCTTCTCAAGATCCAATCCATCATTGATATAGTTACTAATAAATATATCATTTTTGGGCTGCTTCTTTATGGGGCAGTATTCCTGCTTTGGATGGCAGCTATGTCCACATCGGATATCAGCTTTATGTATCCTATGCTGAGTCTGGCTTATTTGATTGCTGCTCTTATGGCGGTCATATTCCTGGGTGAGAATGTGTCTCTAATGCGCTGGACTGGAATTGTGCTGGTAGTGGCTGGATGCCTATTGATTAGCCGATCTTAATCGATTCACAGAAAGTCGCAATTGAAGTTTAGAATCTTTTTATTATCATATCAGCTAACGTATCGTGCATAAATGGAAGAATTGTCGACATACAGTTTTAAATTTAGAATATTTACTTTATAATACTCTTCTTCATTGTTAGGTACAACCTTAATCGTTAGGTTATAAGACCCATTAGCCAGTATATTTGGTGCAAAAGAAGCTTTAAAACCAGAATATTTATAATTATATTCATTGAAAAAATCAGCTACATCTTTTCGTTCAAGGCCATATTGAGCAGTTATGTTTATTTTTTCACCAACGCCTATAAAGACAGCTTTTGCAGGCTTCTTCTCTTTTGAATCAACTGCCCACCCAGTGAGTTCTATTTTTTCTCCCAGAATAGGAATATTAAAAGATTGATTACCAATGACGTAATCATTAATTATATCTAAATTGCCTAATGTATATTCATTACTCGCTCTAATTGAAGATATTTCTATTTCTCTCTCTGAAAATACATTTAGTCCATTGCTTTTCAGGAATGGAGCTAGATTTTTGACATGATCCGCCTCAGGATATAGTGATTTTAAGTTTTCATCTGGCTGAATTTCGAAAGTCTTTAGATAATATGCCATGTCCAATTTTGCCTGCCTTATCTCGTAAATATCTTTAATTCCTTCTGAGGAATGTGCAGCACTCCCTAAGAATAAAAGGATTATTGCAGCTCCAAAAAGGATATAATTTAAATTTAACCATAATAAATATCCATTTGATTGTTGCATATCTTTAGAATGCAGTTTGGAGCGCAGGAGATAGCTGCTGTTTTGGTTTGATACACGGATATGATTAAGTACTATGCAATATAATCCAATAATGTTTAAAAATACTTCCCAAAAATATCTTTGCGATATGGCATTATCAAGACCAAGCCCCGTTCTCCCAATTGATATCTCTGCCGAGGCTATAAAACTAAATAAAATTAGTGATATCCATTTAACATCTTCTTTCAATAGCATTTGGTAATTAATTATTTTTTGGAGAATTAAAATAGCAATAAACAATAACATTAAAATGCCTGCTATTGGTGAAAGATCAGGATCTCTGAATATAGAAAGACCAAATGAGGAAAAAAAGACTAATAATGCCTGGAGTGGGTTATAAAAACTCTCCATTAATGACGGTATATGTCCAGGATGTTCATATTTATAATAATATACTAAAAAAGTTGTAATTGCAAATGCAATCCAGATAATTACCTTTTTAATTTTATAATTTGATTTCTGCAAAATCAATTGAATTAGACATACTGGCCATACGGTTAGGCCAGCAATAAACGAGAAAGATGAAATGATTGCAGCGATTAGAGCGAATAAATATTTCTTGTCTATTTCCGTACTCAAATCCAACAAATATACCGAGCCTAAAAAGCCTGAGAGCATTAATCCTGTAAGAAGAAACATACCGTAAAGCATATTATTAAATATATGGTTAAAATTGAAGTAGTACAATGACAATGGGATAAATAGCCAGAGGTATGATTTATTTCCTAAATTATCTTTTCTAAACATCAAGAATATAATTAAGAATGACAAACAATATATTAGAAATAATATTATCATTTCAGCTACGATATTATAATTTGTAATTAAATCAATAACAAGCAAAACTATTCGTGGGAAAAAGGGCCTAGATTCGTTATGTTGGGAAAATAGATCATTTAGAGATAAACTATCTTCATAATAATTTTTTAAAGTTTTGGTCTGGATGTCCCATTCATCCCAGTAGGGAACATTAACGCCAAATTTGATTACGCATACTAATCCAATAAATATCGGTAATATTATCAATAGGAGAGCTAATTTTGTCCAAACATAGCGATTATTCGCTTCATTCATAAAGGACTTTCACTCCAAAGGAGAATTTTAATTATATCTATAAATAAGCTTTGGAGACAATTTCACCTTATGAGGATTTTGCTAAATTGGACCAAGGAAAGAGATTACTATTGTTAAAAGCCCAATTTTAAAATTATTAAATAATATATTTTAAATATACTTTAAATAATGTTTAACTCATCTAAACCCATCTCATGTAGAATGATCTTGTTTGCCTTGTGCACATCAAAACGTTCTTCTGCTAAGGATCTGCTAGCCTTTCCCATCTCATCAATTAGTTCGGGCTGCAATATAAATCGCTCCATTGAATCAGCAAGTGCGCAGACATCACGCACAGGCACGAGGAAGCCGTTTAGGCCATCAATAACAGTATCCCTGCAGCCAGGAGCATCAGTGGTGATTATAGGGCGGGCCATGGCCATAGCTTCTTGGATGCTGCGGGGTACACCCTCGCGATAGTAGGATGGTAGCACAAATACGCTTGCTCTTTCCATCCAAAATCTCACATCTGGGACATGACCTAGCCATTCCAGAATTCCTTCTGCATCCCATGCTTTAATCAGATCACAGGATAGCGAACCGGGATTGGTCTCGATATCGCCCAAAAGAACGAACCTGGTGTTGGGATGCTTTTGCTTGATAAGTCTGGCAGCCTTCGCATACTCCATTACCCCTTTTTCTCTCAGCAACCGCGCCGCCAGTAGAAATGTCACAGGCTTCATGACTTGTGAAGTTGATACCCACTCATTTAGATCAACTCCGATTCCACCCAATAGAAAGGCCTTTTTAGGAGATATAATCCGTTTTTTTGAGAATTCATCAATATCATCTTTATTCAGAAAAAAGACCAGGTTTGCAGGCTTGAGTGCCATAGCGTAGAGCATGATTGCAATCCCCTTTAAAACTCGACGCTTAAATTGATCTGCCCCTTCTGCCGGAGTGAATATGTAGCCAAGCCCCTCAATCATGGCAAACCGCCGCGGTACCCTAGCCAGCCAAGCGGCAAGAGTTCCGAAGATCACAGGCTTAATGGCATAGCCTAGGGAGATATCAGGCTTCAGCTTTCTCAGGAGAAAGGCCAAACGCAGCATATCTTTAACGTCCCTAATTGGATTCATGCCTGTGCGAGAGAGAGAAAAGTCTACGGGATCTGCACCAAAAGCACGCACCTCTGCCCTTGTGTGCTCGTCATAGTCCGGGGCTAGGGCCAAGACTTTAGCGCCTCCTGCAACCATCTCTGCTATAAGTGATCCTCGGAAGTTCAATAGTGAGAAGGCCTGATTTCCTATAACGCATATTATTATGCGGGAATTCAATTTATGAGACATGTCTGGCAGATAGATCCTGTAATCATAGATTAATACACATCCAAAGCTAGATTTAGGCTACCACTCTATAAGGACTTCCATTCCATTTTCATATCCACTGGCAAACAGAGAAATCCGAGTCTAGATACGGTTCAATAGGATTAATACCCGCAAAATAATACTATCTATAATCGATTGGCGATATATTTCACCGTTAAGGGCATATAGCACTCGGCCCATATGGGTGTTTCTCCCATCAATAAATCTATCCAATACCAGCTTTTTATCTTTGGGCAGGCTAGCGCCATAAATCTCGTCAAACTCCATTGCTTGCCTGGTGGGCCGACGCAGGCTGCTGTATTTGAGAAATCTTTCAACTCTTGAACTCCACCTATTGATAAATCCTATTTTGCAGCCAACAACATTGGATGAATGCTGTCTATATAGAATTCTTGGCTCAGGATCATAAAATACTTCTCCGAAGGCTGAGACCACCAAATATGTCCACCAATCATGCATTAAAGCATTCTTAGGACTATTATTCAATAGCAAATCCCTAGCAGCTTTATTTATCACAATCGTGCATCCTGTTGCAATATTCTCGACGATTGCATTTTCAAAAGATGGTGCACGTTTTGGGATTGGAGAATAGTCAATTGGATTTAACATTTCATCAACTATCAAGACTCTGGAGCAGTACATTGAAGGCAATTCCTGAGGCAATCTCCCTAAGAAACCTATTGCACGAGATATTTTATCTCTTTGCCAAACATCATCCTGATCGCTGAAAGCAAAATAATGCGAATCTGATGAGGACAATTGGAGCAAGCTAAAAAAACTCTCCGGAACTCCTTCATGCTCTCCCTCAATTATTGACACATTCTCATATGATGTATACCTATTAAGAACTTCTAGGGTATTATCATTGGACCCATCATCTCTCACAATGATTTTTATATTTTTATAATCTTGGTTGAGAAGACTATTCATGAGAGGTACTACGTATTGCGAACCGTTGTATGTGGCTAGTAGAACCTCGACTTGCTTCATCTGTGACTCTGCTACGGAAACCATGCAAAAGTACCTCTTTTAGATATCGAGTTTTTAATGGACCTTATCTGCAATTCTCTATCTGGCATATTGAACCTTCCTAGAAGTCCAAAAAATGATTAAAGCATAAAGCAGTAATTGCAAATTAAGAGATAACCGAGAGATTAAGAGATCGGCAAAAAATTGCATCACCAAAACTATAGAATAGCCTGAAAACAAAATCAACCAAAATCCACCTCTCTTTACAGAAAGAAAATATAAAATTGAGAAAAAAAGCCCATAAATGACTGCTTCTAAAAGAACGCCTAACATCCCGAAGTCGTGGTAAAATGGTTGCATGACAGTGTAAACATTTGTTAACTCTGGAACTGCAACATAGGGGGTGATTGTACTTGCAGGATGCGATGCAATATCAAGAATATTACCTATTACATAGAAGAAACGAAATACGTATGCACCGACCGGCAGTGAGCTATCGATATTCATATAACCTAATGCTACCAATGGGGAATATATATAAATAGCTAATATATCCACAGTTGAGAAAACATAAGAAGTAGATGAACGGATGACGTGCAAGGATATCATCGATGCAAATACAACTAGTACCAATATTACGATCATTTTAGCTTTCAATCTGCCCTTTATTCCTTGAATAATTGCCCATGAAAAAAATGGTGTCAATATCGATGATTTGCCCATCATAGCCATGGCATATAAAATCATAAAGCACCAAAGCAGAATCCGAAGATGTCTATTTTCCCTGCATGCATAGACTTCCTCGAACAGAAACAAAGTGAAAACTAGCGGATAAAATCGCAAAATCAATCCGAGGGATGGAATACCTTCCAAGTTCATTGAGGATAGACGAAGGTTGAGGAAAAAATGCTCTGGCCCGCTGCTTCCGACTACCCATATCCTGTAACCCAACCAGACAATCAGCACCAATAGCAGCAATGAGTAATCTATAGGAATCTTGCGGATTTCATTTCCTATCCAATTATATTTTGCACGATATGGGTAAAGCAAAAAAAACATTAGGCTAGTAACCATGAACCAAATAAGCCAGGCAATGAATGCTTTTTCCTGAATTGGATAGAAGCGGTTTTCAAAGAAAAGACCAGCAAGAAACACGATTAACCAGATAGATGCATTTATCACCAACGGAGAATAAAGGGAACAACGGCGCACTGCAGCTAGGCCAAGCACTATGCAGATCAATACTAGGGCGGATAGGTGGTAAAAAATCATTCAACCACCTAGTCGGATCCGAAGTATTTCAAGAATGCCAAGACATTATCACTTCCGCATAGCTTTATCTATTCCAGATTCATTCTTCTTGCTCGCTAATACCACAATCTCTTCCCCGTACTCTTTAAGCCAGCACAAACCGTACTCTAAAATTTGAAATGCTAGAGCTTCCAATCTGACCATGTTGCTAGGGACATCAAGAGGTCTTTCGAGGCTCTCTTCCTTCTTCTTGATGGAGCAGCTGGCAGCCCAGATAAAACAAGCAAGATTAGCCGTCGTCCTTGCATCTTGAACGTCCAATCCTGCTGCTTCTATGCAAGCCCGCAGTGTCTTTTGGGTGAAGAGGAACTGATGGCGTGGTATCTCTAATCCTCGCCAGCATTCGCAAAATAAATGCGCTCCCAAGCTATCCATGTTAGGTGTTATGATCGCTAGCTTCCCATATGGCCGTAACAAACGACAGCATTCCTTCAAAAGTCGAATTGGATCTGAAATATGCTCGATGACGTGGTTCACAGTAATTGCATCAAAGCACCCCTCTGGAAACATTGCCTCTTCTAAAGATCCATGGAATACCTCCAGCCCAAACTTCTCTCGTGCAACCGATACGGCGCATCCATCGGTCTCAACGCCCATTACATCCCATCCATATTGCCTCATTCGATCAAGGAACAATCCATTTCCGCATCCAACATCAAGAAGACGCCCTTTATCACCGGCTTTTAAATACCGAACGCCAGCTCCAATGATTTCTTCAAGCAGGCCGATTCTCCCTAAAACTGATCCAAGAATCCGATTCGAGCCATCCATATGATAGCCAAAGCAGGACTGCAAGATGCTTGCCTTTGCTCTCTTACGAATGCCTGCTAGATTTTTTTGGGGATGCTCTGGAATCTGGTGAGTGTAGTATTGAGAATAGAGTTTTCCAATGTCATCTGGAAGCGGGCGAGGATTAAGCCATACTAACCCGCAATTAGGACATCGCATGAGCGACCAGATGCCTGGCGCTCCGAAGAGGAAATCTCGCAGACCTCCGTACAACAGGTTCCCTTCATTTTCGCACAGCAGGCAACTTCGAGTCTCCTCTACCCGAATGCCTTCATTCTCAATCATTGCGTGCTCCCAGCTATCTCTTGAGCCTTTATTATATTGAGAACTACTCTACGGTCCGAGCCGTCAAAAACACGACTCCAAACCATCCAGGCAAATGGGATCAGAAGTCCTAGAACAAGAAAAGACTGTGCATAAAGGGAAAGATCTCCTGTAACCGTCTTCATTACGTAGCCGACTCCAGCCAGAATAACGAGAGAGGCACCTGCTAAGATAGCTCCATTATTCTCCATTACGTTAAGCGATAAATTGGAGACTTTCAATGCGGCCCAAAACAACAAGAGCGCGTCTAACGCCACACGAAGCGTCCATGCCCCAGCAGCTCCACTGATTCCAAAATTGCTTATCAATATCCAGACCACGATGATATAAGCAGGAAGTTCAATCATATGAAACTTAGCCGGAAGATCTGGCCGTCCTAAGCCTTGAAGGAGTGCAAAGGGTGCATAAGAAAGCGAATTGATCAGGACACCTAAGGCGAGTATTTGAAGCGACGCCGTGCTCTCTGAGACAAAGTCGGCTCCAAGCCATATCTGCAGAATCTCTTCCGCAAAAAGCCATATCATGACTGCAAAGGCACCTGTGGTTATCAGAATATACTTAATGGAGCGGGCAAAAAGCGCGCCTAGCCTATGACTATTTTTTTTGCCTTCTAGAGCACTGAACGCCGGGAATAAGGTCATGGTAAGGCTACCAGAGATTATGAAGAGGCGCGTCACTGCCTCATATGGAGCCGTATAGTATGTTACAGCAGCGATCGTAAGAAGCGAGCCAATCAAGAATCGGTCCAGATAAACTAGAATGGGACCGACAATACCGGTTACAGTAATCCATCCTCCAAAGGAAGCCAGGCGAGACAATAACTTAAATGAAGCAGAATAAAATCTCAACTCAGGACGAATGTGCAGGTTGATCGCCACAAAAGCAATTAAGGCTGCGAGCCTAGCCAGCAGAATCAAAGCAACGATTCCGTGCAAACCCATTCCCAGATAAAGTCCCACCAGCGGGAGAAGATAGGTTAGAGTGCTGGAAGGGATTCTTATTGCGTTTACCAGGCTGAATCGCTGTGTTGCCTCCAGAACCCCACTAAATGAGCTGGTAAGCATTACCACAGGGATAGCAAATGCCAGAAGGTGGAAAGTAACTTCCGCTTCGTAAATTAGCGCCGGCGGGATGTTCAGCACTCTTTGAACTAAATAATCAGTAGCTCCGTATAGAGCTAGTGCGCCTATTGCGCCCATAATCGCCTGAACCGTAACCGCCGTCCAGATGATCTGCGAGACCCGGCTTCCCTCCCCCTTTCCCAGTGCCTCAGCCACAAACTTGGTGGTGGCCCTCCCCAGGCCCAGATCGAATATGGTGAAGTAGCCCATGACCACCCATGCCAGCGAGAGAAGCCCGAACCGCTCCGTTCCCAGCCCCCGCACCACGAAAGGCATGGCAATCACTGCCACCAACAGCGGCAGCGCCTGGCCGATCAGGTTTAATACAGCATTGCGGGCAATCAGGCTGCCGCTGATCTGGATCCCCTGGACTTGATTTTTATTCTCCGTCAGCTCCGGGTTGCCCATATCGCCAGCCGTCTCCTCTCACCTTTTTGCTGCTGATCCTTCTGCTTAACCAGATGCCCTCGTCTGAGATTGCCCTGACATCAGATCCTGGCTTTCTGAGTCTGGGGGAGAGCTTTGCCACTGGGACAGGCTAATCCCGAACTTCCCCCCAGAGGGCCTGCATTTCGGCTCCCCCACGATGCTGGCACAGACCGGAGAATGGCGCAAATCATCCTCCAGAGGCAGCTGGTCAATGCGTCCTGCTGGATCATTTCTTGAGAGACTCCATGATCTCACCGATGTGCTGGGCCAGGGAATCCTTCCAATCCGGCATGACATCCAGGCCCTGCGCCCGGAGCATGAGATTATCCAGGACGCTGTTGGCAGGCCGCCGAGCCGGGCGGGGATAGTCAGAGCTGGCCACAGGCACGACCCTGACCTGCAGCCCGGCCAGACGAATGATCTCTCTGGCGTAATCATACCAGCTGCATCCTCCCTGCGAGGTGCAGTGGTACAGGCCGTAGCTCTTTGTATCCATGAGGAGCTTGATCTGCCTGGCCACATCTCCGGCATAGCTGGGAGTGCCCCATTGATCATTGACCACACTGATCTCATCCTTCTCTTGGGCCAGGGCCAGAATGCTCTTGGGGAAATTTCGGCCCACTGAACCATAGAGCCAGGCGGTACGTAGGATGAAGGTATTAGGGTTCTGCTCCATAGCCATCCTCTCCCCCAGGAGTTTCGACCAGCCGTAGATGTTCAGGGGTTGAGGCAGATCGCATTCTATGTACGGGCCATCTTTGTTTCCATCAAATACATAATCGGTGCTGACATGAATCAACTCCGCTCCGGCCTTATAGGACGCTATGGCCGCATTTCTGGCGCCTATGGCATTGTCCAGAAAGGCCCTCTCTCTGCCGCTCTCGCAGCGGTCAACATCGGTATACCCCGCTGCATTGATTATGACATCGGGGCGGAGATGGCAGGCGAATTGGACCACTTGGGATAATTGGGTGATGTCAGCATCGCAGCGCCTTGCAGGTATAATATCGTCTTCTTGCATGACCCTGCATATCTCAGATCCAAGCTGGCCGTTAGAGCCCAGAACCAATACCCGCATATTGCCCTTATGCTCCTGTGCCTGGGAGAGGGCATCCCCGCCGGGCCGGGCGGCAATCAATCCAGCTCATCATCTCATTGCTCCGCTGGCCGCCCGCCAAGCCCCTCCTGCAGAAATGCGGCCAGCACCCCGCCCATCAGCCCCAGCATGCCGGCAATTGCTATGATCAGGGCTTTGCGCGGCCATACCGGACTGATGGGCTCTCTGGGCGGCTGGATTACTTCCAGATTTCTTATCAGCAGCAATTGCTTTTGCAGCTCCATTCTGCGGTCCAGGAGGGCAGAGCGCTGGCTCTCCTTGCCATTCAAGATATCCAGAGTGCGGGAGAAGCGCATCTCGGCCTGGACTGCCGATGAACCGGATCTCTCTTCAATCTCCTTCAGCGTCTCTCGGGTTTGATTTATCTCCATATCTATGACCTCAAGTCGCTGCTCTGTATTTGCCATTTGATCTTCCAGGATCTTTTTCTGCTTATTGTAGCTATTCTCGCTGAGCTCAGAATAGCGCTCGATCATAATTTCAACTGCATTCAGCCCCTCTTTCCTCTTTTCCGTCTCAATTGAGATCTCAATAAGCCTGTCGCTGTCTTTAACCGGCTCTACCTCGACGTTCTCCTTAAAATCCCTGAAATCCCCAGAGCTCCCATTGGGGCTGATGGCCTCAAAGACCTCCAGCAGGAATTCATCGCTGATCATGACATTCTTCATCGAGGCCTGGCTGGTGTAGGCGGGATCATCAAAATATCCTATGGCGATGATGGAGGAGACCTTGTAGACCGGAGGCACAGCGAAGCTTATCACCCCAGCCACCAGTATGGAAAACACAAAGACGCCGATGATCATAAGGCGCCTCTTGCTCAGGACACGAACTATATCGCGCAGATCGATCTCATCTACCATTATACCGCCTCAGGCTAGTCTCAATTTCAATATATATAAATACATAATCCGGCTATGGCTGCTTCTGTCCCGCATAAGAGCAGCACCACATCTCTTTCATAAACCTTAGCCTTAAGTCTTTTCAGCACCGCAATAGCCAGGTGGGTGAGGTGAAATAGCCGGGCATAAGGCTTTTCCAGGCTTCCGTCCGGATTTACCCTGGCGAATGCTTCCTTGCCGAATCCTCCCGCCGCCTGCATTGCGAAGTCCAGGGCGTAGGGCAGGAAGAGAATGATCGCCATCCTCTCCATATCCCCTAATATAGCAACGCATGCCACCAGAGCACCCAGGGAGTAGGTCAGGGTGTCTCCAGGAAAGACCTTTGCTGGAAACCAGTTGAAATATAGAAATGCAATCAGAGCGCTGACCATGCAGAAGGCCAGGATCATGGCATTTTGGCTGTGGGAAATAAATGCGAAATAGCCCATTGTGGACAGTATTATAGCTCCCATGCCCGCCTCCAGGCCGTTGTAGCCTGCAACCATATTGTAGACATTCGAGGCTCCGACAATGCCGATAGGGATTATTAAAAGCGGATAGAGGATCCCAAAATCGATGGACCCTATAAGAGGAAGGTTCATGGTGGATTGGCCGGCATTGATCACCATTACCGGCAGGGCGGCAAAGAAGGTAAAGATCGGCTTCTGCCACTGTCGCAGCCCCTTCTTCCATCCCAGCAGATCATCCATCATCCCTATGAAGCAGGATATGAGAACAGTGCAGAGGACGGCCAGAATCGAGACGTAATTCGATTTTTCAAGATAAAAAGTGATCAATCCTATGTATAAGAGCATGGCTGTCCCAAATCCAAATACAACGCCGATCCCGCCCATCTCAGCGACTTTAGGCAGGCCCGGCTTGTTCATGTCAAAACCCAGAATGCCGATCTCCGGAGCCTTGCGTATCCACTTCCTGGTCGTGAGCCAGGTGGCAAGAAAGCTGATCACTATGCCAATTATTATAACAAGCTCCATATCGTCAAAAGGTATCCATTGAAAACTATATAAGCCTTCCCGAAAAATTAAGTAAAAACAGAGCAAAGCTCATATCATCATCTTCTGTCTCTATCGGTTTATTGATTGGGATTCACTTGATGATGACATCTTATTATCTTATTAATTATTTATATATTATAATCCTAAATCATTCTGAGAATTCGCCCTGCAATGAAATCGGGCTATCCTGCATACTTTCAAATATATGCTTCAAATCTCTTAGCCTGATGATCGATGCCGCCCAGGCCATCTTCCTCGGCATTTTGCAGGGAATCACAGAATGGCTGCCCATAAGCAGCGAAGGCCAGAACATGCTCGTTATGATCGGCTGGCTGAACATCTCTCCCCAGGAGGCCTTTTCCTGCTCCATCTTTCTTCATCTGGGCACCATGTTTGCAGTATTGATCCGGTTCAAGGATGAATTCATCAATGCTCTGAAGAACACCGGCTCACAGATGACCAGAATCCTGATCATCTCCACAATCTGCACCGCTATCACCGGCATTCCCCTTTATCTTCTCTTTCGGGAAGGATTTCAAGGAGGCATGCCGGCCACATTGCTTATTGGTGCCCTTCTGATCCTCACCGGACTGCTTCTCAGGCTTAAAGGATCAGGTGCCCGCAGTATCCAGGATATGAATGCCTTGGATATGGTCATTTTGGGTCTTGCCCAGGGATTCTCCATTCTGCCAGGCGTCTCAAGATCCGGGACCACATTAACTGTCCTCTTGATGAGAAACCTTAAACAGGATGACTCTCTGGCCATATCCTTTATGATCAGCGTGCCGGCGGTGATGGGGGCACTAATTCTGGATCATTCCCTGGGGCAGATGTCCCTTGCATCTGCTTTTCTGGCTCTGCTGGCCTCCTTTGGGGCCGGGTATCTCACCATGGACCTTCTGATAGCATATGCAAAAAAGGTCAACTTCTCCGGATTCTGCATCACCATGGGGCTATTAACTCTTTTTCTGGCATACATCTTTAAAGCAGCAGGGTGAGGGTGGGGAAAACTAAATCCCCGCCCCCTTCTGCCAGAATTGCAGGGCCAGGCTCTCGGGAATGCTGACCCGGTCAAAGGTGACCGTCTCCCCGGCCCGGATATCCTCCTTCAGCCTGGCGTCCTGGAGCAGGCCGATGGGAATGTGATTTGGCTGATCTCTGATGTTCACCGCCTCTCCCCGCAGCTCGAAGCTGCCTATGGCCTTCTTTATCCGATGTCCGGCTAAAAGGTCCCTCTTGGCTATAGCAGCCACGCTGATCCGTGGCTGCAGGGAGTTGTTGATGAGCACATCTCCGCCTCCAAGCACCCTGTCGATGGTCTTCATGGCCTCGAAGTGGCAGAGGTGATAGTTGCGCACGAAGGTGTAGTAGGGGCCCTCTCCCATCTTGTAGTATCTCAGGTACACCTTATGGCAGGGATCACACTCGGCAGTGACAAAGACGCCGGGAGGAATCTTGGCCGAGAGGAGATAGTCGGAGACGGTCGTGCCCATGGCCTTGGCCTTCTCCGCCAGCTCAATGCCCCCCGCCTCCACGCTGTCACTGGCCAGACCGCACAGCCCCGGCTTTATGATAGCTGCTCCCAGGCCGTTGGCCACCAGTGCCTGCTCGATCTGGACCTTGGTCCCATCGGTGAAGGAGGTGATGTTCTCAACGCTGTTTCCCGACTTTGCAGCCCAGAACTGCATCTCCTCCAATGTGGGATTACGGTTGAGAAAATTCTTCAGGTTGCCGTAAACCAGGGGTGAGAGGCCCATCTGCAGCACCTCTTCCCGCAATGCGGCGAGGCAGCCTGGCTGGTCTCCCTCCGCCTCGGTTATAAAGCCCTTCCTGGCCAGACAGGAGCCGGTGGTGATCTGCAGCTCGGCATTCATGGTGATCACAGGAATGGACCTCTCCAGAGCCATCTCCAGAACGGCGGTGGAGCTGAAGATGTCTCCGCTGGCCTCCAGTATCAGGTCTGCGTCCTGTAGCAGCTCTTCATAAGAGTTGGTGAGAAGATCGGGCCGGGGAAAGTCCTGGCGCTCCTCAATGCGCGACCTGGTCAGGATCCTGTGAATCTGCAGGTCATGCCTCGGCTCGATGAGCACCACCAGGCCCTTGGATATGAATCCTGAGCCGATCAAGCCGATCCTTTTTCGCTCTTTGCTTTCGGTCTCTTCCGGAGGCAGGGGCATCAATCTCTCCATATCAGGATCTGCCTCTTTTCTGCTCGATTAAATAGCTTCGCAGCAGGCATCATGAGGTGATAGAAAATATAGAATACATTCTTGCTCATCTTCAACCAATTCTTTCCGCTCTGGCGGATTTATTCCTATAACAGGCGGCGATTCTGTGACCTGGCTGGATGATAACCGCCGGGCGAGAGTGCCAAAGAGAGATTTAATCAGCACCATGCAGATAGCAGCCCAAAACGACCGCTTGAAGATAGCTCAGGGGCTCAAATTTGGCCCGGTGCTGGCTGAAGAATTGCAGAGCTTCAAGGTCAAGATCGATCCCCGGACGGCTCATGATTCTTATGGTTCCTGGCGAGAAGGCGAGCACGACGACCTTATTTTAGCTACTGCTATTGCCCTGTGGCTTGCAGAGTACCGCTCCACCCCGCAGATAGGTATATGCAGGCTCATCTCTTCCGGGCTGAGTCATCACCGGCGGTGAGGATGAAGGCTACTGCTATGGTGCTGCTCCTGGCCTTCGGTGCTGCCTGTGGTGCTGCCCAGGCCAGCCGATAGCCTTATGGGCTTTGTAGAGATCGGCGGAACGCTTAACTGTCTCTCTGCTTACACCATGCTCCTCAGCTATCTTTTCTGCTGTGGATTTCAAAGGCTCATTTTGAGCCTTTGATTTTTCTTCAAAGGTCTTGGATCTCCTATCTCCGCCATGAAGCTTGCTATGGCCGGGGATGCTCTGCCCCGGCTCTCCTCTATTCTCTCATGCCATCTTAACTATTTTTAGAAGTCTTCAGTTTAATTAAACTAAACTGAAACTAAACCGTGTCCATCCATCCAAGCCAAAACCAGATTTTAGACATACTTATCTAGGGAGCCGTGTTAATCTGGCCTTTGAAGGATGGTGCTTTTCTGGAGATCCATGAGGATGAGATTTGAGCTTAGGCCGAGGAAAGATAGAAAGGTATATATCCTCAGAGTGTATAGTATAGTGTAGTTAGTAGTACTGTTAGTAGAGATATACATATATATAATACATATAATGTAATAATAATCTTCTATATCTCTCTTTCTGTGGTCTCTCTGATCCAAAAGTCAGTTTAGTTTAATTAAACTGAAAAATCGCCCTCACTTCTAAAAAAAGTTGATTGGACTATCTGAGGCAGATGATCTTTTTCCTGCCCCGCTGCTCTATCCTGAAACGTCTATCGGCTTCTATGGCGGGCCTGAGGTGGGATATCCTGCCTTTGGTTAGGTCAAGCAGTTTGGCGGCATCCTGCAAGGCTAATCCGGCTGGCCTGCCTGTGCTCCTCAGTTCAACCAGGCGGGCGGCTATCCGGTCAAGATAAGGCTTAGTGGTCTTCTCAGTGGGAGCGGTCTTCTTTTCATAAAGCACCGCTACAAGCCGGGAAAGGTCTCCGATCTCTTGAAAATCGTACTTGATGGCTTTATTTATATCCGCGATCTTTTTCCTCAGGTTCGCGTTCTCCTGCTCAAGAGTCTCCACCCGGTCTCTGAGATCCTGGAGATCATCAGCTCGAGATGGGGCAGTATCTGGAGACAGGAAAGTAGAATAGGGCAATACAACCTTTCCCGTATGGGGAAAAGTATTTATGTCTTCTTCGCTTATCGGTGTCATAAGGTATTCCTCTTTTTCAGGAGCTGGTAACTCCTGAAACTTCGATTTCTGGTTAGCGTATAGTGTCCGCCGCTATTTAGCCATTGACCGCGGGGCGAAAGTAATGGCCGCCAGCCTGCCGGACAAGGGTAAACGGTTCTATGGCATTTTTTCAGGTAATCTCAAAAGTGACATAGAACTAAATGGGGCCAGGGAGCCCATGAGCCAGGAGACCAAAGGAGCCTTAATCCCTCGGAGCCTAGGAGCCATCCATGAGGAGTCCACGAATAGCCTTGAAGCCAGCGGCAGCCCGAGGATTGAAAGCATGGGCCGCCCTGGAAGGTAAAGAGCCTACTGCAATCCTGGAAGGGCTGGTTATGGCGAACCTTCCCGCGAAGGTAAAAGAACTGCTCGGAGAGCCAGGGGGCCAGGGACTAAAGGAGCCCATGAGCCCCGGCCTACTGGAGCCAGGGAGCCTAGGAGCCAGGGAGCCAGGGAGCCTAACCGATGAGGCCAGGGCTGCCTTAACATTCATCCTGGCCGAGCTGGAAGCTGGAAGAGAGCCTACATCCAGGGAAGCAGCAGAGAAGG
>Ga0208459_1000466_pt1 | contig 44970 bp, 43 predicted proteins | sample AD_UKC087_MetaG_FD_184433 | JGI IMG/M metagenome (GOLD analysis project Ga0208459, IMG submission 184433) | Active sludge microbial communities of municipal wastewater-treating anaerobic digesters from USA - AD_UKC087_MetaG (SPAdes) (version 2) | ecosystem: Engineered > Bioreactor > Anaerobic >... | reverse complement strand
TACTGTTTGGCCTTTGGAATAATGTTCGGTGATATCGGTCAGGGGTTTATATACTTTATGGCAGGATATCTTTTAAGCAAAAAAATGGACTTGGCAGGACAACTGTTAATGCGCCTTGGAGCAACATCTATGGTATTCGGTTTAGTCTACGGCAGTTTGTTCGGACTTGAAAAACATCAGTTGCCATGGCTCCCAAGCTTATTTGAAGGCGGACCCTTAAGCGCCGAAAATATACCCAAGATATTAGCTGTAGGTATTGCATACGGAATTATAGCCTTATCCGGTTCCTTTATTTACAACATTATAAATTCGCTGAAAATCGGCGATAAGGAAGAAGGTTTGTTTGGTAAGAATGGTGTATTTGGATACTTATTTTTCTTAAGTTTTATATTCACTACTCTTTCCTTAGTCGGTCTGGTAAAGATACCCCTATATGTTCCGCTGTTGTTATTAGTTGCATTTCTGGCGGTCATTGTATTAAAGGAACCATTGGCCAATGCCCTGGATAAAAAAGAATTGTTTCCCCATGGTGCAGGAGCCTATTTTACGGAAAATATTTTTGAATCAATTGAAACTATGTTAAGCACCTTAAGCAATACAGTATCTTTTGTGCGTGTAGGTGCGTTTGCATTAAACCATGCCGGCTTGTTTTTAGCCTTTATGATTATATCCGAATTAGTGGATAATATAGTCTTGAAAATTTTAATATTGGCATTAGGCAATATATTGATATTGGTATTAGAAGGTTTAATAGTATTTATTCAAGGTCTTCGTCTGCAATTTTATGAAATGTTCAATAAATATTTTGTAGGTGAAGGTATAGAATTTAAATCAGTAAAATTATAATAAATCAAAAACATTTAGAAGAAGGGAAAAACTATGCAAATCTTATTAATAATTTTAGCAGCTGCAGTATCAGCTGGAACAATCATTTATGGAGTAAAAGCAATGAAAAACGGGAAAAAAGGCAATGTAAGAAAGGCAGTAATAACTACTATATCAGCTTTTGGCTTAATTATGCTTGGAGCTGTAATATCTACAATATTCGGTGGAAATGCATTTGCTGAAACAGCAGCGCAAACAGCTGAAACAGCAAAAGCTTCTATGGGATTAGGAGAAGGCTTGAAATATTTATCTGCTGCATTATGTACAGCAATTGCAACATTAGCAACAGCCAAGGCAGTTTCTTCAGTTGGTTCATCAGCTGTAGGAGCTGTTTCTGAAGATCCTTCATTACTTGGTAAAACATTAATATTTGTAGGTATGGCTGAAGGTATAGCTATTTATGGCATGATTATTTCTATCTTGATTTTATTTGCTTAACAAAAATTTAATGAAAAGAGTAAAAATATGAAGTCATTTTTAATAAGTGATAATAGAGACACATATGTGGGTCTGCAGTTAGCGGGTATTAACGGTAAAATAGTGCACAATAGAGAAGATGCCCTTAAAGAAATGAGAAAAGTCATTCAAAGTGATGATATAGGTATCTTAATATTGACAGAAAAAATAGTTGATATGATAAGTAAGGAAGTTATGGAATATAAGGTTAAATCTAAAACTCCTCTTATCATTGAAATTCCCGATAGACTTGGCTCTATAAGAAAATCTAATCTTGTCGAAGAATATATCAGAAATTCAGTAGGCATTAGAGTTTGAGGTGATTTATGGTTACAATAGAACAAAAGTTGGAACTCTTTAGAAAGCTGTTAAATCAATCAATGTATTTAAAAGTTGAAGAAGAACTGAGTAAGCTGGAGAAGGAATTTCAGATGAAAGTCCAACAAACTGAAGAAACAATAGATATAGCAGCCCAGGAAATTGTAGACAGAGCGAAGAAAAAGGCTGAATTGAGGCATGCAGAAAATACAGGCAAATCCCAAATAACAATGAAAAAAGAAATCATGTCCATTAAAGAAAAATATCTTGAAGTATTTATGAATAACTTTAAAGGCAGATTAGAAGAGTTTATTGAGTCAAAAGAATATAAAACCTTTTTATACAAAAATATATTAAAATTAAATAATGAACTTAATGACTGTGATAAATTGGATTTAAACATTTATTTGTCAACAAAAGATTTCAATGAATACCGTGACTTTATAAAAACTGAAATAGCAAAAAATCATGGGGTCTCTTTTATAACCTTTGACATAATGGGTGGATTCATAGCAGAAGTACCATCTAAGGGTATTAAATATGATTTATCAATTGATACAATATTGGAAGATAATAAAGCTTATATAATGCAGACTTTGTTTGAAGCCCTAAAGGCAGGTGAGCGCAATGATTGATGAAGGTATTATTACGGGAATAAACGGTCCTGTTGTAAAAGGCTTAAATATGAGATCCTTTAAAGTAAATGAAATGGTTACTGTGGGAAATAAAAAACTTATAGGTGAAGTTGTATCCGTAGAGGGCGACGTTGCTACAGTACAGGTATATGAAGAAACAGAAGGATTAAAATTAAGCGAAAAAATATATTCTACCGGCTCCCCTTTATCAGTAACCTTAGGACCCGGTATTATAGGCAATATTTTTGACGGGATACAAAGACCACTAAATATAATTCGAGAGATTTCCAGGGATGAATTTATCCCGGAAGGAATAGGACTTTTGTCAATAGATGACAAAAAATTATGGGATGTTAATATAATAGTTAAAAAAAATGATATATTAAAAGCCGGTGATGTTTACGCTACTGTACAAGAAACATCAAACATCCTTCATAAACTGCTGGTTCCCTTCAATATTAAAGGAACGGTTAAGGAAGTAAAAAACAACGGCAAATACAGCATTAATGATACAATAGCGGTGCTTGAAAAAGAGAATAAAGAAACTGTTAACTTAACATTATGCAGCAAATGGCCTATTAGAAAACCAAGGCCTGTTACAAAAAGACTTCCTTTATATAAACCCTTAATTACAGGTCAAAGAGTTATTGACAGTTTTAATCCTATTGCCAAAGGCGGTACCGTAGGTCTTCCAGGTGGATTTGGAACCGGCAAAACTGTTACCCAGCACCAGATTGCAAAATGGTGCGATGCAGATATTATTGTTTACATCGGCTGCGGCGAACGGGGTAATGAGATGACAAATGTTTTGGAAGAGTTCCCTGCACTAATTGACCCTCGCACCGGAAGGCCTTTGATGGAGAGAACAATACTAATTGCAAATACATCAAATATGCCTGTTGCAGCCCGTGAAGCAAGCATTTACACCGGAATTACATTAGCTGAATATTACAGAGACATGGGTTATGATGTTGCCATTATGGCAGACTCCACATCCCGATGGGCAGAAGCACTACGTGAAATTTCAGGACGTTTGGAAGAAATGCCTGCTGAGGAAGGTTATCCTGCTTATTTAGCATCAAGATTGGCACAATTTTACGAAAGAGCAGGATGCGTAAGAACTTTAGGCGGAGATGAAGCCACAGTTACAATAATAGGAGCAGTATCACCTCCGGGCGGAGATTTTTCAGAACCTGTAACTCAGAACACTAAAAGATTTGTTTCAACCTTTTTAGCTTTAGATAAAAAATTTGCAAATGCAAGACATTTTCCGGCAATCAACTATTTAACAAGCTATTCAGGCTATATAGATATTTTGAGTGATTGGTTTGAAGAAAATGTGGCAATAGACATGCTGGATCTAAGACACAAGATGGTGGTTTTATTGCAGGAAGAAGAAAAACTAAATGAAATTGTTCAGCTTGTAGGTGAAGATGTATTGCCAAATGATCAAGCATTAGTTCTCGAAACTGCAAGGTTAATCAAAAAATCCTACCTCCAGCAAAATGCACTCCACCCTGAAGATACCTTTGTTACTTTGGAAAAACAATATAAAATGTTAAAAGTAATAGATGCCTTCCATGAAAGTGCAATGAAATGCGTGAAAATGGGAATTCCTACATCAGAGATAAGAAAGGAACAAGTTTTGCAGGAAGTATACAAAATGAAGTTCGATGTTCCAAATAATAATATTGAACTTTTAGATGATTTAAAAGATAGGGTTGAGGTATCATACAGCATCTTAAGACAAAAATATGAATAGGGAGAAAAAATGAGAAAAGAATATTTAAAATTACATGAAATTAACGGACCCCTAATAGTTCTTACCGGAATTGATGATGCTGCCTATGGTGAAACAGTTTCAATAAAGGTAGATAATAAGGAAAAAAGACTTGGCAAAGTAATTAAACTTGAAGGAGATAAGGTTATAGTACAAGTATATGAAGGTACATCAGGAATTTCTACTGATAATGCATCCGTAAAATTTCTGGGTGAACCTCTTGCTATTCCTTTATCAAAAGAAATTTTGGGAAGAACTTTCAACGGAGTAGGTAATCCTATTGATGGTGGTCTTCAAATTGTTTCCTCTAACAAAATTAACATAAACGGAAGACCGATTAATCCCGTATCACGTAAATATCCGAAAAATTTTATACAAACAGGAATTTCTGCAATAGATGCATTAATGACCATAATAAGGGGACAAAAGCTGCCTATTTTCTCAGGCAATGGTTTAGACCACAATCAACTTGCGGCACAAATAGTAAAACAGGCTAAAATTAAAGGAGCAACAAAGGATAACTTTGCTGTTATATTTGGTGCAATGGGTGTAAGACATGATGATGCCGACTACTTCAGAAAAAGTTTTGAATCAGCAGGAGTTTTAGACCATGTGGTAATGTATATCAACAAAGCCGATGATCCTATTATTGAGAGATTATCTACTCCCAGATGTGCTCTTACTGCAGCAGAATATTTAGCATTTGAGCAAAACATGCATGTTCTTGTGGTTCTAACGGATATGACCAGCTATGCGGAAGCCTTAAGAGAAGTTTCTTCCGCCAAGGAAGAAGTTCCGTCCCGTAAGGGTTACCCGGGATATTTGTACAGCGACTTGTCTACATTATATGAAAGGGCGGGAATGCTTGAGGGAAAAGAAGGAACTATAACCCTTATGCCTATTTTAACAATGCCAAACGATGATATTACTCATCCTGTTCCTGATTTAACCGGATATATAACTGAAGGGCAAATAGTTCTAAGCAGAGATTTAAATCAAAAAGGATTATATCCGCCAATTGATATTCTTCCATCCTTATCTCGTTTAATGAAGGACGGTATAGGTAAAGAATACACCAGAGAAGATCATGCAGATTTACAAAGCCAGATATTTTCATCATATGCCAAGGTACAGGATATTAGAGGATTAGCTCAAATTATTGGTGAAGATGATTTAAGCGATACAGATAAATTATTTTTAAAATTCGGACACGAGTTGGAAAATAAGTTCATAGCTCAGGGTAATGAAAACAGAAATATTATTGAGACCTTGGATTTAGGATGGAACATTTTGTCCATACTTCCGGTATCCGAGTTAGACAGGCTAAAGGCTGAAACGATTGAAAAATATTATATTTATGACAGGAAGTGATGGTTATGGCTGTACAGATTGCCCCTACTAAGACAAACCTTATTAAAGCTAAATCATCATTAGACCTGTCAAAGAGAGGTTATGAGCTCTTAAATAAAAAAAGAACGGTTTTAATTAAAGAAATGTTTGCTTATGTGGAAAAGGCACGAACTATGAACAAGGAAATCTATGAAGTTATTGCCGAAGGATATGCAGCCCTGCAAAAAGCAAATATAACATTAGGTGTTAAAAATGTGGAAGATATGTCTTTAGGCGTACCAAATGATGAAGATTTTGACATTTTGTTAAGAAGTATTATGGGAGTAGACATACCCACCGTAAAATACAAAGAAATCGATGTTCAGCCAACAACCAACTTTTATAACACTAATGCCGCCTTTGATGAAGCAAGAAAAAAATTCAAAGAAGTTAAATTTAAAATCTATGATCTTACAGGATTGGAAAACTCAATCTTTAAGTTAGCAAAAGAAATCGAGAAAACTCAAAAAAGAACAAATGCATTAGAATTTATAATAATACCCCGATTAATTGAAGAAGTCAAATTCATTCAAGATGTATTGGAAGAAAAAGAAAGAGAAGATTTCTTCAGATTAAAAAGATTAAAAGGTAAATAAGAAACGAGCTGAACCAGTGTTAGCTCGTTTTTTTTATTTATTTTATCGCTTCTTTCAATACTCTTTCAATTTTCTCCACCGTAGGAACTCCTTCATGGAGCTTCACCTCATCCATGTAAAATGTGGGGACATAGTAGTAATCATGAGCATTTGCAGCTTTAACGTCCTTGTTTTCATCTATGTATTCCATATGTATCTTTGCATATTCAGGGTTGTTAGCTTTTAACTCGTCAAGTATCTTAAATGCTCTCCTGCAATGGGGACAACCCTCCATATAAAAAACTTTTACTTTTTTCATTTTATATGTTTCTCCTGATACTCTTCTTTTTGTTTATTATTTCATCAATTCTATTTGAATATTCTTCTAAGCTTTTAAAATTTCGTATCGTCTCATGCTTATTCTCTCCCGTGATTATTTTGCTTGAAGCACCGAGACCGCACCCTAAGATGGTTTCCAGTTCTTCTACCATAACCATGTTGTAGATGCATTCCCTGCCATCCCTGGTATAGCCGATATTTTCTGAGTTCCCCTTAATATTCTTCTGTCTATACATGTAATAGGGTTTATATCTTTTTTTTGCACAAACCTCCTGTATTATATCATGCATCTTTTTAATAAGATCATAATCTTTTTGTAATTTGACACTTTCCCTGGTAAGCTCAGAGTGTTTTTTATAAGCCAATGAATGGACTGTAATATTTTCAGGATTTAACCCTGCAAGAATTTCAATTGTATTTTTTACATCTGCTTCATCTTCCCCCGGCAATCCCAAAATAACATCCATGTTTATAGTTTGAAATCCGATTTCTCTTGCCAGTAAATATTTTTCAACAATGTCACAGGATAAGTGCTTTCTCCCTACCGATAGTAAAGTATTATCATTCATGGTCTGGGGATTTATGGATATTCTGTTTACATAATTACTTTTTAGACAGATAAGTTTTTCTTTGTTTATGGTGTCAGGTCGTCCGGCTTCAAATGTAATCTCTTTAATTTTTGACAGGTCGTAATAATTTTTTATGACATCAAAAATTTTATCTATCTGGTTCTCATTTAATATGGAGGGTGTACCACCCCCTATGTAGATTGTATTCAGGGACAGTTCGTTCTTTTTTGCATGTTCAATTGTTTTTTCAATTTCATATATTAAAGTATCCAGGTAGGAATTTATTTTTTTGTCAGGACAATTTACAAATGAGGTAAAGGAGCAATAGCTGCACTTGGAAGGGCAGAAAGGAATTCCTATGTATAGGTTGTAGTTTTTGTTGTTTATATTTTCGTCAATATACTTTTCCTCTATTTTCAAAATATTCCATAGAAGCTTTATTTTTTCTTCTTTTATTTCATAGGTATTTCTCAGTATATCATTTATTTCTTCGTCGCTTTTATTTTGCCGTTTTGCAGTGAGTAAAATTTTAACTACTCTTACTCCCGTTAAAATTCCATAGTCCGGTTCCACCTTGTAATATGATTTCAAAACATTGTGTATTGTTTTTATCACTAATGTTTTTTTCAGCTTTTTAAGACCGTATTTCTCTAAAATGATATCATCTGCCTTGAAATATGATTGGTATAATAGTTCATTATCATCGTAAAGCTGCGCTTTTGCACTGATAATTTCCCCCTCATCAAGTTTTGACACAAGAGATAAGCCCCTTCCTTCAAAGGAGCTGTACATTATTTCATAATCCGTATTTAAATCGAATACCCTCAGTGCATTTCCTGCCTCGTATTCATAGTCGTGACCTGAAAAATAAAATTTGAACATTATTTATACCTATTAAAATTTTTTGTCATCATGTGCAATAGCGAAGGGCGTTTCCCATACCGGTAAAAAAGTGGTCAGGATATCTTCACAAATGGATTAAATTTTTTCTCCGCCTTGATTGATGTGGGTGACATATGACCTGGATAGATTAAAGTATCGTCATCATATGTAAAAATCTTATCCTTTATAGAATTTATTATTTCCTCGAAGGACCCTCCCGGAAAATCAGTTCTGCCTATGGAAGATCTAAACAAAGTATCTCCGGTCATCATAATATTTCCGACCTTTATACTTATGCCTCCCCTTGTGTGTCCAGGTGTATGGATTATTTTAAAATTTAATTCACCTAAGCTTATTTCATCTCCATCGCTGAGCTCTACATCCGCCTTTATTGAAATACCTTTCCCCAGCATTGATTTTGTTAGATTCATGCTTCCGTCGCCGAGTGCTTCTGCATCATCCTTGTGAATATAAACTTTCAGCCCGTATTTATCCGTTAATTCTTTTACCGCGCCTATATGGTCCCCATGATAGTGGGTAAGTATAATTATTTTCGGGGTTAGCCCCAGTTCTTTTAATTTGCTGTCAATTTTATTAAAGTCAGCTCCAGGGTCTATAATTGCAGCCTCCATGGTTTCTTCACTTCCTGCAATATAACAGTTGGCACCGTAAATGCCAACTTCCAATGCCTCAAATAACATAATTTCCTCCTAAAAAACCTTTTTGCTGTCAAGTAATATGGTTACAGGGCCGTCATTTATTAACTGAACCTTCATTTCTGCACCAAATACCCCTGACTCTGTTGTAATATTTTTTTCTTTCATCCTGGCTATAAATTCTTCATACATGGGTATTGCCTTTTCCGGCCGGGCTGCATCAGTAAAGCTTGGCCTTCTTCCTTTTCTTGCATCTCCAAGCAAGGTAAACTGTGAAATAACCAAAATGCTTCCTCCTATATCAAGAAGGCTTTTGTTCATTTTACCGTTTTCATCCTCAAATATTCTAAGATTTGGAATTTTCTCACACATATATTCCAAATCTGCTGCTTCGTCTCTTTCTTCAACCCCCAGCAAAAGCAAAATTCCATTGTCTATTTCTCCTGTTATTTTACCTTCAACCTTTACATTTGCACTTTCTACTCGCTGTACAACTGCTCTCATTTATAAAGTACGGGGACATTCCTTTAATTGTTCCCCCCTCCTTTTTACTTTTTGGTTCTGTAAACCTCCAGTACACCGTCTAATCTTTTAAGCTTCTTAATCAGATCTTCAATTTGTTTTGTTTCATTTATTTCAAATCCTATATCCGCAATTGCAATCTTTTCCTTATTTATTCTCAAGTTAAGGGATATGGCATTAAGCTTTGCATCTACATACATGGATGTTATATCCTGCAATAATCTTGGTCTGTCCAGTGCCTTGATCTGCAGCTCGCTGATAAATGTGGCTTTTTCTTTATAATCCCACTGAACTTCAATAAATCTCTGGTCTTCAGAATCGCTTAGGTCATGAATATTGGTGCAGTCAGCCCTGTGGACAGAGACCCCCCTGCCCCTTGTAATATACCCAACTATGGCGTCACCGGGCACAGGGTTGCAGCATTTGGAGAATCGTATTTTTATATTGTCAATACCTTTTATTATAACGCCTGATGCGTGCTTCTCAACTCTCTGAGGAGTTTTTTCAGCCGTTTTTTCAAGATTTTCGATTTTTTCAATTTCAAGCTTATCTTTGTTTTTCTCAAGATATATCTGTTTAAGCCTGTTAAATATCTGATTTTCGGTTATGCTTCCGTTTCCAACGGCAGCATAAAGGTTGCTGGCTGTATGCATATTGTATTTATCTGCAACTGTTTTAATCCAGTCATCCTTCAGAAGGTCTCCTACTTGAAAGCCCTGCTTTTTAATTTCTCTTTCTACTAATTCCTTGCCTTTATCTTCATTGAAGTCCTTATCTTTTTCTTTGAAAAATTTTCTGATTTTGGATTTTGCCTGGCTGGATGCTACAATTTTTAGCCAATCACGACTTGGCCCCGCACTCGCCTGAGAGGTTAGTACTTCAACCTGATCGCCTGTTTTCAGCTTTGTATCAATAGGAACCATTCTCCCGTTAACCTTTGCTCCCACGCACTTGTTCCCCACTGCAGAGTGGACTCTGTAAGCAAAGTCTATTGGTGTGGACCCTGTAGGCAGATTTACAACTTCCCCTTTTGGAGTAAATACAAAAACCTCATCTGTATAAAGGTCAATTTTTAAAGCCTCCATAAATTCCTGAGGGTCATTTGTTTCCTGCTGCCATTCAAGCATTTGCCTCAGCCAGTTTAATTTTTCCTCATACTTTGTGGTTTCATCTATTCCTTCTTTGTATTTCCAGTGGGCAGCAATACCATATTCAGCAGTTTGGTGCATTTCCAAGGTTCTTATTTGGATTTCAAAGGGCTCCCCTTCAGGTCCGATAACTGTGGTATGGAGTGACTGGTACATATTTGGTTTGGGCATGGCAACATAATCCTTGAATCTTCCAGGTACCGGTTTCCAAAGTGTATGAACAGTCCCCAATGCTCCATAGCAATCCTTTATATTGTCCACAATAATTCTAATGGCAATCATATCGTAGATTTCCTCAAAGGACCGATTTTTGAAGTACATTTTTTTGTAAATGCTGTATAAGCTCTTGGGTCTTCCCTTTATATCTGCTTCCATTCCCTGTTCTTTAAGCTTATCGTGAATAACTTCAATAATGTGGGAAATATAGCCTTTCCTTTTTTCACTTTTTTCCTGGACCTTTTTAAGTAAATCTTCATAGCCCTCAGGGTCGATGTATTCTAAGCTCAGGTCTTCAAGCTCCCACTTAATGGACGCCATACCAAGGCGGTTAGCTATGGGAGCATAAATTTCTATGGTTTCCATTGCCTTTTGGTATTGTTTTTCTTTGGGCATATACTGAAGCGTCCTTATATTGTGAAGGCGGTCTGCTAATTTGATTATAACCACTCTTATGTCCTTTGACATGGCTACAATCATTTTTCTTAAGGATTCGGCCTGGCGTTCTTCCTTGTTTCTGTACTTGACCTTGCTAAGTTTTGTAACACCATCCACCATATTTGCAATTTCTTCGCCGAATTCCTTTTTAATTTCATCAAAGGATATACCGGTATCCTCAACAACATCATGGAGAAGTCCTGCGCATATGGTTTGTACATCCATGTGCAAGTCAGCCAATATAAGCGCAACATTATAAGGGTGAACAAAATATCTTTCACCGGAAAATCTTGTTTGTGCATTTGAATGTGCCATCTCAGCATAGTTGTATGCTTTGACCACAATTTCCAAATCAGCATTCGGATTGTATGATTCGATTTGATTAATAATATTGCCTAACATTTCTCCACCTGTGCCTTACTTTTGGCATCTCTGGTTTATTTCACTTTATTTATTTGCCGGCTTAAGCCGGCATAAATTGTGTCCCCATACCGTTGCAAATAGGGTAGGGCATCTTATTTGTCGTATGTTACCAGCGATTCCACCTTGTATTCTTTCAATTTCTCTCTTCCCTTTAAATCCTTCAGCTCTATGAGGAAACCAAGCCCCACAACTTCTCCCCCAAGCTTTTCAACCAGCTTTGCAGTAGCAAACATGGTTCCTCCGGTAGCCAGAAGATCGTCAATAATCAATACCTTCTGTCCTTTTTTAATCGCATCCTTATGTATTTCCAAAGAGTCTGTGCCGTATTCCAGATCATATTCATGTTTAATTGTTTCTGCAGGAAGCTTCCCTGGTTTTCTTACAGGTACGAATCCTGTCCTTAACAAATATGCAAGAGGTGTTGCAAATATAAATCCTCTTGATTCAGGTCCTGCAACAATATCAACTTGAACATCCTTAAACCTCTCTGCCATTTCGTTGATGCACTCATAAAGCGCCTCCGAATCCTTCAGCAGGGTTGTAATGTCCTTGAAACTGATTCCCTCAGCCGGAAAGCCCTCTATAACTCGAATCTTTTCTTTTAAATCCATATTTTCCCTCCATGCATTATTTTTTTATATACAATATTTCATTTTTTAAAGCATATTGAATGTTTTCTGCCTTTTTCAACATGCATATTATTTCTTCCGCTGTTATTTTTGTATTATATCTTTTATTAAGCTTTTCTACAAGCATAAATATATCCGTCCTGATTATTTTGGATTTTGATTTATTAATCAAAAACTCCAATGTTTTCAGTTTTCCCGCATCAATTTTGTAATCCAATTCTTCCCTGTCTTCGACATCTTGCAAAATAAGCTGTATGCTTCTGCTGCCGTTATATAAATTCTCGCTTAAGGATACAATGAAGGATTTAGGCATGGAAAGAACCTTTCCAAGCAGTGTAATTTTACCGAATCCGATTACCGGAATGCTTTGCCCTTCATTAGACAGCATAAAGCTTATATGTTTTCCCTCCGGACCTACCTTCCGGATATTTTTCAATGACACGTCTCTTAATGCCAAAATAGGTTTTTGATTGCCTGATCCAAAAGGCTCAAAGTTATTTATCTCATCAAAAAGCCTTAAATTCATATCATTTATGCCAAGTATGGCATCTGCTCTCAGGTAGTATTCTTCATCATCATTGGAACCTATATAATTGTTGAGTTCATTTGTGAAGGAGTTTATATTTTCTTCCAAAACAGTAAGACCTGCAGCTAATTTATGGCCTCCGTACTTTTCCAGATAAGAGTCACAAGCATTGAGTGATTCGAATATGTCTACATGTTCCAAGCTTCTTGCTGAGCCTTTACCTGTTCCATCCTTCACCGAAATAACCACACATGGCTTATAATATTTTTCGGTCAGTTTTGAGGCAACAATTCCAAGGACACCTTCATGCCAGTCATAGCCGTGTATCACTATTACATTGTTTTTATATAGAAAGTCCGATTCAATTTTTTTGACTGCTTCGTTGAATATTTCACTTTCTGCTTCTTTTCTTGCATTGTTTAGGCTTTCCAGTTCCAAAGCAAGGATTTGGGCTTCTTCCTCATCCTCTGTAAGCATGAGTCTTATTGCCTTTTTTGCCGTATCCATTCTTCCCGAGGCATTAATCCTGGGCGCCAGCATAAAACCTATATGATAAGATTTAATCTCCTTGTCCTTTATACCTGAAACCTGGATTAATTTTTTGATTCCTGCAATCCTTGTATTATTTATCCTGCTTAATCCCCGGCTAGCAATAATCCTGTTGTCCTTCACCAGGTCCACTATATCTGCAATGGTGCCGAGGCAGGCATATTCCAGGAGCACATCTTCGATATCATTTATTTTCAAGTATTCATTCAAGTGCGTCAAAAATTTAAAAGATAGTCCTGCTGCACATAAATGCTTGTTTTCCGACGGACAATCTTTTTGTTTTGGATTAATAATGGCATATGCATGGGGAAGTTCTTCCCTGCACTGATGGTGGTCAATTATTATTACATCTGTATCAAGCTTTGTTATTTCATCAATCTTTTCATTTTCAGCTATGCCGCAGTCCACGGTTATCAACAGGTCAATAGATATTTCACCGCTTTTTAGTCTGTCGACAAAGTCGGTGCTTATGCCGTATCCCTCGCTTTCCCTTTCCGGAACATAATAATCAACCTGGGCGCCTGTTTTTTTTAATAATACAACAAACTGGCTGATGGATGTTACTCCATCAACATCGTAGTCGCCGTAAATTAAAATCCGCTCATTGTTATTAATTGCTTCGATAACCCTCTTGCAGCCTTTATCTAAATCTTTGTAATTTTTTGCACTTTCAAAATATTTGAAATCTGGGTCAAGAAACTGTTCTATATCGTCAAATGAACTGATATTCCTGTTTAAAAGTATTTTTGCTGATGTTTTTGAAAGATTAAATCTTCTGCTGATTCTTTCAATTTCATCATTACTATATTCATTGACTTTCAGTTTCACTGTTTTCATTGTCTATCTGTATCGTGCCTTCATCTGCAATTTCTACACGGAATTTATCAATATTTTGAATTTTCAGCATTTCTATTTCCTGGTTCTTTCCGGTCAATTCTTCTTCCTGAAATTTGATTTTGTCTTCAAGTTTAGTTACTTTTTCGATAAAACCGGTATTTTCATCCTGCAATGCTTGTCTTTCCTTTTCAAGTGCATCAACTTTTGCAGTAAAATCAGCTTTTTCTTTTTCCAGTGTCTTTATGTTTGTTTCAATTTGAGCTTTTTCACCTTCAAGAGTTTTGATTCTGTTTTTTAATTCCTTATACTCGGATCTTTTCTTGAATTGCCTTGTGGTACCCAGTATTAATACCATAACAGCTCCAAGGATGAGACATATCATCATTATTACTGCCAGGGGCATTTCATATCTGGCGAAAAACAAATCCATAGGAACAGGCGTCCCGTTTTGTATTGCAAAAATTGCAACAAAAATCGCTATTATAAGAATTACTATAAAACCAATCTGCATAAATAACACTCCTCTCCTGTTAAACTAATTTTTTTATCTACTTGTATTATACATATTCCCGTGCATAATTGCCACTCTTTTTTAGTTATTTACACAAAATTTTCATGACCTGCCCCATTTTCCCGGGTCGTTTTCCGGAAAAACATATGGCAGGCCGGGCACGGTGCAATCCCTGTTTTCACGGTCAAAGGAAGTGCACAAATTGGTTATGCAAAATGAGAATGTTTATTGAGGAGAGGCTCCGCTGTCTTTCAGTACAGCAACAACTTATTGAATGTGTTTAGCTTTTATATATATTGAACATTCGATACGTTTTTTCTCAAGCTCGCATCCTGTTTTGTAAGGAATGCCCAGGTTGTTATTAAAATTATATGCGTTGGCATGGCATCCACCGCTGCAAAAATATTTTGCCCAGCAATCTCTGCACGCAGGTTTATCATTTACGGAAAGGCCTTTAAATTTATCTGTAACAGCATGGTTTGTAATACCTTCATCAACGCTGCCTATAATAAATTGTTCCTGTCCCACAAACTGATGACAAGGATACAATTCACCTTTAGGTGTTACGGCAACATATTCCGTTCCGGCTCCGCAGCCCATAGACCTTTTGTAAATGCAGGGACCGGACTCCAAGTCAATATTAAAATGAAAAAACTGAAACTTTTTATCCTTGGTTTTATTTGATTTAATAAAATATTCAGTTAATTTTTCGTATTCTTTTTTTAATATATCTACATGCTCATCCTTAAGAGCATATTTTTCTTCAGGTTTTGCTGTAACAGGTTCAACTGAAATTTTATCGAATCCGGATTCTCTCATATGCTTAACATCTTCCGAGAAATCCAAATTATAGGAAGTGTATGTGCCTCTGATAAAATAATCCTTGCTTCCTCTTTTGTTTATGAATTTTTTAAAATTATCAATTATTAAATCATAGCTTCCTTTGCCGTTTATGGTTTTACGCATTCTGTCATTTGTTTCTTTTCTACCGTCAATGCTTAAAACCACATTGTCCATATTTTCATTAATATAATCTATTTTTTCTTCATCCAAAAGAACACCGTTGGTTGTAACAGTGAATCTGAAATGTTTGTTATATTCCTTTTCCAAACTTCTTCCGTAATCAACCAGTTTTTTGATTGTGTTAAAATTCATAAGGGGCTCTCCACCGAAGAAATCTACTTCTAAGTTTCGTCGGTTTCCCGAGTTCTTCACCAGGTAATCAAAAGCCTTTTTCCCGGTCTCGAAGCTGAGATATGCCTTTTCTCCATTATATGTGCCTTGTGAGGCAAAGCAGTATTCACAACTTAAATTGCAGTCATGAGTCATGTTCAGGCACATTGCTTTAATTACCGGTTTTATTTTGTTGATATAATTAATTTCTTCAGTATAAAGCATTTTATTATCAATTAAATACTTTATTTCTGAAAGAGCTTCTTTAACTGAATCTTCTCCATATTCACCATATAACCCCCTGTATTTATTTTCATCCTTGAATTTCTCATTCATCAACAAATCATATATGATTTTGTCAACAGCATGTACCAGTCCGCTGTTTGTATCAACTGCAAAATACAGCTCCTTTATATTAAATATATGTATCATTTTCCCTCCATCTTATCATTTAAAGTAAAATGGGGACAACATTGTGTCCCCAAGCCTTATTACCCAGTCTCATTCACCAAAATATTTGCTCCCTTTGGTCGCATATTTTGGGAATTCGTTGCGGTTGACCTACCATAGATTTTTATCTCCCTTGCGGTCGTAAAAATCGGGTTAGGTCATACTCACACTTTTGATTCCCGACAGTACAAGATGTCTTGCATGCTGACTGACATGATGTCTGACATTCACCGCATCCCTTTACGCTTATATTATCTGTTAGCTTAGCTTTATTAAGTGTTTTTATGTATTTCATTACAATGACAACCTCCTTATAAGTAAATAAATTATAGCACTGATTGAGGTTATTTAAAAGTGTTTTATTTAATTTCTTTTAACAAAACTCTTGTTTTTTATGTTTACTCCGGTTATTCCCCCCAGTACTGACATAAGAAGAATAATACCGTTGTAAAGTATTCTGATTTCAGAAGGATATCTGAACAAAACCTTTATCAATAAAACTATTATGAAATATACTATCCAAATTTCAATTCCTCTTACCAAACCCTTTTCATGAACGCTTCTTGAATAGAGCATTGAAACTGCAAATATGCATATTGGAACAATGAAGCTGTAGATTATTTCGATACCGGGGTTATTTGAAAAATAATATATGTATATAGTCAGTATAAAAAAGATTATTAAAGATAGAATAAATAGAAACAGAGAATACTTAAGTAATTTACCTAAATTCATATTACCTCCTCCAGCATGACTTATTAAATAATATTCATACAAATTTAAAAAAGAACATAAAATAATGCTTGACAAAAATTTCTACATTTGATAATGTTTATTTTGCTGAAAGGGAGTAGTTAAAAAATTTCCAGTCAACATCACGGAATATGTATTCTGGCTGGAGATCCTCAAGTAACTCAGGTAACGAGACTTTTAGTATATCTGGAATGTTTTTGGATATACTGAAAGTCTTTTTTATTAAACAGCCAGCAAATAATTCTAAAGGAGTAAATAATGTATTACCAAAAAAGTATAAAACAAACATGCGAAGAATTAAACACGATTCAAAGCACCGGTTTAAGCCAGGAAGAAGCCAAAAATAGGCTGCTGTCAGACGGACCCAATACATTGGTAGAGAAAAAGGGGAAAACAAAGCTTCAGATGTTCTTGGCCCAGCTGAAGGATACACTGATTTACATATTGTTTGCAGCTGCAGCAATATCTTTGGCTCTGAATGAAATAACTGACGCAATAATTATTTTATTGGTAGTTTTGTTAAATGCAGTAATAGGAATGGTTCAAGAATCAAAAGCAGAAGCTGCACTTGAAGCCTTGAAAAATCTTTCAAGCCCCTATGCAATGGTGAGGCGCGACGGAAAAGTAATGGAAATACCTGCAGGAGACCTGGTTAAAGGAGATGTAGTAATACTTGAAGCAGGACGAATCATACCTGCCGACTTAAGGCTTATCCAGTCTATTAATTTAAAAATAGAAGAATCTGCCTTAACCGGAGAGTCTGTGCCTGTAGATAAAAATGCCGACCTTGTAACCGGCGGGGAAGTTGGAATCGGAGACCGGCTGAATATGGCCTTTTCTTCCACAAGCGTTGCATACGGCAGGGGTGAAGGAGTTGTAGTATATACGGGAATGGATACTGAAATAGGCAAAATCGCTGCAATGATAAATGAAAGCACCGAAGAACTGACTCCTCTGCAAAAAAGACTCAATGACTTGGGAAAAGTTCTGGGAATAGTCGCAGTGGTTATAGTTGTAGCTATGTTTGGAATAGCTGTTATCCAGGGAAGAGACATAATCGAAATGTTTATTACAGCAATTGCATTAGCGGTAGCTGCTGTGCCTGAAGGTCTTACGGCAGTTGTTACAATAGTGCTGGCACTTGGTGTTACCAGAATGGTCAAGGTGAATACCATTGTCCGCAAGCTTCCTGCTGTTGAAACACTGGGAGCGGTAAGTATTGTATGTTCAGATAAAACCGGTACTCTCACTCAAAATAAAATGACTGTAACAAAGGTTTATTTTAACGGTGAAGTTAAAAATACAGATGACTTGTCTTATGAAAACAACAAATTATTTTTAGACGGCTTTGTTCTCTGCAATGATGCTTCCACAGCCAACAACGCAAGAATCGGCGACCCTACTGAGTTAGCTCTCCTGGATATGGGAGATAAAATAAATATTACAAGGGAAGGTCTGGAAGAAACAAACCCGAGAATCAATGAGCAGTCCTTTGATTCTGCAAGAAAATTGATGACTACAGTCCATAAGGACCAGACAGGCAAGGTTATGAGCTACACCAAGGGTGCTATGGACATACTTTTGAAAAGGTGCAGTAAAATATACTTAAACGGCCAAACAACAGATATAACAGAAAAACATATTGAAAATATAAACAAGGCTGCCACAGAAATGGCTAAAGGAGCCCTCAGGGTATTGGCTCTTGGTATCAGAGAAGATGATGATTCAGCCAGGGAAGAAGATCTTACATTTGTAGGCTTGGTTGGAATGATAGACCCGCCCCGCCCTGAAGCCAGGGATTCGGTAAAAACATTAAAAAAGGCCGGAATCAGAACAATAATGATCACCGGCGACCACAAGGATACTGCTTTAGCGATTGCAAAAGAACTTGGTATTGCAGATAATGAAGCTCAGTGCATCCCAGGCAGTGAATTAAACGAGCTGACTCAGGAGCAATTAAATGAAAAAGTATGTGACTTAAGAGTTTTTGCAAGAGTTTCGCCGGAACACAAGGTAATGATAGTAAAAGCTTTTAAATCCAACGGAAGTATAGTCTCAATGACCGGTGACGGTGTTAACGACGCTCCGTCATTAAAGGCAGCTGATATAGGAGTTGCCATGGGTATCACCGGTACTGACGTTGCAAAGGGCGCATCAGATATGGTTCTTACTGATGATAATTTTGCAACTATTGAAAAGGCAGTTGCAGAAGGAAGAGGTATATACGCCAACATTAAAAAGACAGTTTTATTCTTGCTGTCCTCCAACTTTGGTGAAGTTATATCAATGTTTACGGCTATTGCTGCAGGCCTGGCAGCACCCTTGCAGTCCATACACATCCTATGGATTAACCTTATAACAGACTCGCTTCCTGCCTTAGCTTTGGGGGTTGACCCGAAGGACAAAGACATAATGAGTGACAAACCAAGAGACCCTCAGGAAAGCTTATTTGCTCACGGAGCTTTACCCTTTACGGTTTACAATGGTTTTATGATTGGTGCCTTAACCCTGGGAGCATTTTTATGGCCGCCTGTTATACATCTCCAAGAAGCAGGTATGGCAGTAACACTTGAAAATATAAGATTTATGCTTGGGCAGGTACTTATTATAAACGGTGCTGAATGGTCTGTTATTGAGCATGCTCAAACCTATGCATTTACAACATTAGGTATATCACAGCTCTTCCATGCAATCGGTATGAGAAATTATAACAAATCCCTGTTTAAAATGAACCATACTGAAAATCTTGCAATGATTGGTGCCTTCTCAGCAGGTTTATTGCTGCAGGTACTTGTAACAGAGGTTCCTTTCCTCACTGAAGTGTTTGAAACAAGCCGGCTTTCACTGGGAGAATGGGTGAATTTAATACTCTTATCGATGGTACCGCTCTTATCTCATGAAATAATAGTTATGGGCAAGAAGCTGTTAAAAAAAGACGCTTAGGCGTCTTTTTTACTGGTTTTCCTCATTATCATCTGGAGTTTCTTCAATTTCTTCCTTAACAGCTTTTTCTTTGCCCTTCTTAACTACGCTTCCTATTGCCCATTTGGAAAACTCAATTCTTTGTTTGGCAAAAGGCATTTCCAAAGTGACAAGTTCATCGTTCACTTTAACAACCCTTCCGTGAATTCCGCCTATGGTTATTACTTCATCACCTGTTGACAAGCTGTCTCTCATTGCTTTGGTTTCTTTTTCTTTCTTTTTCTGTGGTCTTATCATTGTGAAATACATTATCGCAAAGAAAACGACCAACATTAATATACCGCTATATTCCTGTGGCATGACTCCTCCTGTGCATTATATTTAATATCCATAATTTTCGTAAAATTCTCTTTTGAATTTCAGGAAATTATCTTCTCTTATACTTATTCTAATACCTTTCATTAAATTAATCAAGAAAAATAAATTATGTATTGATGCAAGCCTTGCACCCAGTATTTCTTTTTCACCGAATAAATGCCTTATATAGGCTCTCGAATAATTTCTGCAGGTGTAGCAGCTGCAGTTTTCATCGATGGGGCTGAAATCATTTCTGTATTTTGCATTTTTAATTGTAAGCTGTCCCCTGCTTGTTAAAAATGCACCGTGTCTTGCCATCCTCGTAGGCAGTACGCAGTCAGCCATATCTATTCCTCTCTCAACAGCCTCAAATAAATAATCAGGGCTTCCCACCCCCATCAAATATCTTGGCTTATCCTTAGGCAAAAGTTCAACTGTGTAGTCCATTACTTGGCACATGAGGTCTCTGGGCTCACCTACGCTCAAACCCCCTACCGCATACCCGGGAAAATCAATGTCCGTAATCTGCCCGGCACTTTCAATCCTCAGGTCCTTGAACACGCCTCCCTGAACAATTCCAAACAAGGCCTGTTTTTTTGTATTTTTGTGATAATCCTTGCACCTTTTTGCCCACCTGGTGGTTCTTTCCATGGACCTTTTAACATAATCATAGTCTGCGGGATAAGGTGCGCACTCATCAAAAGCCATCATTATGTCAGAACCCAGATAATTTTGTATCTCCATGGATTTTTCAGGGCTTATAAAATGCTTTGAGCCGTCGATGTGAGACCGGAACTCAACTCCTTCTTCTTTTATTTTTCTTAAGTCACCAAGTGAGAAAACCTGGAATCCTCCGCTGTCGGTTAAAATAGGTCCTTCCCAGTTCATAAACTTGTGGAGCCCTCCGGCTTCTCTTATCAATTCATGACCCGGTCTTAAATAAAGGTGATAGGTGTTCCCCAGTATAATCTGAGCCTCGAGGTCCTTCATTTCTTCAGGTGTCATTGCCTTGACTGTTCCCTTTGTTCCCACAGGCATGAAAACAGGGGTTTCTATAATACCGTGGTCTGTATAAATTTTACCAAGTCTTGCCCTGCATTCTCCGGATTCTTTTAATAATTCAAACTTAAACATAATTCACCTATTTTATATACATTGCGTCCCCGAAGCTGAAAAATCTGTATTCTTTCTCTACTGCTTCATGGTACGCCTTCATAATATTTTCCTTTCCTGCCAATGCGCTTACCAGCATAATTAATGTTGATTCCGGAAGATGAAAGTTAGTGATTAAAGAGTCTGTCGCTCTATATTTATAACCAGGATATATGAAAATATTTGTCCATCCCCTTTGAGCCTTCACTCTTCCTTTTTCATCTGCAAGAGTTTCCAGTGTCCTGACACTGGTAGTGCCTACACATATCACTTTGTGCCCTGTATCCCTGGCAGTGTTTATTTTATCGGCATCCCTTTCATTTAGCTCATAGTATTCGGAATGCATTGTATGATCGTTGATATATTCAGCCTTTACAGGTCTGAATGTTCCAAGTCCCACATGGAGGGTAAGCCTTGCCACATCTGTTTTTTTCTCTATTTCCTCCAGGAGCTCTGTGTTAAAATGAAGTCCTGCTGTAGGAGCAGCCGCAGAGCCTAAATGCCTTGCATAAATAGTCTGATATCTGTCCTTATCCTGAAGTTTTTCGTGAATATAGGGAGGAAGGGGCATTTCTCCTAATTTATCCAATATTTCTTCAAATATGCCCTTGTACTCAAACTCTACAATTCTGTTGCCTTCTTCAAGAATATCAACAATTTTTCCTGTAAGCAAATTTTCTTCAAAAACAATTTCAGCTCCTATTTTTGCCTTTTTACCAGGTTTAACCAATGTTTCCCATCGTTTATCATCAATTCTTTTAAGTAGTAGAAATTCTATTATTGATTTTGTGTCTTTTTTATTTCCAAATAATCTTGCAGGCATAACCTTTGTGTCGTTAATTACCAAACAGTCACCTGGATTTAAGTATTCAATAATATCATAAAAATGCCTATGCTCTATTTCTCCTGTATTTTTGTCAAGGACCAGAAGCCTTGAATGGTCTCTTTCCTTAATGGGCGTCTGAGCTATGAGCCTTTCAGGCAGGTCGTAATAAAAGTCGCTGGTTTTATAATTTGTCATTTAATAGTAACTCCGGTATAATAATGTTTTAATATTTCCTTGTAGGTATATCCTTCTTCCGCCATTTGCTTAGCTCCGTACTGGCTCATTCCTACTCCATGTCCCCAGCCTCTTCCTTCAAAATTATATTGGTCGGAATTGGTATCTACTACGGATACTCCTCTGGAACTTATGAAGGATAATTTCTCCCTGTTTATTTTCTTTTCTCCATCTGAGCTTATTGCATACTTCCCAAAAATACTCCCTGTTTCATATTTCATTTCATCGGTTTCATCATTTTCATTATCTATTATAATGTCAAGAATTCCCCCTCTTGATGTGGCCCCATCGTCTTCCTGATTCTCAATTCCGGAAAAGTACCGGCTTATATAATAAAATGCATTTCCGTTTACTATAGAGAACCAGGAGCTTTTCAATCCCAAAAGAAGCCTCGCATTTTCTTTCTTATATGAGATTTCCCCTGCATCGGTTAAAAATATACATTCAAGAACCCTGTTATTCTCAGAGACTTTATTTATCTGAACCCCGTACACTTCATCCACCTTGTTTTCGTTCAGATTTAAAAGTCTTATTATGTCTTCTGTGTAATATGTAGTCTGCCATTCATTGTGGGGTGAGCCTGAATTATCCGAAAATTCATCATTTACACCTCTTAAATAGGGCAGGTCTTCATACCAGACATTTTCAGAGCTTTCTGTCATCCCGCCGCTGGTTGAATGATAAAAGGCCTGAATCAGCTTGCCGTCATAGTATATCATTTCTCCTCTTGTTTCATCCACAGCTCTGCTGGTAGAAGGCTTTTCACAATCATAGCCCATATAGACCTGGCTGTTTTGATTGTCTTCCATATCATAAATCTGTATTGGTTTAGCGCTGTAAACCGCATAGGTCCTTGAAGCCAAGGCCTGGGCCTTTAAAGACTCCATCCCCCAGGATGAAGACATTTCGTTTGGAACAACACCATACAGGTAGTTTTCAAGCTCAACTAGATTTATTGTTAAAAGCTTGAAATCATCAATTATATTGAGCTTGATTCTTCCCCTGTAGGCTCTGTTGTCAACCTTTATCATTTCATATTCTTCATCATCATTGTATGATGAAAAATAAAGAGTCATGTCCTTGTCATACATAAATACAGGCTGGTTTTTGTCGTTGTATGTAATTATGTTTTCCAGATTGCCGTTATATGATTCTGCATTGTAACCTTCTTTGTTTAATTCATCTGCTAAATCTTCCGCAGATCCTTTATCCGCATAATTTCCCCCGGCTATAATATACCCGTCTTCAATTAAATAAGGATAAAATGCAGAGTTAAATTCTTCTTCTAATTCTTCTGCTTTTATATAAGCCTCATCATAGGAAGAATAGATTTCATCCCGCAGGAGTGCATGACAGGGACCATATAAACCTTGGCTTATGTCCGATAAATAATAATTTCCTGCATAATATGTATCAATTCTTAAAATAAGGTTGTTATTCAGGCTTAACAGCTCATCGTTTTCATCATATAAAACAATTTCATCATATCCTTCAAAAGATACCTGTTCATTGAAAAGTCTCGGATATCTTATTCTTACCCTGACATAAATGTCATCATTTTCGCCGAAGGCTGCCTCAGAAAACAAAAGAGTCAGCAGTATTGCCATGGTTAGTATTTTAATCAAAATCTTTTTCATAATCATCCTCTAACACATTAATTTGGTCTTCTTTTTTTCTGGTTTTTTTAACGTGTCTGTAACCCAGCTCCGAAACAACCCTTCCTCTGGGTGTCCGGTTTAAATACCCTATCTGCAGAAGATATGGCTCATATACATCCTCTATTGTCACCTTTTCCTCCCCAATGGAGGCTGCCAGGGTGTCAAGACCTACAGGTCCCCCCTTGTAAAAGTCAATGATGGTGTTTAAAATCCTCCTGTCCAGTCTATCCAGTCCTATTTCATCAATTTCAAGCATCTTAAGTGCCCTGTCCGCTGTTTCTAAGTCTATTATCCCCTTGCTTTTTACGATTGCATAATCTCTGACCCTTTTTAAAAGTCTGTTTGCAATTCTCGGGGTTCCTCTTGAACGTTTTGCAATTTCCTCTGCCCCCTTTTCTCCAATTTCAATATTTATAATACCTGCAGACCTGAGCACAATTTCTTTTAAGTCTGCCGGCTCATAGAAATCCAAATTGCACATAACCCCGAACCTGTCCCTTAATGGGGAAGCCAGCATACCCGACCGGGTTGTCGCCCCGATGAGGGTGAATTTTGGCAGGTCAAGCCTTATGGACCTAGCTGAAGGACCCTTCCCTATGATAATGTCAAGAGCGAAGTCTTCAAGTGCAGGATACATGATTTCTTCCACGACCTTATTAAGTCTGTGAATTTCATCGATGAACAAAACATCATTTTCATTTAAATTGGTCAGTATAGCCGCCAGGTCTCCTGCCCTTTCGATTGCAGGTCCTGAAGTCACCCTTATATTGACTCCCAGCTCATTGGAAATTATATTGGCTAAAGTAGTTTTCCCAAGTCCCGGAGGTCCCGAAAGGAGCACATGGTCAAGAGGCTGGTTTCTCATTTTGGCAGATTCAATAAATATATTTAAAACTTCCTTTACCTTGTTCTGCCCTATAAACTGAGGCAGCTTCTGAGGTCTCAAGCTCAGCTCCAATTCTTCATCATGGTCGTTAAATGTTCCTGCAACTATTTCATTTTCCCTTTCAAACATATTATCCCTGCCTGTTCATATTTTTTAGCGCTTCTTTAATTATTTCATTTTCAGTCTTGCCTGACAGATTCATATTCCCCAGTGTCTTTTTAACCTCGGCATAGCCAAATCCCAAAGCTGTTAAAGCTTCAGCCACATCAGACATTTCACTGCTTATGACAATATCGGTTCCTTGTAGTTCTTCTACTGTTCCAACCTTGTCTTTCAGTTCCAAGATTATTTTACTTGCTGTCTTTTTGCCTACACCGGGAACCTTTGACAATCTGCCTGTATCTTCCATTATGATAATTTCTTTTACTGTATTTGCATTATAGGTTGATAATACTGACAGTCCCGCCCTTGGGCCTATTCCGTTAACAGTTATTAATTTCTTAAAGAGATCTATTTCATCGGAAGTTAAAAAACCGTACAAGGCAAGAATATCTTCCCTTATATGCATATATGTAAGTATAGTAGCCTCTTCTTTTTCACTCACCTTTTCCAATGTGGAAAAAGAAGTATTTATGTAGTAACCTATGTTGTTGTTGTCTATTATTAAGTAATCGATTCCTTTTTTGACAATCTTGCCTTTTATGTAGCTTATCATTTTATCCCTCAATATTTAGTAATTTTAAATTTATCTGCGAATTTCAGTGAATGGGCATGGCAGATTGCTGCCGCCAGACCGTCGGCTGCATCATCGGGCTTTGGAATTTCTTTTAACTTAAGTATTACCCTTACCATTTCCTGAACCTGTATTTTTTCAGCTCTTCCGTATCCCACTATTCCCTGTTTTATTTGGAGGGGTGTATACTCATAAAGGGGAACACTTTTATTTTCAGCCGCTAAAAGGTGGACTCCCCTTGCCTGGGCGATTGCCATTGCCGTCTTTGCATTTTTATTATAGAACAGTTCTTCGATTGCAACAGCCTCAGGCATGTACATATCTATAAGAGATGTGTAGCTGTCGTACAAATGCTTAAGCCTTTTAGGAAATTCTTCGCTGCTTTCAGTCAGTATGCAGCCATAATCTACCACTTCAAATTTGTTGCCCTGATAGTTTAATATTCCGTAGCCGGATATTGCCAGTCCCGGATCTATCCCAAGTATAAGCATCCTCTTCCCTTTCCAAATCTCTTGATGTTTAAAATTATAGCATACATTTGTTCTAATATAAAGAACATAATTCATGAAATATTTGTTTTCCATTATTTTAGTATGTGGTATAATAGAAACGAACTAAAGATGAAATCCGGCCCGATACCGGTGATGGCAGTTCTTCGATTCATGTTAACCGGGTTTTACTTAAACGGAGTTTAATATGTTTAAAAAGGAAAGCAAACTTAAAAGGTTTGATTTTATATTGTTAATTACAACGATTTTATTGTGTGTTTATGGATTAATAATAATAAACAGCGCTACAATGAGCAAAGCAGCCGGGAGCGAACCCTATTTGAAAACACAGATAATAGCTTTCGCCCTTGGCCTGGCTGTCTTATTCGTCCTGGTTATGATTGATTATGATATATACGGAAGTTTTTACGTCCCTATTTATGTACTGACCAATCTGCTACTTCTGTATACCTTGATTAACCCCGTGGAAGCTTCCGAATGGGGTGATGTAAGGTCATGGATTAAAATAGGGCCTGTAGTATTTCAGCCTTCTGAAATTGCAAAGTTCGGGGTAATAATTTCTCTGTCAAAATTCATTGACATTAACAGGGAAAATATCAGCAGCCCTTTAATTTTATTGAAAATATTATTATTTGCATCTTTACCTGTGGCATTGATTGTAATGCAGCCGGACTTGGGTACGGCTCTTGTATTTGTGTTTTTTATCTCAATAATGATCTATATAGCCGGCATAGACAGAAAATATGTGCTTGCTGTTTTGATTATCGGATTAATATTGATAATTGCTGGAGTTATTATATTCTTTCAAACAATGGAGGATTACACATTAGGCGACGATTATCGTTTTGACAGGATTGTAACCTTTTTCTATCCTGAATTAGACCCTGATGACACTGGCTACCAGGTAATACAGTCGAAAACAGCCATAGGCTCAGGAATGATATACGGAAGAGGCTTGTACCAGGGTGTGCAGAATCAATTAGGATATCTTCCCACAAAGGAAACGGATTTTATTTTTGCTGTGATAGGCGAAGAATTAGGACTCACCGGAGGTTTGGTTCTTTTGTGCCTCTACGCAATCTTGTTTTACAGACTTACAAAAGTAGCCAAAAATGCCGCCAATATGTTTGGCTCACTAATAGTGACAGGCATCACCGCCATGCTTTTATTCCATATTTTTGAAAATATCGGAATGACAATGGGGTTAATGCCTGTAACAGGAATTCCTCTTCCCTTTATAAGCTATGGAGGCACGTTTATGCTTGTAAACATGGTATCCATAGGACTGTGTCTGGCGGTAGGAATAAAAAGAGGAAAAATTGATTTAAATGATCTGTAAGAGGTGTGGGGACACACCTCCTCTTTTGGGAGAGTCTCTGCGGGCAGGAAGAATGTCCCCAATTTTATCTAAAGCAGCTTCCCCCGATAAATTCCCTTAATATTGAATTGTTAGGTATTGCACTATCATCTTCAACGGGAAGAAAATAGCTTAAAAACTTAAGAAGCCTTTGTCTTTCGGAATAGAAACTGCTGTCTTCACCAATTTCCATGATAATGGGCTCCGCATATTTTCTTAGAACACATAGCTCATAAACCAGGGCGGAATTAAAAATTGCATCAGCATTTTCCTGGTAAGGGAAAATATACTTTTCAGCACCTCTTACTACACTATCCCACAACTCTATGGTTTTTAAGGCATTGTTCCCCCGGTGGGTGTAATCTCTCACTATCCGTCTCAAAAGCCTCAAATCAGAGGTTGCAATTCTGTTATGACGGTCAATGTTAAGCTGTGTCAATGCGCTGATATAAATTTTAAACTTGTTGGCTTGAGGAATATTCTCTGTAAGTTCATCATTGAGCCCGTGAATTCCTTCAATTATTATAATATGATCATCTGTTAATTTTACAGGTTCCCTGGTATATTCCCTTTTACCTTCCTTGAAATTATATACCGGTATTGAAACTTCCTTTCCTTCCATCAAATCAATAAGCTGCTCATTAAAAAGGTCCAAATCCAAGGCATTGATAGTTTCAAAATCCAAGTCTCCATTTTCGTCCCGGGGAGTTAAGTGCCTGTCAATAAAATAATCATCCATGGAAATGGCATAGGTTTTTTTGCCGTTTACCCTCAGCTGAATCGATAATCTTTGTGCAAAGGTTGTTTTCCCCGAGGAGGAGGGTCCTGCAATGAGAACTATTTTTATATTTTTGTCTCCGGTAATTTCATCAGCAATATATGCTGTCTTTTTTTCGTGAAGGGCTTCGTTGATTCTTATCATGTCTCCGATTGAATTGCCGGCGATTTTGTTGTTCAAAGCACCAACATACGCCACGTCCATTATCTCTCCCCAATCCTCGGCTTCCTTGAATACTCTGGAGATCTTCTTTTGCTCAATATATTCGGGAAGCTCAAAATTGCTTTCACGGGTAGGGTAATTCAATATGATTCCGGGATAAAACAATTTTAAGTCAAACTTATTGACAAATCCTGTATTTGGAGCAAGGTATCCGTAAAAGGTATCATAATAGCCGTCCAGTTCATAAACCCGTATGGAATCCTTGTCCCAATACTTGAGCATTTCTACCTTATCCATCATATCCTGAGCCGAGAATATTTCTCTTGCCTTGTCAATACTTAAAAAATTAGTGGTAATTATTTTTTTCGCGTCAATAATTTCCTGCATTTTGTGCTTTATGGCATTAAGGTGTTTCTTAGTTACCGGTTGCTTATATTGAAGCTCCGTATAAAGCCCCTTGTTAAGTGAATGGTTTATGGAAACGTCTATATTATTGTATACTTCTTTGCATGCTTTAATGTATATTAGTGACAATGTCCTTACATAAATCCTATGTCCGTCCGGGTGGGTTATATCTATAAATTCAATTTTGTCATTTTCTTTGTAATCCCTGCTGCAGAGTCCCTTCAGTTTATTGTTTACCTTAGCACCCAAATACTTGAAAAAGTCATCTTCGTGAACCCTCATCAGCAATTGGTACAATGTTTCATTTTCATATGCTTCAATTATTTCATTTGTTCCTGCCAATACTACTTTCATTCTTTCCCTCCTCTAAAATTTTTCTATCACTTATATCTGATATAATTTCCTTTCCGTTTAAATAAGATAAATTCCCTTCAAATCCATCAAGCACAATTTTATATGCATGGAGGATCTGATATTTCTCATTATCCTTTTTACCGTATTTTTTATCCCCTGCAACCGGATGTCCTATTGAAGAGAGGTGGGCGCGGATTTGATGAGCTCTGCCTGTTTCAATTTCCACTTCAAGCCATGTGTACCTTCCTTCTGTTTTCAGAGGATGTGCATAGGTTACGACAGGTTTTGAATCTTCCCTTTGTTCGTTTATAATTTTTACCATGTTTTTATTGTCGTTTTTAATAAGGTAATCCCTAAGCTCCAGACTATCCTTTATGATGCCATGAACCTTTGCCATATAGAATCTTTTGATTTTTCTTTCCCTTATTGCCTTATTTGTCTGTTTGAGGGCATCATAGTTTTTTGCAGCTACTACAAGCCCTGATGTATTTTTGTCCAAGCGGTTGCACACGGCAGGCTTAAATGTAAAGCTTATATTTTCTTCTTTAGCATCCAAATATGCCTTTATCTCGTCAACCAGATTTTTCATTCCTGTCATATCCGGCTGAGTGCTCAGGCCTATGGGTTTATTCACCACTAAAATATTATTATCCTCATATATTGTGTCAAAATGAATGTTGGTTTGTTTCAATGTTTTTTTCTCTCTGAATTTATCTATTGTGTCATCAGCTAAATAAAGCTGAACTGTATCATCTGTTTTTAAAACATCATCCGGCTCTGCTTTTGAGCCGTTAACTTTTATATTCTTTTTCCTGATCATTTTATGTATGAATGACTGATTTGCCCTATTCAGATATTTTTTTAAGAACCGGTCCAATCTTTGACCTTCTTCATTATTAGTAATTCTTATTTCTTTCATGTGCTATCAACCCCTCAATTCAGGTACATTCCTATAATCTTATTCAAAAGACTATCTGGTATTCGGTATGTTGTGTTCTCATACCTTTATCTACTTCCCCCCCATGAAGGTGTGTCCCCGTATCTTTATCTTTCTCCCTCCATGAAGGTGTGTCCCCCTCAATTTGGGGACATTCCTCTACCCTCAAAGACTATCCCAATAATAAAGGTGTGTCCCCATACATTATACCCAAAATTTTTATTAATGTATATGTAATTTGCAAATTTTTCAATTAATTATTAAATGTGGTTATTGTACCTGCGGGATTTTTGTGCTAAAATAAAAAGAGCAATAAGGTAAGAGGTGACAAATGAAAATTCTTAAAAAGATTATTAATGCAATTAGAGACTTTATATATAACATAACCGACTACGGATTGATCATTGTCGTAGTTGCGGTTATGACGGTAATACTGGCCTGGAGATTCGATTTATTGTTCAGCAGAGGAATAGATAAGGAAATGATACCGGACCTGCCCATCGTAAATGAGCCGGCAGAGGAAGAACCTGAGCCGGTAGAAGAGGAGCCGGCGGAAGAAATTCCTTCAGGAATTATTGCTACAATTACCATACCTCAAGGTTCATACCCTTCGAAAATAGGAGAAATTCTGCTAAATAACAATTTAATAGAAAGCAAGGAAGAATTCCTTACCCGCTGCGTTGAACTCAATCTTGATACAAGACTGCAAAGCGGAACTTTTGATATTGAATTAGGAACACCTCTTGATGATGTTATTAAGATAATTGCAAATGCTTATTAAAAAAACAGCCCGCGAGCTGTTTTTTAATGCTAAGTCATACTTATACTGTTGGGACATTCCTTAATTGATTTACCGCACAGGCTTATTTGCCATGAATGTATGTCTGCTTCCTTAATACCGTTGATTTACATAATAATCAATAACTGATCTCTTCCTTTTTTCTGTAAATACTTTTTCTTTTTTTAAAACTTCCAGAAGCCACAGGCTTTTAGAATGAAGTACCGCATATTCATAGTCCTTTAAGACTATTTCGTAAAGCTTGCCTTCCAGAATTGATGATTCCATTTTTATAAAATATGCTTCCACATTTTCGAATTGAAGAAACCTTAAGAGGCGGAAACTTGTTTTATCCTTTTCATTGTAATAATAATCTGCTTCATTTACATATTTAGAATAATAGCTTATGTGCTTTCCCTTATCCTTGATTTCCTGTGCTATCATGCGGTGGTATTTTGCCATCATATTGTAATACTGATAGTTGTACATTCCTTTTTCAAAGCTGTCAATGCGCTGAAAGGGCTTAATATTTTTTTCAAGCATATATTTATAATTAAGCTCCAGGTATTCCTTCTTATTTATGTCCCCGTTCATATGCTGAATTATAAGCATATCTCTGTGTTCGAAAAAATCATCGAATATTGTGTTTTTTGCTTTAAAATAATTCATGAAATCACTCTTTCCAATTTTAGTACAATATTTATTCTAACAGAAAAAAGCTTTTTTAGCAAGAGTTAATACTGTATGCGAGGGAACGCAGAATTAAGGAATATAAAAGCCGCCGGTTTAACCGGCGGCACGCATTAATCAATAACTCTATCTCTCAATCCTTCTGGAATATCTTCAATATCATGATTTACACTTATTATAAAATTGACATCAAATGTTTTTGATAAATAATCTAGCCTTTCTATTACAGATTCTAATTTTTCTATTCCTGACTTAGCTATTTTGTATAAACCGTCTATGTATACCTGTTCTATGTCGTAATCAGTAGCAATTACCCCGCATACGAAACCCTGGAACTCTACATCATTAGTCAGCCCGAACTCTTTAGTGTTAATATATCTTATCCTGTAATCCAAATCGAATATGTGTCTGTTATTTGCTTCTAAAAAAACCATGCTGCCGTGAATTTTGTCTATAGCCTTGTTTGCCATTTCAATCATCCTTCTTGTCTTGCCTGTACCGCTATGACCACAAACCAATTGAACCATAATAATCACACTCCAATCTTTTTTATAAAAGTAAATTACAACTATATTGTACCACATGTTGTAAATGTTTACACTATTTATTTTTGGATTTTACAATTTGTTAAATTTATTATTACTTCCCTGATACCTGTTTTCAGACTCCATTTTATTCAGAATTTCATCCTTTATCTTCCACCAGCTCATACCCCAGTTTACAAACAGGGAATTTTCCTTTGGTGCCCTACCCGCCAATCTTTGTACAGCAATATCCTTATGTAAATGTTCAAGAAAAACAACAACTCTTTCTACATATTCGTCCTTGGATATAATTGTAATTTCATTATTTTTATATAATTCTCCCATTATAGTATTTTCCATTATATATAGAGAATGAATTTTAACCTGGTCAACTTTTAAAACCGATAGTATTTTTGCCGTCTCAGCTGTGTCCAGAATTGTATCTCCCGGCAGGTTTAGTATAACGTGTGCACAAATTTCAAGATTATACCCCTTGCACCTTAATACGGCATCAACAAATTCCGCTAAGCTATGGCCTCTGTTAATAGCCTGCAAAGTGTGATAGTTTACTGTCTGAAGACCCAGTTCAATTGTTATGTTGACATTTTGGAACTCTTTAATTTCATAAAGAAATTTAAGTTTTTCATCAGATATGCAGTCAGGTCTGGTAGATACTGCTATTTCCACAATGTCATCCATTAATGCATCATTTATATAATTTTTGAACCTTTCCGTTTCCATATAAGTATTTGTATAATTTTGAAAATAAGCTATGAATTTTTCAGCCTTGTATTTTTTTTTGATATAGGCCATATTTCTGATTAACTGTTCTTTAACGCTTAAGGAGCTGTCAAGCATTTCAAAACCCGTTCCTGCATCAGCACAAAATGTACAGCCTCCGTAACCTAAAGTTCCGTCCCTGTTTGGACAGGTGCAGGGAAGATTTACAGGAAGCTTATAAACCTTTTCTCCATATTTTGATTTTAAATAATCAGAATATTTATTATATAATTTCATATTTTACCTTTTTATAACGGATTTTATTTTTTATTATAGTTAAGAAAATTGAATTAATCAATAAAATTACCATTAATTTATAAAATTATTTTACACTTTAATGTAAATAATAATAATACAAATTTAAATAAAGGAGGCTTCATATGCAAATAAAAGATGGCATTGTTCCCGCAGTTTTAGGGACCGTTGTTACTGCAACAGGAGTTGCTTTGAGAAACACAAATTTGCCGGAATCTTACAGAAACGGGATTATTGGATTTGGATTGGCAAATATTGCTTTAGGCTCTGCTGAACTAGTTTCAAGCAATTGGCAGCACAGCCGCATGATGGGCAAAATGGCAAAAATGGCACCATTTAAGTAGATCCATTTTGCAGACATACAAAAACATGCCATAAGCGGCATGTTTTTTGTCTGTAAAAAATCAAGCAAATATTACATACAACAATGAATATAATCCGGCAATACCAATTAAAATATAAACAATCCTTCCAAATTTATTCTTCCAGCCTCCGAATAAGCTTTCCACTATGTCAATTTTTGATATTCCGTACAAACCCCAGTTTAAAGCTCCTATTATTATAAGAATTGAAGCTATTGCAGTAATAATTCTCATATTTCCTCCTCAATATTGCATTATATTAATACATTATATTTTAGGAGTTATGAAAATATGTACAAAGCTTTTATATTTTTATTTAAATTCGAATATTTCTGACAATTCATAATATACTCCGGATTCATTGTTTGAAAATCGTGAGATTAAATCCGCAGCATCCTTTAAGCCTCCGGTTGCATTTTTCATGGCTATTCCAAGGCCTGAGTTTGCAATAAGCTCAATGTCGTTATTGTCATCTCCTATGGCAACCACTTGACTTTTATCTATTCCAAGGCCGTCAATATATTTTTTTAAGGCGCACCATTTGCATCCGTTAATATTCAGTAGCTCTAATAGAGAAAGGCTTTTAAGGTTCTGATTGAGTATTACATTGAATTCACCGGGTATTTTTTCAATTTCTTTTTTAAATTTTAATAGTTTTTCATATTCATTGAAGTAGCAGACCGACAATATATTACTAATGGCTTCTTTCTGAAACTTTGTATTTCTTGCCCTGCCGTAATCCTTCTTTATATAACCCAGGTAGGCCTTTTCGTAGTCTTCACATTCGTAGATTAGGTCATATCCTTGATGGTATTCATCAACATGAATTACGGGATTTAAATTCTGCTTTATACCTAATTCGTATATTTTTTCAAATATCGAAAAGTCCAAATAATTGCTTTCAATAAACTCATCATTTATATAACGCCTTACAACCGCTCCGTTATTCGCTAAAATTACAGGCTCTGTTGTTTTTATCCTATCAATGAGAATTCTGGCCATATAATAATTTCTACCGGTTGCAATAACAATATGTATCCCTTGTTTATGAAGTTCCTCAAGTATATAAGCATTTTTATCACTTATTGTTTTTTCGTCATTTAGAAGAGTTCCATCCAAATCAAGTACTATCATCTTGTATTTCATAAAAGTCTCCTGATTCTTTTTACCACAAGATATCCACGGATATTAGTGAGTATTTCCCATACTTATGGTTTTCAACTATTATACTATATAAAACAAAAAAAATAAATAGACAGGTAAGCGCGATATAAAAAATTGGGCAGGTCATTAGGTCGTGTGCAGGAGAACTAAAAAAGCCGGGATTTCTCCCGGCTATAATTCTTGAGTGTTCAACGTATATTTTAATTGGTGTTACTTTGTCTTTAGTTCAGTTACAATGGCAGGGGTGTAATTTTTGAGTATGCGCACTCTTACGTCTGTAATTATCATCAAAAAGAGCATCATGAATCCCACATACCCGTTGATTACATAAATAACATTGATTAACTTGGCAAAAGAAACTCTAAGGCCCACAAAAATGCCGATCACTCCAAGAACCAGCAGCAGCATACGATAGCGGCTGCTTTTTTCATCAGGAGCAAAACGCTTTACAGGTGTCCACAGCAGGGGACCTGCTGTTGTATAAATTTCCGTAACAACAATTGCAGTATAAATAATCGCTAAAGTAGGGGATATTTTTTTCGCAAGTATCAATACCGGAATTTGTGCACCTGCAACTTCTTGTAAGTTTGCACCTAATCCTAACATCAGAAGCAATACAGCGACTGAATACAATGAAGAACCAAAAATAGCTCCATAAATGCCTTCTCTTCTGCTGTTTGCCGTAGAGCCCATGTTTGTCATGAAAACAGCCAGCCACATCATGCAGAATCCCACATATGAAGCACATGCCATAAACCAGTTAGTCCCTGCCTGCAGCACAGTTCCGCTTTCAACCAATGCCGGCACCTGTGTTGAAAAGGTAGATACACCTTCAGGATGCATCATTATTCCTGCAATACCCAGTAGTATTGCCAAAACCGAAACTACAGGACCAATTGAGCCTATAATATCAACTAAGCGGCTAAATCCAAAATATAATGTAATGAGGGTTGCTGTGCCCATTACAACTCCTCCAACCCAATTGGGAAGTCCAAACTGCTGGTTAAATGCAGCTCCTGCACCGGCAACCATTACCCAGAAAGACATGAAAAGGAATATTACCGAAAAATAATCAAAAAATGTTCCTATATATTTACCGCAATAATATTGGTAAATATTTTTGGGTTCATCAAACTTTTGTTCATAGCCAACTGCTACAAAACTGCTTCCCACATACACAAATAATACAAACATCATAATTATTGCTGCATAACCCATGTTTCCGAATGAAACAAAGTATTGCATAATTTCCTGGCCTGTAGTAAAGCCGGAACCTATCAAGAGACCGATGAAAGCACCGCCCATTATTATAACTCTTTTAATACTCACAAATCCTTTGCCTTTATCCATATTATACCTTCCTTAAAATCATGATGTAATAACCAATTAATGTGCTAAGCACATTAATTGGTTAAATTTTTGGTTTCTTATTCTTCAAAAACAGTTTGTTCGGATATTTCTGTCTGTAATGCCCTTAAAGCTCTTTCAACAAGGGTCCTTCTCAGCTTCTTGCTCTTTTCTTCTCCCAAATTTGGATCACCTAAAGGATAAGGAATTCCAACAGCAGGTATTATCCTGTTTGCTCCAATAGTTAATGATATCGGAACAACTGTACACATATGAACTACCGGTATGCCGGCTCTTTCAATTTCTTTTACCATCGTTGCGCCGCAACGTGTACAGGTACCTCACGTGGATGTGAGGATAACAGCTCCAACTCCATCCTCAACAAGCTTTTTGCTGAATTTTTCTCCAAATCCTTTTGCATTTCCTACTGATGTTCCTGTTCCGGTTGTTGTAACAAAATAATTTGCCAGTTCTCCAATTACTCCTTCTTTTTCCATTTCGCGAAGAACGTCTAATGGAACAACCAGGTTTGGATTTTCGGTAACATATGCTCTGTCGTATCCTCCGTGGATAGTCATAAACTTGTCCTTTGTCATTTCTTCCATGCCGGTAATATCATAAATACCGTATTTTGTTGCACTTGATGATTCTATTCTGTCAGGATTCCCTTGAGGAACGATTCCTCCTGATGTTACAACAGCTACCTTTACCTTTGATATATCCTTAACGGCAGGGTTAGGAGCTACTCTGTCAAATGCAGGCATGGGATATTCTGTCACATATGGTTGGCCTTTGATTTTTTGAAGAATCATATCAACTGCTCTGTCTGAGCCTCTTCTTTCATTGAAATAGTTCACGCGGATTCCTCTTTCAACATAGCCTTCTTCGGCAGGTGATAATATTTCTTCTTTGTTTACAAGCTTTTTAGCCAGCTTAGCCATTTTAGGCATTGATTTTCTCATATCTGCAGCTGAATTTGCTGTTGAAATGATGTAGAGATCTTTTCTGAACATATCAACGCCCGGATTTTCAACATACATGCCAGTTACTACCGGAATGTTGAATTCATCTTCAACAGCCTTTGCTATTGTTCCGCATGCAACGCCGTATCTTCCGGCATTAAAGGCAGGTCCTGCCACAAACAGCTGTGGATTGTAGGGTCTAATCATATCCAAAATTCTTTGTTTCGCTTCTTCAAGATGACTTCCAAAGTAGTTGTCTCCACATACTACAGTAGCAACAACTTCATAGTCCTCACCAAGCCCTTGTTGAAGTGCAAGTCCGGGACCTACTATGCCTTCCCTGATTTCCGGCTCATAATCAGCCATTTCTTCGCCGCCTACCTGAGCGAAAAATTGATTTATATAGTGTATTACTTTTACTTTACTCATGACGCCCTCCTTAATATCCTCTGGCAGCCAGCTTGTTGTAGCCATTTGCAATTGTTGATGCAATAACTATTTGAAGCTCTGCTTCTATGCTTCCATCCGCCCTTAAGCTTCCTTCATATCCGCCTATCATGGTTTCAACGAAATCCAGTGTGCCTATTACCTTTTCCATTGGAGGAAAATAAACTATAACATTTCCATTTCCGCAAGAAACTAATGCGTCGCCTTCTTCAACAGCATCCGCCAAGGACTGGGATTTTCCGTCTCTTCCGGGAAATTCATCTGTAATCAAGACTACCTTTACACCATTTTGAGTCACTTTTTTGCAGTTCATCATAAGGTCGGTATCAGGATTGCCATAGCCTTCCTCTGTTATAAGAACACCGTCAAATCCAAAGCATTGACAAAGTTTAGCAGTCATGTCTGATGATCTTTCCTTGTCTGCCAAAAATACATTTTCGTTGGTCAAGACAACACCCATGAAGTTTAAGTCTTTACCATGGCGCTTGTACAAGTCTTCAATTACAGGATTGTTTAAATGATGGAATGTAGTTACCTTGTCACATGGTGCAACACAGTTGCCACTTACAATAGCCCCGTCCATTATTTCTGTAGGATACATAAATGTAGGAACCATAACCTTTGCATCAACACCGTAATAATATGTGTCATGGAGAAGTCCTTGTGATTGAAGCATATGGACATATCCTATTTTTGGCAGGTCAGGATATTGTTTAGCCTGCTCTAAAATAGGTTTAGTTTCATATACAACCACTTCATCAGGCTCAACATTTCTTCCTGCTTCGCCTACATAGGCTGCAACCTTAAGTCCTGCTATTCTTCCTGCTGCTTCATAGTCGTGAGTTTCCAAACCTTCAGCCGGTTCTATCACAACAACCACATTATTTGTTTCTGAAAAAGGACAGTATTTAGCTGCCGGACCTGACATGTCAATCAAGCCTTCCTGGAAGCCGACTATTCTGCCGCATGTTATTACGGTAGCACCGACTAAAGCATGTGTTCTGCCGCTTCCAACCTGTTTTACCTTGTTAATCGTTCCGGGAAACATTGCTCCGCTCCCTGAAACCTTTACCCTTGGTTCAATAACGTCTTTGACCGGAGCTATTCTTACAGATTCTCCGGGTCTCGCCAGTTCAACATCAGCCTTAATTATTCTTTCGTCCTGGAGGACAAGCTTTATTATTTCATCCTTATTAACATAAAGCGTGCCTTTTACTACTTCAGTTTTGTCGCCGAATTGAACATCATTGATGTTAATCTTTCCTAATTCTAACTTCAAATTTGTACCTCCTTCATTTTTTTCATTTTAGTATTACCTTTATTTGTGCATATTAAACATAGGGTTTTTTACAACATTTTCAATAATAGATAAATCCACTGTCTTGAAATCATTTAAAATCTTTTCATTCCAATCTGGTGTTTTTTTGATGCTTAAAAACTTTAATGCTGCGTCTATGCTGTTTTCAATAAGCTCTACAGATTCATAATCTGTTTTACCGCACATTTCTACAATGACAGATTTATATGGTGTTTGATTTGGTTTAAGGCTCCCGGCCATGGGATGGGTTAAAAGCTTAAAACCTTTGTGGATAAAGTCTCTTGTATTGTACAAAACATCTGTATAATTACCATCCTCCAAATATACAAGCTCATATAAATCTTTATACTTGTTGTAAACCTTTGAATTGTTAGTTACAATAGTTTTGCCCATTTAAACCCCCTTTCTGTTGTTTGTTATTTAACTAGCAAAAATCATACCAAGATTTGGACATGCTTTAAAATACTTTTTGTATTGATAACTCAATATAAAACAATACTATCAAACCATCAGTCGGTAAAAAATTAATAAGAAAAATTCGTTGATAGAGAAATAAAATTCTTGACCGTGAATATTTTTTCATGTATTATAATTATTACAATATTGGAGGATTTTATGAACAATATGAAAATTTTAATTGCAGGTAATGATAAGCTTTACATAACCTCACTCAGCTCATTTGTAAAAAAAGCTGCCCTTGACTATAGCTATTGCCTGGGGGCTGAAAATGCATACAAGGAGCTTGACAATGCTGAGTATAGCTTTTTTATTGCAGATTATGAATTGTTTACCAATGAATTTTCAATCAGAAGTTTCACAAGTTCTTTTCCCCTGACCGATGTAATCATTACATCCTCTGCTCCTTCCTATAGACAGGAAAGTAAATCTGCAAGCCAGGGAGCTGTTTCTTATATAGATTTGAACAGTGAAATAACCTCCCTTACAAGCATACTTATAAATCTATACAATGATAAAAACGACAAAATAAAGTTAAGAGAAAAATTTGCCGGCGAATTCATGCTGCACAGCAAGAATGAAGGCTATCTCAAAATGCTGTCACAATGTGAAAAGGTTGCAAAATCAAATGCTAATGTTCTATTAACCGGCGAATCCGGCACAGGCAAGGAAGTAGCAGCAAAGTACATACATATATGCAGTTCCAGGTGTACAAATAACTTTGTGGCAGTAAACTGCAGCTCCTACACAGAATCCCTTTTGGAATCTGAGTTGTTTGGTTACGAACAGGGTTCTTTCACCGGGGCTATGAAATCAAAGCAAGGCAAATTTGAAATTGCAAACAACGGCACCTTATTCCTTGACGAAGTCGGAGAAATTAATATGACCACTCAGGTAAAACTGTTAAGGGTTCTGGAAACAAAAAAAGTAGAGCGTTTAGGCAGCAATATGGAAAAGCTTATTGACTTCAAGCTTATATCTGCAACAAACAGAAATTTGGTTGATGATGTTATGAAATCTGCATTAAGGGAAGATTTTTTCTACAGAATTAGCTCAATAGTGATAAATGTGCCTCCTCTAAGAGAAAGAAAGGAAGATCTTGATGATCTGGTGACCTATTTCCTCAATCTTTCTCAAAAGGAAAACAATATAGAAATACATCATATTGATGATGAAGCAGTCAAATTTTTAAAAAGTTACAGCTATCCCGGAAATATCAGAGAACTGAAAAGCATCATAGACAGAATGGTTGTATTATCCAATGATGGACTAGTTACCAAGGAAGGAATACCTATATTGTATAACATACACAAGAAATACGAGACGAATAAAAGAAGTTCAACCGAAAATAAATTTAACAAGATAATTCCTTTTAAACAGTATAAATCTGAAGCTGAAGCCGAGTATCTGCAATGGGTCCTGGAACAAACCGGCGGCAACGTGGCAGAAGCGGCAAGACAGCTGGAGATAAGCACAAGACAGCTTTTTAACAAAATAAAAGAATATACTCTGCAAAAGTAAAAAAGCCGGGATTTCTCCCGGCTTTAATTTTTCTGTCAGCTTATTCAGCTACAGATGAGTACATGAAGTATTTGTATCCTAGCGGGCTTGCAAAAGCACCGTCAAGATCTTTGCTCATCATGAAAATATCTGTGTAGTAATAAATAGGTGTTATAGCTCCTGTTGACATCAATATGTCTTCAGCATCATGCATTAATTTAAATCTTTCTACTGCATCCTTGGAAGCTTTTACTTCAGAAATTATCTTATCATAAGACTCTGCCCATGTTTTTCCGCCTTCACCTTTGTAAGTGTATCCTGCATAATTAGCATGTTCACCCTTGCCAAACTGTGAATCGTTGTTACCGCTTGTAGTAATCCACATGTCAAGGAATGATATAGGATCATTGTAGTCACCTAACCAGCCGTTTCTTGCAACTGAATAATTTCCTTGTTTACGAGTTTGAAGGAATGTTCCCCACTCTTGTTTTTCAATTGTCATATTGATTCCATATGATGCAAAAGTAGCTTGAAGATATTCAGCTATTCTTTCATGACCTGTTCCAACATTTGTAATATAAGCAACTGTTGGGAATTCGCTCGATACTTTGCCTGCATCGTCAACTGTGAACAGTTTGGATGATTCTGCAGCATCTTTCAGCAATGCAATTGCTTCTTTTGAATTATTTTCATAATCATTAGGGTCAACACTGTAGTAGCCTTTTCCGTCTCTGTTAGGACCGTTTACTGCAATGTATTCTGTTGCTCCGTCCGGCTCCAAAAGACCCATTGCAACGAAACCTGCTGCAGGAACCTGACCTGCCTGACCTATTTCTTCAACAATGTATGTTCTGTCTATCATTAAGCCAAGAGCTTTTCTTATTTTTGCTTTATCAGCTTCGCCGAACTTAGCGAATGCTGTGTCATTTACATTGTGTGAAATATAGTATGTTCCAAGTTGTCCTTCAATGAAGAATTCATCAGGATTTGATGCTTGCAATGATTTGATTTCATCATTGGGAACAGAGTCTATAAACATGTAAGAACCGTTCTGGAAGTTTGCCAGTATAGATGTATCATCGTCATTAAAAGCAAATACCAGCTCTTCTGTTTTTATAGAATCTTTATCATGATAGTACTCATTCTTTTTCATTATCAATTCACTTTGTGAAAATTCCACAACTTTGTAAGGACCGTTTCCTATATATGTTTCAGCTGCAGTAGCCCATGCTTCATTACCTTCAACAACACTTTGTTTTACAGGCATGTATGTTGGGAATGCTGCTAATTCATTAAAATAAGGAACATCTATAGGAAGAACAACTGTAAGTGTTTTTCCGTCTTCGGAAGCTGTAACATTAAGTTTTGCATCAGGATTTACTCTGTTGCCTTCATCATCAGACTCAGACACTTCTGCGTATCCGTCAACAACTTCAAACATGTAGTTATAGTCTGCTCCTGTTATAGGATCTGCAGCTCTGTTCCATGCATAAACGAAATCTTGAGCTGTTAAATCAGAACCGTCATTCCATTTCAAACCATCTTTCAATTCATAAACATACTTAACTTTTCCATCATCTGTAGGTTGAGCTTCAGGTAATTCTTTAGCTAAATCAGCATACAGTTCCAAACTGCCATCAGCTTTTTGTCTGTAACCAACTAATCCTGCAAATGTATGGATTATATAAGTTGCCCCGTCAACTGCACTGTTTAGTGCCGGGTCAATAGTGTCCGGATAAGCACCTACGCTAACTGTTATGCTTTCTGCAATTCCAGGAGCTTCAGGTGTTTCCGGTGTTTCCGGTGTTTCCGGTGTCTCTGGTGTTTCAGGCTGTGCCGGTGGTTGATTATTTCCGCATGCTGCTAATGAAAACACCATAGCCAAAACTAAAATCAAAGATAAGATTTTTTTCATATTTTCCTCCTAATAAATATATATATATTAATTTAAAAATTAATATCAAATTATTTAAGCAGGGGACATCTGTGTGTCCCTCTTAATCTGGGGACATTCCTTCTGACTTGCCTCTTTGACTTGCCTCAGGAAGGTGTGTCCCCATACCTTTAAACATGAATACAGGCAACCATATGTCCGGGTGATACTTCCCTTAATTCCGGCCTGGTTTCGGCACATTCCTTTGTTGCCCTTTGGCATCTTGTTCTGAAAGGACATCCGCTGGGCATATTTAATGGACTTGGAACATCCCCTTCAAGCAAAATCCTCCTGTGATTTCTTGCATAATTGGGATCAGGTACAGGTACCGCTGACAACAATGAAATAGTGTAAGGATGTAAAGGATGATTATATAATTCATCTGAGTCTGCAAGTTCCATCATTCTTCCCAAATACATAACAGCAATTCTATCTGAAATATGCTTTACTACCAATAAATCATGGGCAATAAACAAATATGTCAAACCCAGCTGATCCTGTAAATCTTCAAACTTATTTATAATCTGTGCTTGAATTGATACGTCAAGAGCTGATACCGGCTCATCACACACAATAAATTCAGGTTGTACTGCAAGAGCTCTTGCAATGCCTATTCTTTGGCGCTGGCCTCCGGAAAACTCATGTGCATAACGGGTAGCATGCTCACTTGATAACCCTACGATATCCATTAACTCATTTATTTTATTATTTCTTTCCTTGCTGTTTTTGTAAAGTTTAAATACGTCTAAGGGCTCTCCAACTATATCTCCGACAGTCATCCTTGGATTTAAAGATGAATACGGGTCTTGAAAAACCATCTGGGCATTTTGTCTTAAATTCCTTATTGACTCCTTGCTTCCTATTTTTTTACCTTTAAAAATCACTTCACCGCCGGTAGGTTTATATAACTGTAATATTGACCTTCCGACTGTTGTTTTTCCGCAGCCTGATTCTCCTACCAGGCCTAATGTTTCACCTTTTTTTATGCTGAAAGATATATCATCAACGGCTTTTAAAGGTTTACTCCTTAACAAGCCTGTGGAAATATCAAAGTATTGTTTTAAATTCTTGACTTCAAGAAGATTGTTATTGTTGCTGTTCATGTTTATACATCTCCTCTACTTCTTCTTTTGTAAGCTTATTTTCCTCAATTCCTGATTTAACATTCATCCAGCACCTTGAAGCATGACCTTCTCCAACTTTTAATTCTTTAGGATTATGATAAAGGCAGACTTTCATAGCATTTTCACATCGCGGTGAAAAGGCGCATCCGTCAGGAAGATTTAATAAATCAACAGGATTCCCTCCAATTGGTTTTAAACGCATTTTTTCATTTTGTGAAGTTGGAATGGATTTTAAAAGTCCTTTTGTATACTCGTGTTTTGGATTGTAGAAAATATCATCGGATGTGCCTCTTTCAGATATTTCACCTGCATACATAACGATAATCTCATCGCACATTTCTGCAACGACCCCTAAATCATGGGTTATAAGAATTATAGCCATTCCTAATTGTTTCTGCAAGTCTTTCATTAAATCAAGAATTTGCGCCTGTATTGTAACATCCAAGGCTGTTGTAGGCTCATCGGCTATTAGTATATCCGGTTCACATGCAAGTGCCATGGCAATCATAACTCTTTGTCTCATGCCGCCTGAAAATTCATGAGGGTACTGGTTTATTCTTCTTTCCGGTTCATTTACACCAACCAGTTTTAGCATTTCTATAGCTCTTTCTTTAGCTTGTTCCCTGTTTCTTTTTGTATGCAATAAAATTGCTTCCATTAATTGACTTCCTATGGTGAAAACAGGATTCAAACTTGTCATTGGGTCCTGGAAAATTATGCTTATTTGATTTCCTCTGATTTTTTGCATTTCTTCCTTACTGCAGCCAACCAATTCCTTACCTTTTAATTTTATGCTCCCGCTTACTATTCTTCCAGGATTTGAAAGGATTTGCAGGATGGAATATGCTGTTACGCTTTTTCCTGAGCCTGATTCGCCAACAATTCCCAAAACCTTACCTTCATCTAAATCAAAGGATACACCATTAACTGCCTTTACCTCACCGGAAGATGTAAAAAATGAAGTATGCAAATCTTTTACTGATAATAAACTCATTTTATTCCTCCTACTTCTTTAATTTAGGGTCAAATGCATCCCTTAATCCGTCACCTAACAGGTTGAAAGATAAAACTATTATCCATATAAAAAGTGCGGGTATGATTAGTCTGTAGGGATAGCTGTAAATCCCCGACAAAGCATCCGATGCCAATGAACCTAAACTTGGCATTGGTATGGAAACACCCAGGCCAAGAAAACTTAAGAAACTCTCCGTAAATATGGCTGACGGAATCTGTAATGCAGTGGATATTATTATAACACTCATGCTGTTAGGAAGCAAATGCTTCTTAATTATCCTCCAGGGGCTGGCGCCTATGGATCTTGCTGCTAAAACATATTCGTTCTGCTTTATTGAAAGTAATTGGCCTCTTACAAGTCTTGCCATACTCACCCAGTATAACAAT